>UEXM01001313.1_pt1 | contig 21547 bp, 7 predicted proteins | sample 1796661 | NCBI WGS metagenome assembly UEXM01 (sample SAMEA4772469, study PRJEB27181) | metagenome | reverse complement strand
GAACTAATACTAGAAGATTAGCTAGTATTTTAAAAGATAAAGAACGCGAACTAGATTATTTTATGTAACATGGCAAACAAAAAAGTTAAAGCACCAATCGGCTATCATTTTATGATAAAAAATTCTACAGATTTTTATTTAATGAAAACTGCAGGATCGTACAAAGCACACGAACACGGAGAGTATACATCTAGCTTAGCCCTAGAAGTAGAAGTTAAACAATCTCACATAGGCAGCAGTGTAACACCTGCAACAGTTAATACTACTACACCAACACGAACCGTTAGAACCACGTCTTCTACACCTACTCGTACTAGAGCTGTTTATGGCAGAGGCACTAGAACAACTGGTAGTGGTGGCGGTGGCTATTCTGGTGGTGGATCATCATCTGGAGGAGGATATTAATTATGGCTTGTAGTATATGTCAGTAAAAGAAAACATAATATCTTTTTGGAAGAAAGTTAGACGCCAGTCTTCTGACATGTTTACTTTATTTAAAGTAGGCATTGGAGTAAAGGTACCTACTAATAAACTGCATGTAAAAGATTCTGCTGATCCTATAAAAGTAGAAGGAATGACAACTAAGATTTTGGATAGTTCAAATGTTCTTAGCTATAATCTTTTACAGGTTGATTCTGACGGAGTAATCTACAAAACTCACCACCATGGAGGAGTGGTTGTTAGTAAAATATTTGACAAAAACAGTGATGCGTATATTACTGCTTTAGGAAGTGGGAATATTCTGGTGTCAGGAGATTTACAGGTAGGTGGTAATGATATAAAAGATGATGACGGAACAACGTGTATAACTTTTGATAGCTCAGGTAATACCACAATAGCTGGTACTACTTCAGGAACTTTTTCAGGTAACTTATCAGGTAATGCTTCAGGATTATCTTCTACACTTGCTGTAGGTAGTGGTGGTACTGGTGCTACAACATTTACAAGTAATGCAATATTAACAGGTAATGGAACTAGTGCGATACAAGCAGAAAGTGGTCTTACTTACACGAATGATTTAGCAGGAGAAGCTCTTTTAATTGGAAATGATGATGATGGTGCTGTAAAGATTAGTAGACTTGATCATACTGACGGTGCAGGAGGTAATTTAGGAATATTTGCAGGATCTGCAGGAGCAGATAATTCTGCTGGAGGAGATTTACAATTTTATGCAGGCTATGGTAAAGGTAGCGGCGGAGGTGGTAAGTTTGAATTTATTTCTAATACTACTACGGGAACAGCTGGTGACTTAGGTGCTGCCGCTGTTAAAGCAACTTTAGATAAAGACGGTAATTTAACTATAGCGGGGGATCTTACTGTTACAGGAAATGATATAAAAGATGATGATGGTACTACTTGCATAACATTTGACTCTTCAGGTAATACAACTGTAACTAATACTCTTAACGCTAGTGTTACGGGTAATTTAACTGGTAATGCTTCTGGGTCTTCTGGTTCTTGTACAGGTAATGCTGCGACGGCTACTGCATTAGCAACAGCTAGAGCAATTAATGGTGTTGACTTTGATGGTAGTGCAGCTATAACAGTTACTGCTGCAGGATCTACTTTATCAGATACAGTTCCCGTATCTAAAGGTGGTACAGGGGCTACAACTTTAGCCTCTACTTCTTTACTTACTGGTAATGGTACTTCTGCTGTACAAGCAGAGTCTGGACTTACTTACTCAGGAGAATTACTTGTAGTTGGAAATGGTGATGCAGGTCTAGCAGAAATTGTTAGAAGAAACTCTTCAACAGCTACAGCGGGACAATTTAGATTAAGAGGTTCTACAGCTACAGGTACTGACAAAGTAGGTGGAGAACTATCATTAGCTGGTGGGCCTGGGACTGGTACTGCAGCAGGTGGAGCTATTAAATTTTATAACTGGACACCTTATGGAGGTTCAGGATCTGTATCTCAATCAGTAGCAGTAGAAATTGCTGCGTTTGATAATGCAGGTAATTTACAAATAGATGGCGGATTAACAGTCGGATCAACTTCTTTTGTTAACAGTAGTGGTGTAGTTCAGGTAGCTACACAAGGAACTATAGATCATGACTCTCTTGCAAACTTCGTAGCAGCTGAACACTACAGATGGGATACAGATATAAGTTCAACAGCTACTATTAATGCTGCTAATATACCTACACTAAATCAAAATACTACAGGTAATGCAGCTACTGCAACACTAGCTACTAATGCACAAGGAATAGCAGGTGCTACTGATGGAGATGTAACTATAACATCTGATGGGCATGTTGTTGTGAAACTTGACGCAGACAATGACGAGAGCAATCAAAGATTTAAAATAACAGATAATACAGACGCAGTAGTATTTCACGTACAAGAGGATGGTAATGTATTACTTGCGGGTAGTACTATAACTAATAGTGGATCTGACAATGATTTAACTATTGAATCTGATGGTTCTATGGGGTTTACTATTGACAGAGATAATGATGAGACAAGTCAAAAGTTTAGCTTTGTAAATTATAACACTGAAATAGCAAGCATAACTGAGGGTGGTAGTTTAGTATTAGGTGACACTGACGGAACTTCAGTATCAATAACAACGCCTGCACACGATAATGGAAATGGATCTAATTTAAACATAGCCGCTGGTTTTGCTACAGCAGGGCAAACTGATAAAAGTGGTGGTACATTAGCTTTATATGCAGGCCAAAGCACAGGAACAGGGGTCAATGAAATAAGATTTTACACGTACCCTGCAGCAGGTTCTACAGGAACTAGTTTAAATAGTGCAGTAAAAGCTGTTACAATAACTAATGATAGCAAACTTAGAGTAGATGGTAATGCTATAACTAATAATGCTACAGCGTCAAACTTTGATATAGCATCTTCAAGAAGGCTTTTTCTTCAGCATGCTTCATCATATGATGTATCAATAGGTGATGCTACGAACACGGATGTATTAAAAGTTCAAGGAGGCTCAGAAGTAGTTACTGTTAATGGAGCTTTAACTGTGTCAGGTGATATAACAGCAAATGGAAATATAGTTGGTGATAATGCTACTGATATATCAGGTATAAACAATATAACCGCATCAGGTATAATAACAGGAAAACAAAGAGAAATATACTTACAAAGTTTCACTGACGATTTAACTACAGCAAAACATTACCTTCCTTGGAAAGATATAAATGAACAAACCACAATATATCAAGAAGAGGCAGCAATGGTAATGCCTTGTGATGGTAGAATTGTATCTGTAACTGTTAGAGTTGCTAGTGTTACAGGAAGTGGTAATATGACAATAGGCATTGAAACTATAGCGCCTAATATAAACTCTTTTGGTTCTGCTAACTGGACAGAAGAAGAAACAGAAACTTTAGCTGTATCATCTAGTGATGATTATCACGTGTTTCATTTTGCCTTTGATAACGCTAAACATTTTGACTCTGGAGATTTAGTATCTATATCGATACAGAATGATGCTGATTTAAGTAGTACAACATTCTGGTATGTTAGTACAGTAGTAGAGTATGATTGGAATACATTTTTAGGAACAACAAGTGCAGAACACGATAGCAACCCTTAATAAATAATAACATGGCACTAAACGGAAAATATATATCACTAAATGCAATTATGGAGCAAGTATATGCTGATAACGGTTATCAGTTTGAATTGCCGTGGGTAGATTGTATACAGTGGACAGAAGAAGCTCTTAACTTAATAGGTAACCCAAGACAGTATGTAAGAAAAGTTACAGGACACAGAGATAATCCTAACTTAGAAATTACAAACTATAGAGCTCACTTACCTTGTGACTTTTATAGCTTAGAACAAGTAGCTGTAAATGGTATGCCTGCAGAGTATTCTGGAGACACTTTTCACCATTTACTTGACGGGGCTTGCTGTGGTATAGAAGGTTATACTAATTTAGCTACAGAAGTAAAAGATAGGAACTGGGGTAGTATTATTAAAACTACAGAGTTAGATGGTACTGTTAGATATGAGCAAAGAGATGAAACAGAAATGGATAATTTAAACTTAGATCATACAGGTGTAATGTCATTTGACACTACTGCTTCTATAGATACTAGTCTTAATCCTATTACATTTGATATTAATAATAATCATCTTACTTTATCAGTAAAGGAAGGGCAAGTGTGTATGGCATATCTTGCAATACCTACAGATGAAGAAGGTCTGCCTCTTATACCAGAAGATACAAGCTATCAATTAGCAGTTAAAAAATATCTTACAATGAAGATAGATTACATTGCGTGGAGAAGAGGAGAGCTTGCGCAACCTGTATTCCAACACTCAGAACAAGAATGGACATGGTATGTAGGACAAGCAGGTAACAAAGCTAAAATGCCTAACATTGATCAAATGGAGGGTATTAAAAATCAAGTGATGAGACTACTTCCTAAAGTAAATCACCACGAAACATTTTTTAGATCATTAGGTAAACCAGAATTAAGAAGAAACTTTAATAGATAATGAGAGATCAACAAGTAAATACATTTACAAAAGGTATACTAAATGACCCTGGAGATTTAAGTCCTGTAGAAGGAAGCTACTTAGACTCTAAAAATATACGTATCATAGCAAACGAAAATCCAGGAGAGTCTGGTATTAATGTTAATGTTAAAGGTAATTTGTTTTCTTTATCTCTAGAGTTACCTCCACGTACTCCTGGAGATGATCCTATTCCTGCAGTACCTATAGGACATGCTTCTATTAGAAATGATCTGTACATTTTTGCTACATATAATTTTGATAAGAACCCAGGAAACATAGTTGGGCCAGGGGGACTAGATGCACAAACTGCTGCAGGAGGGGGTATATTTAAAATAACTTTTGATCTTGTAACAGACGAAGTTACTAGCATAAATTTAATATATGAAAATCAATTTTTAAATCTTAGTGTGCAGCATCCTATAGAAGCTGTAGGTAGATTTGAAACACAAGATGTACAAAGATTATATTTTACAGATAACTTTAATCCAGTTAGAACTATTAATGTAGCTGACCCAAATGTAATGTCGATTCAACCTGACGATCTTCAGTTATCTCCGTCAACTACATTTAGTAAACCTGAAATATTAGAAGTTGTAAATAGTGGTAACCTGCCTGCAGGAATGTATCAGTATGCATATAGACTTGTTACTAAATCAGGATCTCAAAGTAGATTCTCTCCTTTTACAGGATTTTTACATGTAGTAGCAGCTTCTGAGTTAGGAGATGATTACTGGACTTACACAGAAGACCCAGAAGATATTAGTCAATACGAGGGTGTAGAACCAGGAACTATTTGTAATAAAGCTGTGAGGTTACAAGTAGAAAATGTAGACACAGATTATAGTGTTATTGAATTTGCTGCTATTTATAAATCATCTATTGAAGGAGTTAGCAATTCTTATATATTTAGTAGAAAAACTATTGGTAGTCCTACTATTACAGCAACACACAGCACTAACATTGACATAGTTTCTTTAGTAAGCTTAGCAGAAATAACTTCATTTACTTATAATATAAAAAGAGCTAAGACAATAACATCAAAAGATAATAGATTATTTTTAGGTAATGTTATAACTCCTTTAGAAGAGTTAGAGTTTAATGCTAGAGCATATAGGTATAAAAGAGATGATGGATCTGTTTATCCAACATCTTCAGGTTCTTCGTCAACTTATGTAGACGACATTGAATTTGATCCTACAAACTACAGTCCAGAAGATTATACTGCTGAAGAAATACAAGCACTTTTAGATGCTGATAATCCTTATAACGAAAACTTACGTGCGGTTACAGATAGTAATAATAGATATGTGTATCAAAATAATGGATATATACTTGGAGGTTCAGGACCTAATGTTTCTTATAAATTTATTAAAAAAGAATTCGACGGAGATGAGTTTGTGTCAGGAGATCCTGCAACAACTCCCCCGTTTATAAAAACAGAACCATCTTCTACTACTGACTGTGGTGTAGGAGTAGACTGGTTAGATTATAAAAATCCTCTTGCTGTTGAAAAATATAAAGGGTATCAAAGAGATGAGATTTATAGATTTGGTATTGTACTGTATGATAAAAAAGGTAATCCTGGATTTGTAAATTGGGTTGGAGATATAAGATTCCCAAGATTTGGAGATTTTGATCCAGAAGCTAGTGGAGATACCCATAGTTATACTTTATCTCAAACTAGAAGTAAAGCACAGGCTGAGCAAGGAGTTCCTTACGCTCAGACAGGATCACAAAGTGGTGTAAGTTATTCTCAAATAGGAGGTCTAGAAGGCGAACCAGATATTTTTTCACAGCTATCAACTGGTTATGGTAGAGATAACACAATTGACACTCACAGTTTATATGTTTTAGGTATAGAGTTTACTGTTGATTTACCACAGTCAATTAAAAATAAAGTCTCAGGGTATAGTATAGTTAGAGTTGAAAGAAGTGAACTTGACAGATCTGTTTTTGGGCAAGGCATGGGATCTTGGCTTTATTTATTTGCAAGTCAAACGTCAGGGAGTCTAGCCGATACTTTTAGATTAGCACATAGTGCATACATGGCTACATGGGCACACGATAACGGGTCTACAGATCAAAGAACAGATGCTGGTATGCTATGGAGCACTCATATGAGTATGGACTCTCCTGATTTTGTTTTTACAGGAAATTATCCTACCGCAGGTGCTTGTGATTGGGTAGAAGTTGTAGGTAACTTAACTAATGGAGCCTCTAGAAATGCATGGGAAAATCATTTTTTAGATGGAACAGGAGACGATGATGATTACTATAGAAAAATGTATTCGCATCAAGTTATACAATATAATGTAAATTCAAATCAGTCTTTTATATATGGTCCAGGAAACACTATGCAAAGTGGTAACGCAAGTCAAAATTTCTTTAAACCTGCAGATGCTAAATTTTGGGCTTCAGGAGCGTCTATAACAAGTGACGCAAACTTGCCTAGAGGTATTAATAACGTAGGAGTGGAAGTAAATGGTAATACAGATGTAGATGTTTATGGTATTGGGTGTGATACATTGTTTATAGAATTTAATGGTAACGGTCGGACAGCTAGTAATGGTGGTAATTATGTAGGATCATTAGGTTCTACATGGTTAGGAGATGTTATTTTACCTAGTATTTCGTCTAACCCTGTAGCTGTAAATTTTCCATACTGGTCTTACTGGACAAATCCTGCATTAAGTCTTGAGGCGGCTGAGCCAGGATGGACAGCTGAAGCATATCCAAATCAAATATACTTTAATGATGGTGATGTAGGAGATGATAACCTTGCAACAAGTTATTTTCCAGGCGCTACTTCTTTTGATGTATGTACAACTGGAAACGGTAATCATGCTGCTGCATATCAAAGACACAGAGTACAAGAAAAACCTTTACTTTCTTGGAGAAGAGATGTTATGGAAACTCAATATGGTGGGCGAGGATACGATAATAGAAGTAGAAATAAATATATAAATGCAAATAGTTTTGTACCAATAGGAGACGCAGATGAGCCTGTAGAAGTTTACGGAGGAGATATTTTTGTTAGTTTTTATGATTTCCAAAAGATGCGAAAACGGAGAGGTGGACAAGCTCCTGATAGTAATTATAGTAATAACACTAGTGGGCCAACTAAAAGACATAGTTTTTCTTACGCTATACCAGTTGAAAGTACAATAAATTTAGGATTAAGACAAGGTTATCATTTTGCAGCTAAAAATGTAAACACAGGATTTACAGGAAATGCAAACGATAACCATCAGTTAGATGAGTACATATATCAAAATGTATATTCTGCAGAAAATGATTTATTAGAATTTTATCCTAGAACATTAGACTATGTAGAAACAGATCAATACGACTCTAGAGTTCTATACTCTGATGTAAAAGTAAATGGAGATTTAAAAGATAGCTGGAAAGAATTTAGACTTGATAACTATAGAGATGTAGAAGGAGAATACGGTCCTATAAATAAAATAGTTAATTTTTCTGATAACATGTTCTTTTTACAAGATAGAGGTGTAGGGATGTTGTCTATTAATCCTGTAGCTGTTACAACAACTACAGATCAAGCTTCTCTTATATTAGGTACAGGTGAGGTTATACAAGATCATAAGTATATGTCTACAGAAATTGGTAGTAAACATCAAAGATCTGTGCTAGCAACAACTAAAGGATTATACTGGGTAGATATATTAAATAATTCTGCTTATAAAATTAGTAATGAGGGAACTTTAGAACTGTCTAGAGTTAAAGGTATAAAAAGTTATTTTGAATCTAGGCTAGAGAACAAACAGTTTGCAAGCACTTACTATAATAGCTATACTGGACAAGGTACTAACTTAGGTGATAATGCATTTTTATACCATGGTATAACTACAGGATACGATGCAAGTAATAATGAAGTATTATTTTCATTTTTAGAAAGAAAGTTTGTTGATGATGGTGATAAAGGATGGTGGGAACTTTTTAGAAATGAAACACTAGTTTACAGTGAAACTACAGGTTCATTTACTTCTAAATATTCATTTGCTACTCCTATGTTTATAAATACACAAGACAAATTGTTAAGTGTAAGACCATTAAATTATGAGTTTGATGAGGTAATAGAAGAAGTATTTAGAGTACATGATAATGAAATTTGGATACACAATGAAATCGAATCCTTGACAGCTCCAAGAGCTTCTTGGTATGGTGATGTTTATGATAGTAGTATTACTTTCTTAGTAAATAAAGGGCCTTCCCAAACAAAAGTATTTGATAATATAGAAATGTATACAAAACTAACAAATGTTTTAGGGCAATCGGGTGATATAAATGGTACTTGGAACAAACTTTTGTGTACAAACTCGTATCAACTAGTTGCTACTGATTTATATGGGCCTTTGCAATTACCTGACATTACTGTAGATGAAGTAGAAGACCCTGAAGAAGTAACTCAAAACATAAAAAGAAGAGAACGAACTTGGAAAGCTGCTTTACCTAGAGTAGTAAAAGGTGGTACCCCAGTAAGATTAAGAGATAAATATTTAAAAATAAATTTAAGGTACGATAATAAAGCTGGAGGAAAATTACAAACCTATTATGTTAAGACTAAATTTAGAGTTTCTAAAAGATAATTATTATATTTGCGGATTATGGCTAAAGTAAGAAAAAAGTTTAAGTATAAAAATAAATATTCACATGGAGGAGTTCATAATCCTTATGATGAACTAACTATGCCTTCTGATAATACTTCTGTCAGAAATCTTAGTGGGCCTTTTCAAGAAGTAGATTTTCAAAAACTAGAAGAGGAAGAAGTATCTGGTACTCAAGAAGAACAAAAACTTGAAAATGAAATGGAAGAGATTAGGTCTTTCTATAATGAAAGAGTTAATCCTTTTGATGGTACTTTAAAGCCAGCAGTTAATGATTTTGTCCCTCCTCCCTTAGCAACAGGTGCAATCACTCCTGATAATAATCCAGCATTAGCATTAGCGCCTTCTAAAATTTTTACCATACCTGCGGGACAAGTTTACAAGTATGGTATCAAACCTATCTCTAATTTTTTAGGTAGAACAGGTAAAGATATAGCTAGAAAATTTGGAGAATACGAAGCAGCTGTTGCTGCAAATAAACTTAAGCCTGGGGCTGTAACAGATGAAGCATTAGATGCAGCAAATACATATAACAAAATGTGGTTTGATTCTTCTGAAACGCAGAGAAGAATAAACCAAGTATTTGGTAGCCCTTATCAGGTAAATAGACCTATGCAACCTTTTGGGCAAGCAATGCGTGAAGGTATAGAAAATCAAGGGTACTTAACAAGTTATCCTAGTTTAAAAGGGGCTGAAGGTGCTTTGGACGGCATATATAATCCTATAAATCACATAAAAGGAACTATAAAAAGACCAATTGTAGACGTGGGTAATGCAGGACAATCTAGTGTACCTATTATGTACCATATGGAAAATAACCTTTTAGTTAATCCTCTACAAGATCTTAATGCCATGAAAGCGCTGCACGGAGATATGAATTTATATGCAGGCCAAAATTTTGTAAGTAGAGCAGTTCAAGATCCTATTAGAAGAATGTATACAGGCATACATGAAGGATTGCATGGTATAACTACCAGAGGATTTTATAATTTAGATGACGATGCTTATCAAACACTTGCATCTAAGATTAGAAAACCTTTTAAGAAAAAAGGGTTAAAGTTAACTGACGATGGAAAAATTATAGATTACAGAACTGGAAACATGGATGATATTTCAGGAGAAATGTATGACAACTATATTTTAGATCCTCAAGAAATATATGCTAGAGTTCAAGAAATTAGACACCATGCTATGATAACTCCAAGCCAAAGAAATTTAACAGGTGAACAACTTCATGCTGCACTCACTGATTCCAAAGGCAACTATTTACCAGAAATTGGTAAGAATGTAAGAAACTTAATAGATAAATCTAAAAGTTTTAAAGATCTAGCAGAGTTAATAAATTATTTACCAGCAACAACTGGAGTAGCAGCAACAGGCTACGGGCTATCACAACAAAACGACAACACTATGAATAAATACGAAAGGGGAGGATTTTTTAAAAAGACTAAAGTGGGTAGAAAGCTTAGAGACTTTGGTGTTGCTACAGTTAATACAGCTCTTTCACCTATTGAAGGAGCATTAGGAACAGACTTTGGTTTTGATGAAAAGCATGGATATAGAACAAAGTTTGGAGAAACTATAGGAGGTATTGGAGAAGGCATAGGTTCTGCAGTAGGTGCTGTAGGGGCTCAGGCTTTAAACACTGTTGTTCCTGGATCTACATTGGCATTACAAGGAATAGGCTCAGGCTTAGAGGGAGCAGGAATAACTCAAAATCAAACTGGTGCAGGCTCAATAGGAGCACAAGCAGGTAATTTATATGGAATGATGAATCCTGATCAAGTTCAAAAAATGTCTGGTATATTTATGCGGCCTGAAACCCCAAGTATTCCATTAACTAAACAAGGTGCTATGAATTATAAATATAAAAAGGGCGGTATGGCCCAAAGCCCAGATATAGAGGCAGAAAGTGGTGAAATACTTTTAACTCAAGGAGGAAAGATACAAAGTCTAAATCCTAAGGCAGGATTAAACAATTTAGGTGAAGGTGCTTATGAAATAAAAGGCGAGCAACCTCACTCTAAAGGAGGCGTTAATATGGTATTACCACCTGGAGAAACTACTGTGGTTACTAATTTAAAAGGTAGATCCAGTAGAGTTAAATCTTTGTATGCAAAGATTGCTCAAGCAAATAAAAAAATAAAAAGCACTGATTTTATAGAAAGACAACAAGGTGAGTTAGAAAAAAGAAACGCTATGGCTCAGGTGCAAGAAGAAGTAAGTCAACAACAAAAAGATAACGGTAATAAAACTAATATGGCTAGATACGGAGGAAGATATATGAAAGCAAAAAATGGAATGGTTTCCCAGACTCCACCTAAAACAGGACCTAAGACATATCATGAATACTTAGGTGGTATGACTGAGGAAGGATTAATAGGTTTAGATTACGAAAGAAATTTAAATGATCCAAATTTGCAGCTATACACAAGACCGCCTTTAATGGATTACGCATACCAAAAGTATATGGATGATTTAACTAGAATGAAAAGTCCTGAAGCAGTTGCACGTGAGTATGATAAAAAGGGAGATTCGTTTATGGCAGGACGTTATCGCAAATATACAGGTAGAGGTGTACCATTTATAAACCAAAAAGATGGCGGTAGAATAATGAAAGCACAAGATGGTGTTGTGTTTGGAAGTTTAAATCCAGGTACACAAGCATATCAATACTTTATGAATAACCCAGCAGGACCTTATTCTACTACGCAAGGAAGATTATATAGTGGTGAACAAAATATGCCAGGTGATGTAACAGGACGTGCATTTGACAGACAAATGGGCTATAGAGAGCAGCAAGGAAATCAAGTTATGTACCCTCAATATGGTACTCCTGAGCAATTGTCTGCTATGTATGGAACGTCTGCACAATCGCCGCAAGTAACTCAGGTACCTCAAGTATCAGGAATACCTAATCAAGGTCAAGGACAAACACCTTCTGTAAATCAAGGGGCTGCAAACAACACACAGGTACCTAATATGGGTGATGTGCCAGGAGCACATACTTTTAATCAAATGAATCCTCAGTTTGACCCAAATCAATATAGCCCTGAAGTTCCAAACATGGGAACTGTTCCTGGGGCAAACACTTTTAACGAATTATATGGTGGGCCTAATCCTAATCAGTTTAGCGGACCTCCTAATCAAGAGCAACCTTACGTAGATCAAAGTTTTGGTGTGAATATGAGTGATCAAAATCCAGCACCAGTTATGGGTCCTATAAATCAACAACAACCAATTGGAAATGAAGATTCTTTTGGTGTACTTATGGATGACATGAATCCTGCTCCAGTTATGGGGCCAGAAAATATGCCTGAAGGATATGGGGACACAGCAGCTGCAGATCAGTTTCTTGCAAACAACCCTGATCTTAGCTATCAAGGAGTAGGACAAAATCAAGTAACACAAGATCCTATAGATCCAAACGGGGAGAGAAAAGGTTTAGGTCAATATGTACCATATGCTTCTGCTGCATATAATATAGGAGCAGGTATAGCAGGTCTTATTAATCCTCCTGAGCAGTTTAATGCTTCTGATTATCAATTAAGTGGTAGAATGCGTCCTAATAAAATAGATCCGTATTCTCAAATATCTCCATCATTACAAATAGCTGCAACAGCTTTAGGCGCAAATCCAGACCCAAGAAGAAGACAAGCAATGGCTTCTAGCATGGCTCCTGGTATATCACAATCATTTGGAAGAACTAATTATCTTAATAAACAGTTAGAAAATGAAGCACAAAGATTTAACTTTGGTATAGATAGATATAACGCAGGAATTCAAGGTAAATTTGATATGATGAATAGACAAATAGCAGCACAACCTATGAATTTCTTAAAAGAAGGATTTGGTCAAGCAGCTAATACATATCTAGCTTTAGATCAAAATGATATGATGCGAAATTTATCTAATACACCAAGATTTAACCAAGGACAATATATAGGATCATAATTATGGCAGTACGAGGACTAACAGGAATGATGATGGCGGGACCAATGGAGCAAACAAAGATTTCTCCATACCCGTATCAAGAAGTGTATCAAAGAAACGTAGCACAAGAAGAGTTATTTGATAAAACAGCTCAATCTAATATTGCATTTATGCAAGAAATGGATTCATATTCAGTCATACCTGGCACTGAAGATGAGGCAGCTGTTCTTACAAAACCTTACTTAGATAAAATGAATTCGTTATACGACGAGTCAGGAGGAGATCTTACACAGATGTCTGCTCCTATGCAAAAGTTAACGTATGATTATTACACAGGCATGTCTGATGCAGCTAAAAGATTAAAGAAAGCTGGTACAGCATATCAAAACCAAAGGACAGCTTTACAAGATGGTGTAACTAAAAAATTATATACACAAGAAAGAGCTAACGCTATGCTTTCCCAGCAAACACAAATGTATAATCAGAATTTAGAAGCATTTAAAGCAGGTGAGATAGATAAAATGCCACAAGGCGCAGAGTTTACAGGAGGCCCTGTACAATTCCATCCTGAGAATGTTACTGATGACATGTTTAAAATACAAGAGATGATAAATAAAAATCAAATCTCTAGTGTAAACATGGAGCCTAAGTACGGTCCTGATGGACAAAGCATAGTAGGATACAAAGATGTAGTTACAAAAAGAGAGTTTACAACAGCTGAAGGAGCTAAAGAACTTACAAATAGATTCTTAAATGCAATGCCTGAGTATAGAGACTGGGCAAATGAAGCGTATGATTTAGGATTAGTAGAGCAATACAATCCTGACATGCACGGAAGCGCGTTTGAGTTGTACTCACAAAAAGATCCTACAGTAATGCCATTGTCTGATGACCCTATGGTAGCTGCTATGCAAATGCAAATGGCAGGTGTAGATAGTCCTGAACAATACAATCAGAACTTACCTATAAAACAAAACATGATAAGAGATGAAATCTTACGTGTAGGAGAAGGAGCAGCGGCGTCTAATCAGTATAAAACTATGCAAAGAGAAGCATTGTTAGATCAGATTGCAGCTGGTTCTGGTGTAAGTGCAGTGGATAGAATATCTCTAACAGGTGCAGGTAAAGATGGATCGACTAGTACAGTAGGATATAATATACCTGTAGGTGATTCATATAGTACGCAGCAACTTCCTTTAGAAAATGATACAGGTAGAGTAACTAATTATGAAGACTACCAAGGTGAAGTAGGAAACAAACAAGGTAGGCTTGCAGACTTACAAAACAAATTGGCACAAGGAAATGTAGGCCCTGAAGAAACACAAGCATTTAACGATGAAATAAGTGCACTACAAACAGATCTAGATAATCTTGCTAAGCTAGAGTTCCCGTTACAAACAGGTACTTTAAAAGACAAAACTATTGAGCAGAATATAGCAGACTATAGTAAGTTTGGAAACGCAATAGGCGATAAAGCAATGCAAATGTTATCTCCTGAGACTAAAGCATTTTATGATACGTTTAATGAAAGAGCACAGTTTTCTGAGGATAATATTGCAGGACACGCAGCTTTACATAATCATTTTAAACTTATTAAAGATTATCTAGACAACTATAGTGATGTAGATTTAGATAGACTAATAGAAAATTATAGTAGAGGTGGTGTTGAAGACTTAATAGGAGCTAACATACCTGGTGATGTACTAAGATTATATAGAGATTATGCAGATAAGTTTGAGCGCTTTGAAAATATAACAGATGTAGATAGACAGTTTACATACCATCAACCTTCTGCAGACACAGATAATCAAGAATTTAATAGAACACAAAGAAGAAGTACTGATTTCCTAACTAATCAAGGAGGTCCTTATATGGACATGCTACAACCTGACGCAGGTTCTGTGCAAGAACTTTACTCTGATGCTTTTTCAGTAATTAGAGAAGGAATATCTGGAGAGCTTGTAGATGCTGATGGTGTAACAAAAACATCTAGTTGGGCTCCACAGTTATATGTAGGTGAAGGATTGTTTGAAGGTAAACCATACTTTGTATTAGACCCTAAGTTCTACAAAGTAGGAAACCAAGAACCGCAACCTATACCTTTCTCTATGCTTAATAATACAGCATCGGTTTTCGGTAAAAATGTAGGTGATTATTTAAATCAATTAGATAAAATGATTATAACTATGGACGATGAAAAGTCTGCAAGCGCTTATAATTCATTAGCAGATCAATATGTATTTGAAGGACAACAACTGTATAATAATCCAGATGAAGCTAGAGCACAAGGTATGACAGCTCAGAGAGCACAACAACTAGGTGCAGAAAGAGTGGCTCAAGGTGTACAGATGAGATTAAACATGCAATACTTACCAGCATTACAAGCATCAGGTATAGAAACTGCTACGTCTAGTATAATTACTGCTAACAATGATGAGTTTGAGTTTAGAGTAATAGATCCAACACAACTATTTGGAAATGCTATGGGCCCACAAAGAAATGAAAATGGAGAAATATATTTTGACCCTAACACAGATCAGTTACGTATAGAACGTAAGAAACTTATGGCTCCTAGAGATGTAGATGCACAAGAAGGTGTTACTGCACAGCCAATGTCTGAGACATTCTCTTTGTATTTCTATAGACCAACAGGTGATGAAGATAGAAACTTAAGAGTTGCAGAGAATATAACTCCACTGCAATTTGGAAACGGTGAAACAGAAGCCCCTAGTTTAGAGTCTTTGATATATAGAATTTTTAACGGTGACACAGAAGTGAAAAAAAGGTTGTCTGGAATACAAACACAATAAACTATGGTTAAAATAAGTGACTTAAGCCTAGCTGTAGCAGAACCTATACAGCCTACACAAACTTTAGATCCTTTAACTAGTTTACCTGAAGAAGACATTCGTACTCCGATGTCTTCTTTGAAGTTAAGAAATGTGTCTGGACCAAAGGTAGGTAAATATGCAGGCCTAGGTTTAATGGATTTAACATCTTCTGCAGGTACAGACTTTACAATTACTAGTGCACATAGACATGGTAACAAGGGATCACATCATAGTGAGGGTAATGCTATAGATTTTGGTGTTAAGTATGGTGACGGAGATGGTAAAGATGTTATAAACTATTTCTTTGACGATGCAGAAGCTACAAAATTAAGTCAGCGTGGTGCAGATTTTTTAAGAAAACATAACGCAGAGCTTATAGACGAAAGATCTCGTGACGGACAAGCCCATTTCCATTTAGAATTTAATAGCCCAGAGACAGCTAGTACTGTATATGGCCCCGAAGATGATCAACCTTTTTATGAAGAAGGCGCTGTAACTAAAGAAGAAGGATTTCCTATATATGGTGTACAAGATTCTTACAAGAACAATGATTATAATACTGCCAAAGGATACTCTAAAGCTTACGACGATCTTGTAGATGAAGATGGTATGATGGAGATAGGTTTACAAAGTGAATTCTTTTTAAACTATGGTACTACATATGAAGAAGCTATAAGTGATTCTCCTATTGTAGAACAACCTAAAGAAGAAGGTATTACATTTTCTAATCTTGAGTTTACAGAAGGTAAAGACTTTGGTAGGTATGTAGATAATCCTTACGAACATTACAGTAACGAAAGAACACCTTTTGTATTACGAGGTAATCTTTTGGGAGCCAAAAGAGATACTCGTGAAATGTATTATCCTATATTTAAAAATAAATCTGAAGCCGCTATACGTAAAGAAGCTAGAACAGGATTGTCATTGTTTGGCGATTATGGTATAGATATATATCCAGGCACAAATATAAAAGAAGAGACTGCGCTAAAACAAACAAACGCTAATAAATTTATTAGATCGCTTGGTAATATGTCAAGCTCTTTTTTAGAAGTATCTGCATCTACAGTTAATACACTTCTATTAGGTGGGCCGTCAGCAGTAGCTCAAGGTAAATTTAGCGGTGTATTTAACAATCCTGGTAATGAAATACTAAGCAACTTTAAACAATGGTATAAGCAAGAGTATCCTATACATATGTCTAAAGCTGAAGAAGATATGTCTTTACTGCAAAGTATTGGCACAGCAAACTTTTGGGCAGACCAAGGTATGGATGGTGTAGGATTTTTATTAGGTGCTGCCGCAACAGGGGGTGTAGCTGCAGAATTAAAAGTAGTTGAAAAGCTAGCAAAAATGATGAAAGTTGCTAACCCTAAAAACTATGCTAGAGCTGCAACTGCTATGTTTAGAAAGTCTACTATAGCTGGAGGGTTCCAACTAGCTAGAAGATCTATACAAGGGGCAGGTACAACATCTGCACGATTAGCAAAAGCTAACTTTATAGGTGCAGGTTTAATATCTGCAGCTGGTGAAGCTTCTATTGAAGCTAACATGATATTAAAAAACTCTGTAGATTTAATTAAAAAACTACAAGCTGAAGGAGATCCTAGATACCAAGGTATGTCTGAAAATGACATAAGAGATACAGCAGAATCCTATGCTAATATAGCATGGGGTTTAAATGTTGCAGTCGTTGGGGCATCTAATCTTATAATGTTTAAAAACTTATTTGGCGGAGGCTCAACTAATTTATTTAGTAAATACCTTAAGTCTAGAATAGCAACCCAAGGCGGTAAAACTACATTTAAAGAATTAGGTAGAGCAGGGTGGGTAAAAGAGTTTGCTAAAAATTGGTGGAAACGACCGCTAGCAGAAATGAACGAAGAGTGGATACAATACGCACTAGAAAGGGGGGCAAAAGATTATTTTACTCACGAATACACACCTGATTTAAAAAATATATCAGATTTTATAGACAGCGGCGTAGGTATGACAACATCTATGGCTAAAGGGTGGTGGCAAACACCACAAGAACTGCACGGTCAGCAAGCTATGTTCTTAGGAGCATTGCTAGGTAAGCTGGGTGAAGTTGGCGGGTCTTATTTTAGAGGTACGCCTACAGAGTGGAAAAACTACCAAGAAAAATACGAAAGAACTAAAAAGGTTGTTGATGATATAAATGCAGTACAGCAAGGAGGAGATGTTATGAAACATATACATCATCTTGCAAGTCTAAATAAATCAGAGCAACGCCAAAGAGAAGCGCTAGAGAAAAATGATACATTTAAATTAAAAACAGACGAGGCGTTTAAAATATTTAAAACTATAGAACTGTTCTCTGAAACAGGGCAGATAGATATATTATTAGACATGTTAGATGATGTATCTAAAATGTCTGATGAACAATTTGCTGAAACATTTGAAAGAGAACAAACAGACCCTAACGATCTTTTAGGTTTACCTGTAACTAAAGTAGATGTACAAAAAGAAGTTAATTTTTTACGTGATAGAATAAAAGATTACCAAGATAACCTTGTACCTATAAAAGAAGGTATAGCAGCTATGATGCCGCAGATAGCACGTAAGTTATCTAACGATCCTAATGTAAATGCACAGACTCTAGCGCTTATAGAACAAAAGTTAGCATACTATTCTTACATGTCTAAAGATTTTGATAGACGTAGTGATGATATAAACACGGCGCTTCTAAATCTTACAGCTGGTATTGTAAACATGGAAGGGTTTAAAGGACTAGAACTTACTAAAAAAGATTTAAATGATTCTAAAGTTTTACAGGAAGTGTTTAGCACATTTGTAGAACAGCTAGAACAAATGAGTAGTGCAGAAATAAATCTAAATGATTTAGAAATGCAACAGCTGTTTGATTTATTTGCAGACGGTTTACTATTAGCTAGAGAACTGCAGTCATTCCAAGAAATGATTACAGGTATATATAATAACCCTGCAAAAGAATTTGAAGATGCTCAGAATGCATTAGACGAAAGAGATGAGGCTATAAAAGAAGCTGAAGAGCAGATAGCATCTGTTGTAGAAAGCGGAGAAGCAGCTGAAAATGCAACAAAAGATGAAGAGAATAAAGAGAGTAATGAAGTGTCTGAGGATGAGCCTGTTGCTGATGAAAAAGAATCTATCAGCTCAAATCAAGTATCAATTAGTAGTTCAGAAAAAGCTGAGATTGAAAAATTAAAGCAAGAAATAGAAGAAATAGAAAATATGCCTGTTTCTGATAAACCAAATATAGTTGGACCAGGAGAAAGAGGTTATCCAGGAACTGCACTGGATGAAATTTATGTAAAACGAATAAATGCAAAGAAGGAAAGAATTAAAGAATTAAGTGATTCTAAATTTAAGAAAAAAGAAAACTTTGCTAAAGAACAAGGATTTACTGATTGGAAACATGTTATTAATAGTTTAAATAAACAAGAAGGTAAACCTAAAGGAACTGAAAAATCTATAGGTAGATTTTTAAATTTAACAGAAGCTGATATACTACAGCTTGCTTCGCAGAGTGAGTCAGCTAAAGCTGCTAAAGCTCTACGTGAAAAAGAATCTCCTAGACCGAATCAGCTTAATATCACACCATCTGCCCAAGCCTATGCTGATGCTAATAATATTGATTTATCTAGTATCCAGGGTACTGGTAAGGATGGTAGAATACTAAAGAAAGATGTAATAAAAGCGCAGAGATCTGCTACAGTTAACGAGTCCATACAGAATACTAATAAAGCTACGGAAAGAGACACTGAAGTACCATCTAATGATACAACTGTAGAAGAAAATGAAAATCTACAAGTAATAATATCTAAAGAAGATGATACATTACAAGCAGGTATAGAAAAAGACGAACCTGTAAAACTACAGAGCATACTTACAGCTGCATGGAAATCTGTAAGAAACTTTTTTAACAACACTCCTGGTACAGATACTATCACATCTAATTACTTAGAAAATCCTGACACAGGAAACATAACCCAACAAGACAAAGATATTGTATGGGAAATAGATTTTGATTACATAGAACTACGTGAAGGCGGACAGTATCCTAGAGGAACTGTAAATAAGCTTAAGAATAAACAAGATCTAACAGACGAAGAGTTAAAAGTAATACCTATAAAAGGTATGCTTACAACAAACGAAGGAACTACTCTTACATTTTATATGCACGAAGAGCCTTATATATTTAGTAACATGGACCCTAGTAAATGGGATCAGGCAATGCAAGAGTTAAAAGATTTTAGAAGAGACTTTTATAATCTGTATAAAAAAGACAAACAAGCTACTGCAAAAATAGAAGCTATGAGCGGCGGCCATTTAGATACCCGTAAGGGGCAAAAGAATAACTTAGCTACAGTATTAAACAATGGTGACCCTAGAGTTAGAGATCAGAAAGTTATATTTGTATTTAACGATGGTAGTGAATATGTAGATGCTTTTGGTAGAACGTACCCTGAGTTAAGTTTGTATCCTACAAATCCTGATACAAAAGGTGCAGTATATATGCCTATACAAATGAACAATGGTTCTATATTCCCACTGCGTGTATCTATAGAAAATTTAAACAGGCCAGTTGCTGAGTTATTGTATACTATATATACAGATAGAATGTCTAAAAAAATATTACTAAATGATATTGTATCAGAAGCGTGGGTAAATGACTACATAAAAACACGAGACTTCGGAGATCAGGCAGACTTTATGCAGAACTTGTTTAGCTACATAAGTAATAGTGAGCTGACACCTACATTTTCTGAGTTGTTAAACATGCTAGTATATGAACATGATCAGGTTACAGAACCATATATGTTTAGATTTGATGTAAAAAATAACTTGTTAAAGTTAGGGCAGGATTATGGAGAAAATCCTTACAGCATGCAAGACATAGAAAATAATAAAGAAAAAATTATTGACTGGTTTGTAGAGAATAAAAGATTTAATGTACAACGCTCTAGAACTTCTGACCCTAATTACGTAGATTTGTTTGTTGAAAATTTAGTTGTAAACACAAATGCATTTACACACAGAGCTACAGGTTCACCATTTATACAGCCTAGTATTAGAATGTCTGTAATAAATAGTCCTGCAGAGTATGCAAAAGAAGTTAAAGAAGAGAAGCCTCCTATACTAGAGTTGCAAAGTGTTGAAGACGATGATGCAGGAGAAATACTTATGGAATCTGTAAAACAAGAAATGATACAAGACGGTATTACTAAAGCAGAAGAAAGCGAAGTAGCCGATGAAATTGTAACAAATCTTAATACTACTATGTCTGCAGAAGAGACAGAAGCAGCTATTAATGCAGCAATGTTTGCATCTCTTGTAGAAGAGCAGATAACTCCAGAGATAGATGACATAGCAGAAGAGGTAGAAGTAAAGAGAGAATCTTTACCTGAGCAAGATAATAATGAACCTTCTTGGATGAATGATCTGGAAGCGTTAGATGATATTGATAACGATATAGATATGAGTAATTTAGAAGAAGATGACCAAACACCTTGTAAATAATGAAGTGTAATTTACTAGACGAATCGTTTAAAAGCGGTAAGAATTCTGTTCTTGCACCAAATGGTAAAACATCTTTACTGTTTGGTAAACTGTATGATATATATAATCAAGACGGTCAAAGAGCATATAATACATGTCTTATAAAGC
>UEXM01000058.1_pt1 | contig 21564 bp, 26 predicted proteins | sample 1796661 | NCBI WGS metagenome assembly UEXM01 (sample SAMEA4772469, study PRJEB27181) | metagenome | reverse complement strand
GATGCATTAAATATGTTTTTAAGATCATACACAGTTATCCCAAGCATGAACCCAAAAGGTATGCCCAACGGAGGCACAGTAGGCTTTATTAAATCACTACAGAAATTATGTCGTGATTTCCGCCCACATGAGGTTATTATAGTTTGGGATGGACATGGAGGCTCTGAGAAGAAAAGGCAAATGAATAAGGCTTATAAACAGGGAAGACGCCCTGTGCGTTTTAACCGTAGGATGATCGAACTATCTGAAGCAGATACTTATAAGAATCGTAGAGACCAGCAACTCCGGGTTCACGAATATTTGAATGAGATGCCCGTGATTCAGTTGATGCATGATTATGTTGAAGCAGATGACGTAATCGCCTATGCTTATAAGCACAAGAAGTATAAGGATTGGACAAAGATTATCGTATCATCAGATAAAGACTTTTATCAATTGTGTGGCGAATCAAATACTTTTATATGGAGACCAATTCAAAAAGCTTTAATCAACGGGAAGCAAATTGAAATGAAGTTTGGAATCCACCCAAATAACTTTGCTCTTGTTCGTGCTATCGAAGGAGACAAGTCTGATAATCTTATTGGCGTTCCAAGAATTGGCATGAAAACAGTCGCAAAATATTTTCCCTTTCTGGAAACCGACAAACAATACTCATGTGACGAGATTTTCACCCACTGCTTTATGACCACAGATAAAAAAAGCGTACATAAAAAGTTGCTAGAATTCAAAGAACGTGTTATTAGCAATTATGAGATCATGCAGTTGTATGAACCAAGCATTTCATTCACTGGAAGGCAAAAAATTAATAACACAATCAACGACTTTAACCCATTGTATTCTTTGAATAAAGTGTCACAAATGCTAATGGAAGATGGTCAAGGTTCACTGAAGCTTACTGACCTATGGTCGGTGTTTAGAAAAAATATCATATAGTTATTACACTCGGAGGGTAATATGGAACTTAAACAAGAAACTTTTCAAAAGTTTGGTAAATCATTTCAAGAAAACTTGTGCCATTTGATGATACAGGACAGAACGTTCTGCGATCAAATTTCGGAGGTATTAAACGTAGAATTTTTACAATACGAACACCTCAAGGTATTTGTACAGATGCTGCTAGATTATAGGACAAAATATAGGCAACACCCATCATACGAGATAATGGCTTCCAATATTACCTCTGGTCTTGGCGCTTACACAGAAGCCTGCCAAAAACAACTAAGACAATTTTATTCTAAAGTTATTCAACAAGACGAAGTATCGGGTGCAGAATTCATCAAGGATAACGCAATTGACTTCTGTAGAAAGCAGGTACTTAAAAAGGCTATGATTGAGTCAGTCAAACTGCTTAAGAGTTCGTCATTTGAAGAAATACAAGCAGTTATTGAAAATGCCATGAAGCTTGGTACTAACGTTGACTTTGGCCATGACTGGCATATGGATATTGATGAAAGGTTTCGCCTCAAATCTAGAGATCCGATCACAACTGGTTGGGGCCGCTTCGATGAAATTTGCGGTGGAGGTTTAGGCAAATCAGAGCTTGGCGTTGCAATTGCTCCAACTGGGGCCGGTAAGTCAATGCTCATGGTCCATTTGGGAGCCACAGCACTTAGAGAAGGCAAAACAGTTGTGTACTATACGCTAGAGTTAGCAGATACGGTTGTTGGCCAACGTTTTGATTGCTGCCTCACGGGAGTTAAACTTGGAGACCATTTAAGAAACAAATTTAATATTGTCGAACAAGTGAAAGACATTAAGGGAAGCCTAATTATAAAAGAGTATCCAACGAAATCCGCAAGTGCTCAGACACTAAAAAGTCATTTGGAGCGCTTAAAGAAGCGTGGCATCCAACCGGATATGGTCATTGTCGATTACGCAGATCTATTGAAACCAATCAAGAGTTATGGTGAAAAAAGACATGATTTAGAATCTATCTACGAGGAGTTGCGATCAATTGCTCAGCATTATCAGTGTCCAGTCTGGACATGTTCGCAAACTAATAGAGGTGGTCTAAGCGCAGAGGTTATTACAATGGAGTCTATATCTGAAGCTTTCAACAAGTGCTTTGTTGCGGACTTTATATTTTCGCTATCAAGAACAGCACAGGACAAGCAAGCTAATACAGGAAGATTCTTCATCGCTAAGAACAGAAATGGACCAGATGGGTTGGTATTCCCGCTATTTATGGATACTTCGAATGTGTCAATAAAGGTACTAGACAGAACAGAACAAGATGATGACAAACCACAGATGTCATCGAAAGAAAATCTTTCATACTTAAGGAACAAATATGCAGAATCAAGGGGAAAATAGATGAGCGTAGCAAATAAAATATTATCGGACATCACAGTCCATATGAAATATGCAAGATACTTGCATGAAGAAAATAGAAGAGAAAACTGGGAAGAATTAGTAACCAGAAATATGCAGATGCATATTAAAAAATTTCCTAATTTAAAAAAAGAGATAGAAGAAGCTTATCGTTTTGTCTACGATAGAAAGATTTTACCCTCAATGCGATCCATGCAATTCGCAGGCAAGCCAATTGAAATCAGCCCAAACAGAATATTTAACTGTGCATATGCACCAATCGACGATTTGCGAGTGTTTGGCGAGATTATGTTTTTGTTGCTTGGGGGGACTGGTGTAGGCTATTCTGTTCAAGAGCATCACGTTGAGAAGCTGCCACCAATACTGAAGCCAAACAAGAAAAGAGCCCGACGTTTTTTGATCGGTGACTCAATTGAGGGTTGGTCTGATGCTGTCACTTCTCTTATTAAATCTTATTTTAAGGGTACATCAAAACTCCGCTTTGATTTCTCAGACATCCGAGCAAAGGGCGAGAGACTTGTGACAAGCGGTGGCAAAGCCCCCGGTCCACAACCCCTAAAAGAGTGCCTTATTAAGCTTGAGGGAATTCTAGAACAAAAAGAGAACGGAGACAAACTTAGTACCATCGAAGTTCATGATATTGTTTGTCACGTTGCAGATGCTGTTTTGGCTGGTGGGATTCGCCGTGCTGCCCTAATAGCTCTTTTTTCAATTGATGATGAAGAAATGATTGCCGCCAAGGCCGGTAACTGGTGGGAAGCAAACCCACAACGTGGCCGTGCCAACAATTCCGTTGTCATTATGAGACACAGAATAAAAAAACCACAGTTTATGGAGTTATGGGAAAGAATTAAAGCATCCGGAGCAGGCGAGCCCGGTATTTACTTTACAAACGACAAAGAGTATGGTTGTAACCCTTGTTGTGAAATTAGTCTGCGCCCATATCAGTTTTGCAACTTAACTGAAATAAATGTTAGTGACGTTTCCACACAAGATGAATATGAGTCAAGAGCGAGAGCGGCTTCGCTCATTGGCACACTGCAAGCTTCTTATACTGACTTCCATTATCTGAGACCAGTGTGGCAAAGAAACACTGAAAAGGATTACCTCATTGGAGTATCAATGACTGGGATAGCCTCTGGCGCAGTCTTGGGTCTTGATATGAATGCCGCTGCAAATTGCGTGAAAGAAGAGAACGCTAGAGTGGCAGAGGTTATCGGAATTGGTGTTGCATCCCGGTGCACAACAACAAAACCAGCAGGAACCACCTCTCTCGTATTAGGAACATCTAGCGGTATTCATGCGTGGCATAACGACCACTATATCCGCAGAATACGAGTAGGAAAGAACGAGGCAATTTACAACTACTTAGCTCAAAATCACCCAGAGTTAGTCGAGGATGAGTATTTCAGACCTCACGATACAGCAGTTATTTCCGTACCACAGAAAGCGCCAAAGGGTGCCATTACAAGAGCAGAGTCAGCTATTGATCTTTTGGAACGTGTAAAGCGTGTCCATGTAGACTGGGTCTCGATAGGCCACCGAAAAGGACAGAATACAAACAATGTTTCTGCAACTGTTACAGTCAAACCAGATGAATGGGCACCTGTTGGGGAGTGGATGTGGGATAACCGAAAATATTATAACGGCCTGTCCATACTTCCATTTTCGGACCATAGCTATAAGCAGGCACCATTTGAAGACTGTGGTGGAGAAATGTATGAGGAAATGCTTAAGTCACTGGTGAATGTTGACTTAGAAAAAATAGTAGAGTCTGATGATAATACCGACCTTAAGGGCGAACTTGCATGTGCAGGCGGCGCCTGTGAAATCATATAACTGGAGGAATAATGAAAGAAGCGTATTTTACACCATTCAATAGACATTTGGTAGTTGACTTAATCGAGGAGAGTGAAGAAAAACAAGATAGTTTGGTTGTGCTACCAACAGATTATAAAAGACCAGAGAGCCCATTTGCAAAAGCCTTAGTAATCGAAGTCTCAAAGGATTCAAAATTTAAAAATAATACCGTGTTAAACACAAATGACATAGTCTTAGTAGAGAGAAGAATGTTAAATAAAGTGGAGATTAATGACTATTCTTTCTATTTAATATTAGAAAATTATGTTTATGGGAGAATATCTAATGAAATTAAATAAAAAAATTCTTAAGAAGATGATCAACGAAATCATCAGCGAGAGAAAGAAAGAAAGCTGGGTCTTGACCGAAGCAACCCAGTGGAGTCAATACGGAAGAATCATGGACTTATTCACAGGCGAAGTCGGATCAGTAGATCAGGTTGTGATTATGAGCCCGATGAACCCACATGCTAAGAAGGACTATCCAGATGAAAAGAATAAAGCGAGAAATGAAGCATTCCTTGCTGACTTGAAGATAGCCGGATTCGGATACAGGTTTATTGAAGGAAAATATGGAGATGAAGAAGACTCATATATCATCCCGCATATGTCAGGAAAGGAAGCCGTGTTCTATTGCTACAAATACGCTCAGGAATCATTCGTCTATTCTGTTAAGCAGGAGCCCGCACCTACACCAGAAGATAAGGTACAACACCAAATGTGTTATGTTGATTTTGGTAAAATGAAACAAGATAAGAATTATCCGGCTGAAAAGTACGGTGAGATATATGTTGTGCCTCCAAACCCAAGCTACACAGTTGGGCAGAAAACTACGGACATGAACGACTTTTCTAAAATGGCAGGACAGCAGAATTATTACAGTGCCGTGCCATCAAAGGGCCCCAAGCCCGGACCTAAGTTCTCTATGGACTTTGACTTTGCAGCAGGAAACAAGGGTAATATCACGTCTCCCATGTCCAATCCAAAAAATACAAAATATATGAGAGAGACATACATTTCAATAAAAGAGTCTGATGTTCCGGATACTCCGGAAGCAAAGAAGCTAGTTGAAATAATTAACGAAAGAAGCAAGAAGATAAATGATGGAGGCAGAATGGGTAGCTCTAGATGGCGACATAGAAATATGATGATTGGAGAGAAGAAGCGATTGGCTGAGATGGTTAACGGTGACAATGACTAAATATGAAAAATCAATTAAAATATATGATGATGATGTTGGTAGCGTGGACTATGTTGATCACATGGGCAGTGACCTTACCATCGTCAATAGTGCTAGGGTTAGCTTTGGTGTGCAAAAGTCTAGTCTGGATGGGCGGGACAAACGACTTATTAATTACCTTATCAAGCATAAGCACACCAGCACTTTCGAGCATAATGTTGCTACTTTTAAATTTACTGTGCCTTTGTATGTTCGTTCTCAGCATCATCGACACAGAACGTGGAGCTATAACGAAATTTCTAGGAGGTATACTGACAAAAACTTGCAATTTTATGCCCCGAACAAATTCAGGACCCAGCACGAAAGCAATAGACAAGCATCAAATGTAGAAGAGCTTATAAACCCAGATATATCTCATACAATGAAAGATTGCCTATACCCGCCGTCATTTCACTATGCTTCTGATGCGATTTTAAATCACCACCAAGCATCTCTAAGTTTGTTTAATAGACTAGTTGAGAGAGGTGTCTGCCGGGAACAAGCCAGAGGCGTATTACCACAGAATTTATACACAGAGTATTATGGAACCGTTAATCTTAATAACTTGCTTAAGTTTATTAGCCTTCGTGTACATGAAGGAGCCCAATGGGAGATACAGAAGGTTGCCGAGGCTGTATTGGAAATCGCAACAGACTTATGGCCCGTTGCAGTTGAATCCTATAGGAAGCAGCGGGGTGGGATTTAAGAAGGGCGAATTGGTTAAATTGAGTGATTTCGGTAAGCTAATTCATGGTGACCGCTCATGTTCGGTTGGCATTGTTCTTTCAGAGCCATATAATTTGCTCACACCGCTAGGCGCAGAAGAAACTACTTATTATGAAGCATATGATTTGTTAGTTGGTGATGAAGTGATAAAAGCGGTGCCTACACAATTTTTACATAGGATGACGGAAAATGAAAAAAGCGATAAAGGAATGGAAAAGGTGGATAAACGAGACAAAGCCAACTGAAAAATATTTTGGTGAGGTGCCCAGAAAACTGTCGAAACAGAGCCCTAAAGACCAGAAGTACAACCGGGCAGTAACATCAGCCATGGGCCAGACTGACTTTCGTTCTACCCTTAAAGTGTGGCTTGGCCAATTCATGCAAAACTCAAGCAGGAGCGGCGATATAGAACAACTAGCTGGCCATGCTAGTGTAGAAGATAAGAAGCAAGCTGGTAGAGATCTTAACATCCTAAGGTACATCTATTCAGGCAAAGGACCTTGGGAGTTACAAGGGCGGAACAACTTAAGAACTGGAACCTTGTACGACAATCAACCCAATGTAGCGGGCTCACCAGTTGAGAAAATAGACTTTGCACTCGAACAGTTTAGTGCACCAGCGTCGAATGATGAACCCTCTATGGAAGAACAAGAGGAGGTTTATATTTATTATGTCCACCCCAATTGGTCTCTCACTAAAGCACCAGAGGTGTCACCTGAAATTAAAAGTCGCTTCCAAAAGAATGTTGCCCTAACACAAACCTCCGCTTTCCAAAAAAGACAAGCGGAGTTGGATGCTATAAACAGACAGAGAGAAATAACAAGAAGACGAGAACTAGCAAGAAGAAGGAGAGAACGTAGGAGTAATAAGTGAACACAGAGTATCACTTTGACAAACTCAACTTTGGCGGCTCACTCGAATGCCTTCTCCATAGTTTCTTGAATGATGAACAGGTGCTCCTTATTGAGCGCCTTTATCCGTTTGAGTTGGAAACATTTGAATACAGTGATGAGGTAAGGTTCTTGGGCTATGATAACAAGCGCAAGATATACAAGTCAGAGATGTGGGACAGGCTGACTTTTCTTATGTCAATGACGGGGCAAATCATAATGCCCAACATTGTGGTAGCAAATAGAAAAGAGAAAGGTAAAGTTACACTGATCACTGAGCACAACAAACGGATAACTGTAACATTTGACAAGGGCATAGCTTTTGAAGAGATCGACCATGATAATGTCAATGTCTATGACTGGTTCCATGTCCGCTCAGGCAACAATCATCAGTACAATACTATCAGCGACAATGCACACAAATTTGTACACACGCTGCACTTTTATAGACCCAACCGCATTGGTTCTAATTCAAACAAAAGAGATGTCTGTGCTGCCTCATATATGCCTAAAAATGAACTTTTAAGTGTTCACAATACGGAGGGCATGGCTCGCCTTAAAACGCTGAAAATGATGCAAAATGCTGGCATTAATGGCACAAGCAATGGCTATAGGCCCAACGGCAAGCCAAACCATCACCCAATTAAAATTGAGCATGCTTATCGTGAGACCGTACACAACTATAAACCAGTTTATGAACTTGACAATATAATTAAAAATAGAAAACAGGGAGGCCGTTCATGGAACTTAGCGAAAAAACTTTTTCGTCACAAGCAAATTTCCACCTTGCAGGAATCATTCCAATTGCCGGCCAACCTTTAGAGTACGGCCTGCCATATCCAGACTGCTTGTTACCAGTTGCGCCTGATTACACTATGATAGAGGCCGCAGTTGTTGAAGCTGCCTTTGCTGGTTGCGATACAATATGGATAGTTTGCAACGATGACTTAGCACCTATCGTTCGATATAGGATCGGAGACTATATCCAAGACCCTGTAAGCTTTTATAATAAGTTTGATGCTAGGCCAAACGACAGAAGGAAGCGGATTCCTATATTCTGGGTCCCACTTCACCCAAAAGACAGAGATAAGCGAGACTGCCTGTCTTGGTCAGTACTACATGGAGCAGTTACTGCGTTAAAGGTATCGGACAAGATATCTAAATGGCTAATACCTGACAAGTATTATGTATCGTTTCCTTACGGCGTTATGGACCCAAGGGAGCTAAAACAAGTTAGAAGAAAGATCAAGAGCAAAAAGAATTTTTATGTGGTCTCGGATGGTGAGACTGTGCAAGACAATAACTATCTGAGCTTTACATTTGGAAAGGAAGAATTCGTCATATACCGCAGGAACGTAAGGAAGGGAACCGGGATGTATACCTCTGAAGAGTTCAATGAGTGGGGCGCACCAACAAGTAAGCTTCCAATAGAGGAGCGCTGGAGTGCGAGACATTTCCAACCAAAGGATGTATTTGTGGGCGTTGATACCAATGATGGTACCCTGTTTGAAACGAATGCCTTTTACAACCTTGAATGTTGGGAGTCGTACCGTGAATATATGCACTCTGACCTGAGCCGGGATACTCGGAGACCAACAAAAGAATTATTTGCTTATCGTGAGTTTAATCGTATTGCTTCCGACAGAGACTAATTAGCATATGTCACTAATACAAAAGAAGTATAAACATTTGTTGTCGGAACTAATATATGTTAATTCTGAATATGAGTATGTAAAGGATGCTCTTAAGGAAGCACATATCGAATTCGAACAATACTATCGGCAATTTTGTATTGACCATGATATTCCAATAAATGAGTTAAACAAGAAACACGCAGCAAGACTGGAAGAAGCGTTCCCTCAAAAGAAGCAAGCAGTGGATGAGCAGGGCCTTGTTAAGCACGAAAAAACTGAAATACAAAAAGAAAAACCAGACAAAACACTCCAAAAGATGTATCGCAAAGCTGCCACAATGACACACCCAGATAAATTTTTAGATAGCGAAAGCGACGAAGCACTCGCTGCCGTAAGCAGTTTTAAGTTGCTCACTTCTGCATTTAATGAAAAAAGATGGGCCGAATTTCTTGACATTTGCCAAAAACTTGATATATTACCAAATACATATAAAAAAGTAACAGAGATAATGAAAAAAGAAATTGATAATTTGAAGGGCAAAACTAATAAATTAAAGATGGCGTTTAGTTGGCGGTTACTTGAGTGTGATAACGATGGCTGCAAGAAGAAGGTTATTGAAAACTTTCTCAAACAGTTGTTTGGCTATGAAAGAAACATTATTGTAATTTAGGATGGACAGATGGGCAAAAAAAAGAATTGTGATATATATTGTGAGAGTCACGATAGTGGTAATATATATATTGAGATCAGCGATCTATCAGAATGTTGTTTCGAAATTTGGGATATTGAGGGTAACACGAAAAGTAGAGCCAAAATCAAAATATCGCTTAAGGACTGGGAACAGTTAATAAAGAAGTGGTCGCAACGTAACACAATGAAGGGAAACAAAAATGAATATTTATAATCCACAAGTAGAGTTGGAAGAGGATATTTGGATAGCTGGCGGGTTTGTCAATGCACATTCTCACTTAGATAGAGCGTTTACGGTCACAAGAGAAAATATGCAGTCGGTGGTATATAATCATCTCCACCAGAAATGGAGGTACATAGATGAGTATAAATCAAAAGCAACAGAAGATGATTTCTACAAAAATATAACAACCGCTCTCGTAAGTCAGAGAGATATGTTGTCAACCCATGTTCTAAGTTTTATTGATATTGATCCAGTCGTGGGAACAAAGGCAATCGATGCAGCAGTTCGAGCCAAAAATTTTGCCGCCACCATTGGTGTTGGCTTCAAGATTGCATGCCAGACGCTAAAGGGCATCACAACACCAGAGACACAAAAGCTAATTATACATGCTATTGAGTATGACAAAATAGATATCATCGGCTCGCTTCCCGGTGCAGACAAGGGCAAAGAAGAAGAGCATATAGATAATGTTCTTATGCTTGGGCAAATCTTTAATAAGAGGGTTCACGTCCATGTCGATCAGCTAAACACAGCTAAGGAAAAGGAAACAGAATTCCTTGCAAGAAAAACCATGGAGCACCAAATGGAAGGCAGAGTTACAGCGGTGCACTCCATATCATTAGCTTGTCATCCAAAATGGTATCGCAAGGAAGTATATAAGATGTCAAAAGATGCGGGGCTTTCTTTTGTTTGTTGTCCAACCGCATGGATAGACGCCCGCCGCACGGAAGAACTGACCCCGACCCACAATGCCATAACTCCAGTTGATGAACTCCTTGAGCATGATTTAGTGGTTGCGCTAGGTTCTGACAATATTCATGATGTTTACAAACCATACTCGACCGGAGACATGCGTACTGAATTAAAGTTTTTACTGGAGGCAACCCACCTTTACAACAAAAAGGCCCTAATTAAAATTGCAAGAGAAAATGGCTTGGAAGTGGCGGGGTTCAATGATAAAGTTACCGTTGGGGACATTAGTAAAGGTACTAGTAAACGTTGATTTGCTCGATGGTTGTTCTGTCTGTATTGGCGATTTGGGTATTGTAATTGACAACGAGCCAAGTATTTCGATAATACACAAAAACCGGTATAATTACAAAATTTTGGTGAATGACTGTGAAATTCTGGTTTTTAGCGAAGAAATTCAGTCTATTGTATAGTTACTTATAGGTGGTGATACAATGAAACAAAGATTAATTAATAACGGAGTGCTCTTGGGAATCGGAGTAAATATCATTTTGCTTATTTGCTTATACTTTCTAGAACACAGAGTAGGGCTTTTGGAGTCACAACATGACAAAACAACTTGCCATACCCATAAATAAAGCATGCAAGTCGTGTGGTTGTGATCCTTGTGATTGTGACTGGGGCTTATATGAAAAGCAAACCAAGAAACAAACTAAGAATTACAATAAGAAAAATAATAGGTAATATATTTAAGTGACTTACCTCTGGAAAGTCCTTATACAATATATATTCACCTGCCGCCATTGCCCCCAATATAGCGATGACGGCGCCAATTAAGATTGCTGCCACCATTTTTATGTACCCCCTAAAATATATAGTCGGAGAATAGGGCATCTTTGGTCCTATATATTTTAGGGGGTATTTATGTGTCATCTAAATGCGATTTTAATGTAGGGGACTTGGTTGAGTATAGAAGTTGGTATGACGGAGATGGAGGTTGGGTTTCTGCTGGTGGTATGATTGGCGTTGTGCTTGAAATCATAAAAATAACTTGCCAAATTGAAACTGGAATGTTTGAGGATGGTGATACTTTGTATGATGTTAAGGTTTTTTGGTATACCGAAGATGCAACCGAATTCATACCAGACTTGCTATTAGAGCATTATGACCCAAATAATAGGATAATACTTTGAAAGATTATGTTAGGCTGATTATATCTGATTTGCACTTGGGTAGCTTCTACTCCAAAGAAGAGCAGTTGTGTGAGATGATTGAACAAATTGAATTTGATGAACTAATTTTGGCCGGAGACATTATTGATTTTATAAAGGTTCCAACATTTACAAAGCAAACGATTAAATTTATTGATACGTTGAGAAAGAGAGGTAAGCCGATCATTTATGTCATCGGCAATCATGACATCAACCTGTCGGAGTTTGTTGGTGACACAATTGGCGGAGTCAAGTTTGTTGAGAGATATGAATTTGAGTATGCCGACCGCATTTATCGTATTCTTCATGGACACCAGTTTGATACTGGTATTGTAACGTGGCGTTTTTCTATGAATATTGTATCAATATTCCAAGATATGCTTGAGCGTTGGTTAAAGTGGGACTTGGCGACTTGGCTTGTTAGGAGGAAACTAAAGAAAAGAAAGCTAAGAAGAGTGTGGGATATCCTTGAATGGAATAAAGAAGCGGATGTATTCATCATGGGGCACACCCACATACCAGAGGCGGTTATTTGGATCGATGAAGACGAAAACATAAAGACATACGTGAATACTGGTGATTGGGTTGAACATCAAACTTATGCAATTATAAAGGAAGGTCAAATAAGATTAAGAAAGTGGAAAAACAATTTGACAAGCCAAACATAGTAGGTTATATATATAACATCACAATGAGAAACACGGAGGTTGCACATGAGCAACATTAAGTTTGTTGGGCTTCATGCCCATTCTGGCGTTGGTTCGCCATTTGACGGTTTTGGCTTTCCCCAAGACCATATGGATTTTGCATTTGAGAACGGCTGTGAAGCCTTGGCCCTCACTGACCATGGAAACATGAACGGAACTAGTTACCAAGTTCTTCATGCAAAGAAGATGGAAAAGCAAGGAAAGTTTTTCAAACCTATTTATGGCGTTGAGGCTTACTTCATTGAGGATATCGGGGAGTGGCGAAAAACTTATGATGAACACAGAGCAGACAAAAAGAAAGCTCGAACCTTATCAAATGAAAGAACCGGCACAAACATAGAAGCAGAAGGCGCTAGCAAAAGTAAGAGTAACCCTCTTAACCGTTCACGCCACCTTGTGCTTCTTGCGGTTAACCAAGAAGGCTTAAACAATATTTATAAGATGGTCTCTGAGTCATACAATGGAGACTATTTCTATCGCAAACCGAGGATTGACTATGCACTACTTAACAAATATTCTAGCGGCGTTATTTGCCTTTCCGCTTGTCTTGGCGGTGTATATGCTGGTAATTACTGGGCTCACCGTGAAGAAGGTGAGGAAGCTGTACTACAGGCTATGCGGGAAACAACAAAAAGAATGGTCGAAATCCTCGGAGACCGATGGTACGGAGAACTCCAGTGGAATGGCGTCCCGGAACAACACGAACTCAATCAATACATTATTAAGATCGCTCAAGAAACAGGTATTAAATTAGTTTCGACGTGTGACTCTCATTATCCAACGCCTGTTGCTTGGACTGACAGAGAACTGTACAAAAGACTTGGCTGGCTCGGTCGTGGTAAACCTGAGTGGCTTGATATGAATCTACCAACATCAGTACAGGAGCTAGAATATGAATTATACCCAAAGAATGGTGACCAGATGTGGGAGTCCTATCTTAAATATTCAAAAGAAGCAGGGGTGGAATACGATGACGACCTCGTTTTACAAAGTATCGAAGAATCTCATAGTATTGCTTTTGATCGCATTGAAAGATTTTATCCTGATGATACCGTTCGTTTACCTGACTTTGTGGTTCCTGCTGGATATACTGCCGACGATTATCTTGGGCGGATAGCATCGGAAGGTTTATTTTCCTTGCTGAAACTTAACCATCCCTTGAGTTTTAAGAAGAAAACTAAACAAGGCAAGGATAAAACAATCTTGGAATACGAAACTCGCCTTGAACATGAACTCAAGGTTATTGCTGACCGTGGGTTCTCAAAATATTTCCTCACAATGAAATCTATTGCGGATAAAACCAATGAAATACAAATCTCTGGGCCCGGCCGAGGTTCTGCTGCGGGCTCTCTTGTTGCTTATGCTCTTGGCATTACTCAAGTGGACCCAATTCGTTATAACTTACTTTTCTCCCGATTTCTACGGGCTGATGCGACTGATTACCCTGATATCGATTATGATGTATCTGAGCCTATGGCATTGAAAGAAAAACTTATTGATGAATGGGGCGACAATGTTGTTGTTCCTATCTCCAACTTCAGCACGCTTCAACTGAAGAGTCTGATAAAAGATATTAGTAAGTTCTATGATGTACCATTCATGGAAGCAAATGCTGTTACAAATAAGATGTTATTCGAGGCTACACCTTTAGCCAAAGCAAAGCACGGTATTAAAGCTGGTGTGTATACGCCAACCTTCGAAGAAGTAATAGAATATAGCGAATCCCTACAGAAGTTTTTTGTTAAGTATCCTAAGATCAAAGACCATGTTGTTGGTTTAGTCGGCCAAGTACGTCAGGTATCACGTCACGCCGGTGGTGTGGTTATCGGTGAGAACTTAGATAAGTATATGCCACTCATTGCAAGTAAAGGCGTCCGCCAGACACCATGGTCAGAAGGCCAAAACGTTCGACACTTAGAGCCGATGGGCTTCATCAAGTTTGACTTACTTGGGCTATCAACTCTTCGGATGATTGAGGACTGCATTGGTTCAGTGCTCCGCAGACATCACGGTATCAGTGAGCCTTCCTTCGAGGATATCAAAGGTTATTATGATACCCACTTACACCCAGACACGATTAACCTAAACGACCAGAGGGTATATGAAAACATATTTCACAAAGGAAAGTGGGTTGGGATCTTCCAATTCGCAGAACAAGGAGCGCAGAAGTTCGCCACCAGAGCAAAACCAAGATCCATTATCGATATATCTGCTATTACTAGCATATACCGTCCCGGTCCTTTATCGGCTGGAGTTGATAAATCATATGTAGATGCTAAGGAAGACCCAAGTTCTGTCAAATACCTTAACAACATTGTTAAAGAGATCACAAAAGAGACGCATGGCTTCCTTATTTTCCAAGAACAAATAGCCATGCTAGCGCATAAGTTAGGTGACAACTTAACTTTGGACGAGGGAAACCTTCTTCGTAAACTACTTACAAAGAAGGGGACTGGCAAAGGCCATGAGGTTAAAGAACGGATACGAGACAAATTCATCAGAGGGTGTAGAGCTAAACGGATTTCGGAGAAGCAAGCAAACGCCCTCTGGACAACTTTTGAATACTTTTCTGGCTATGGCTTTAATAAGTCTCATGCCGTTTCTTATTCTATTATCAGCTATCAGTGCGCTTGGTTATGTAATTATTTTCCCGCAGAGTGGACAGCCGCCTTCCTCGAAAGAGAACCAGAAACACGCAAAGAGAAAGCGATAAACCTTGCAAAGCAGCATGGGTTCGGTATTCGAGATGTTGACGTTAATACTTCTGGTATGTATTGGGAGATACTTGATGAGGAAACACTTGTCGCTCCCTTGACCACTATTAAAGGCCTTGGTGAGAAAGCCATCCAGCAGATATTAAACAACCGTCCCTTTCAGACAGTGGAGGAGTTTATCTTCAACGAAGGTATTGTGTACTCGAAACTGAACAAGAAAGCTTTCGATGTTTTATGCAGAGCAGGCGCCTTACGTGACTTAATAGACGAGCGTTTCTCTGGTGATAAACACTTCTGGTCAGCAGTGTGCGTAGACCGCCCAAAACGGCTCAAAAACCTGCTTGAGAACATCGAGACATACCAACCTGAAGGTTCCTTCACTGAAGAGGAAAAAATAAGCTTCCTGACCGACTTAACAGGTATGTTTCCTATGTCCAAGGTCATTACTTCAGACGTTCAAGCCAGAATTGATGAGTGGGTTGCGCCTCCCATATCTGAGTATGATTATGACTTAGGTTACTGCTGGTGTATTCCAAGGTCGGTGACCAAGAAGAAGTCAAGAAATGGTAGAAACTTTTATGTTGTAGAAGTTATTGATGCTAACTCTGTGGTTACCAAAATCCGCTGCTGGTCTATCAACCCTGAGAAGGATAAGCTTCATATCAACAGGCCTTACATGCTAAAGCCAAAGTATAATGCAGACTGGGGCTTCAGCACATACGGTGCTTTGAATAATTGTTGGTTTTTGTTAGGATAATTACTTGACAAATTTTCGAAACAGGTTATATTATAAAAGTAACAACACGGAGGTCACATATGACTAAAAATAGACAGCAGCTATTCAAAGAAGTTAGAACATTAATTGGAGCACCAGACACTAAGAAATTTTTCTTTTCTGGTGACGAGATGATAAAAATATGCAGTATTGTTAACCCATCATGGAAACGTAAGCCAAAGCTGAATAATCGAGGCAAACAAGTGACAAAGAAATGTTTTGGAAAGGTTCAAAAAGCTTGGGAGATCGCCCATGAAGACATTCTAGTTTCGGGTGTTCCGAACTGGAAACCACAGAAGACTAAAGGGACTCACCCAGAGCCTGCTAATTTAAATAATATTATTCGCTTGTTAAATCTGGAGAAAAGGTTAAAGTCTAAAAAACCATTGCCAAAGCGGCAACCAACGCTATCAATGCCCCTTATTGCCGGCAAGAACAAACAGGCTATTATAGAGCAGGGCAAAACAATCAGCATGAAGTTCGAAATTGGTGGTATTAACATCTCTATCGAAGTCAGATAATATGCTGAATATCAACTATAAAAGTAATAACACGGAGGTCGCATATGACTCAACACAATCATGGTGCCGCAGTTTCTGGCGCCAAAAGTGAAAAGAAACTATCAGTAGTATGCAAGGCACATGGTGTGCCATGCTTGAAATTAAAGAAAGAGTATGACAACTATGGCATCAGCGAATGGGGCACACGTTACCATAAACCACCGAAGGATTGGCACCAAAAAACACCAACTGGCAAACAGAGAAGATATATATCAGATGGCTTCATACCAGTCGGTAAGGGCATAATTGTTGAGCAAAAACACTCAGACAGACATGGAACCACCGAGGAAAAGGTTTTCTATGATAAAGATAAGATTAGACTTGGTGTCTATGGCTCAAAGCATGAACTGTGGTATGTTTTCACTGGTGATGTTGCCGAAGATGCCGCAGCATATAAGGAGTTTGAACTAGAAGTAAAAAAAGCAAAACTGCCGGTTAAAGTTGTGTGGGGCTGGGATGGCCTTGCAAGTGAACTAAAAAAGTTAGACAAGGGGGATATATGGAAAAGAAGATAGAAACCAAAGGTGTAAGGTATCTTGGAAGCAAGAGTAAGATTCTACCACTCATTGTTGATGTGGTAGAGGGCCTAAACTTAGATGATAGAAGTATCATCGATGTATTCACAGGCACAACCAGAGTCGCACAGGCTTTTAAATCTGTGGGATATAAGGTGACTACAAGTGACTTGGCGTGGGCATCTACTGCGTATAGTCATGCGTTTGTATGTAATGACGGTAATGTTGAACACTTACAGACGTATATTGACGAATTGAATGAGATTGAAGGTGAGTCCGGCTGGCTTACCAAAAATTATTGTAATGGGTCTGCGACCAAGCGTGATGGCTCTACCATTGCTATTCAAGTGTGGAAGCCAAAGAATGGCAAAAAAGCAGATGCTGTTCGAGACCGCATAAGCAATCTGGATATAGAAGCGTGGGAAAAGAATTATTTAGTATCTTCGTTGATCTTTGCCCTCGATAAGGTTGACAACACAGTCGGGCTACAACAGGCCTACTTAAAAGGTTGGAAGTCGCCAAGGGTTGATAAAGACCTTAAACTGGAAATGTTACCCTCATTTAAAGGTCAAGCTGGTACACATATATGCGGTGATGCTCTCAAGATTGAATATCCGGAAGCCTCAGTGGCCTATCTTGACCCGCCATATACATCAGCAGATTATTCTACGTATTATCATATTTGGGATAGTATTGCTAAATGGGATAAGCCTGAGGTTGGACTTTCGACAAACCGCAGAATTGACAGAGTGAAGTCTTCTGACAAACGTGATTTAGATATGGCTAGTCCATGGTACTCTAAAAAGACTGCGCTTGAAGCAACAAAAAAGCTTATTGATAGGCTTCCAGTTAAGTATTGTGTCTTTTCCTATAGTGACGAGGGGCTCATCAGTTATGATGATATGGAGGCGTTATGCAAAAAATACAAAAGTTACCAATTTCACCAACAAGAACATCAAAGACATGTTATGGGTGGTATTGGAGCAGGTGCTAAAAAAGAGTATAACAAAAAGAATACTGAATACGTAATTGTAATTGAAAAGTGATTATTAAGCATAGGATAAATAAAATGATTATTAAAGTGAAAAAGTTACATCCAGAGGCTATTATTCCCTCTTACGCCAAGAGTGGAGACGCAGCACTAGATTTGCATGCCACTGATAGGGGCAAGGTTGATAAATATGGCAACATGGTGTATAAAACCGGTTTAGCGATGGAGATTCCTGATGGCTTTGTTGGGCTTATCTATCCTCGGTCATCAATATCAAAGACAAAACAGATGCTCAGGAACCATGTTGGGGTTATTGACTCTGGCTATCGTGGCGAAATAATCCTAAAATTCGGCTGGTTCTCGCAAGCAGCAACTCCTGATAGTTCTGTTTATGACGCTGGTGATAGGATTGGCCAGTTGATGGTTATACCCCGCCCAGATATTGAATTGATGGAGGTTGAAGAACTGACAGATACCGAGCGTGGAACTGGTGGCTTTGGGAGCACTGGTCAATGAACCGAGCCCAGCGCAGAGCCCGAGGGCGAAAAATTAAAAGTTCAAAAAAGAAGAAAACTGAACTTGAACAAAAGCTCGGGCTCTTTGAATTACTCCCAGAAGAGTGTATGGTCTGCATGAAGCCTTTTAATAAGAGAGATAAAGAGCAGGTCAAAACTTGGAATGTTGTAGTAAGGGAAGAGGAGCGAGTAGTTAGGGTCTATTGTCCCACTTGCTGGAACAAGGCAAAGCAATTCCTTAGCGAGATAAATCTAAAAGAGTGAAGAGATGCTTTTTCCCTCTCCAATACTAAATATTGTATAGCATTCTGTATTTGTGGGGCTTTATCTATATGAGTGAATCTGACAACAAAAAGAAAGTCGTGTTTAGCGACACTGACGTAAGGCACGCACAACTCAAAGTTAGGTTACAATTCGATGGAATTTCACAAGCAGAATTTTTCAGATCTTTCATTACTGGCTATCTGGAAAAGGATAAAAGTATCATGGATTTCATTACCAGATATAAAGAAAACAATAGAAAAATGAGCAAAAGAAACATGAAGTTTATCATAAGAGATAATGAGAGTGCACAAGATTTGTTAGCCCAATTTGGCATTGAAGACGACGAACTTGAAAATATCTTCGATATTATTGCAAAATCCAACCCAGAATTATAATTTTGTGCGTTTTTAAGTTTTACTGTCTATTTATTATGAAAACACTTTAAGGAGAATTTACATGTCAAAGAAAGGACTTTTAAATGAGGCAACCGTTCGTCGCTTTATGGGGCTTGCAGGAATGCAATCAAAACTGGTTTCTAATACATTAAAAGAGATGTATAGTAACAAACGTAACGATGAAGAAGAGAAAAAGATGGAAGAAGGTATCTATGCAGAGGATGAACCCGCTGCTGATGCTGAAATGCCACCTGTCGAAGAACCAGCGGATGATGTCGGTATGGATGCTGCCGAAGAACCAGCAGGTGATGAAGCAGAAGTAGAATTAAGTCCAGAAGACATTGCTAAACTAAAAGCTTTAAAAGATGCTGCGATGGAAGCTGCTGAGGTAGTTGATATGCTTGGTGATGCCGCAGGTGAAGAAGATATTGGCGAACCCGCTGGTGAAGAAGCCCCTGTGCCCGATGCCGTTGATGGCGCTGATATGGATACCCCAGAAGAGGACGAGGAGGTGATGGAAGCCCTCTCTGGAATTAACCTCGAATTGAACGAGGACGAACTTGTACAAGAAGTTGCAAAGCGAGTTGCTAAAAGACTTCTTCGTGCGAAACAAGCACAAGCACAATTCAATGAAGCTCTCGGCCGAAAGCGTCGTACTAAGTAAACAATTACTTTATGACTTTTAAATGGAGGACGGAGGTAATAATCCGTCCTTTTTTATTTGGAGAATAAATGGAATTTACTTATTTAACCCTATCATCTTTCTTATTCGGAATAGCATTTCACATGATGTGGAATTGGTTAGTTAATACCGGCTATACCATCATTATGATGAAAAGGGCGATTGATGATTGCGTAATATTTATGGCCAAAAATCTACAGAATGTTTATGAAATTAAATACCTGAAGGAAGAAGCGATGAGGATAGCCGGACGAGATGAGAAATATATTGAATGGCAAACTAAAGTTGATGTGAGGGAAATAAACTCGCTTAAGGCGACTTGCATTAGAAATTTTGTTAATTCAGTACCACCAAAATACAACCGCTTAATCAAATTCCATGACTGGGAAACGGCCATGGACTATATAGACAAAACTGTCAAGGAGGTAAGATGATTAAGATAACAGATACTGTCGAGAAAAAGGAAGAAGAAAAAACAGGCCCAGAGGAAATCGCTGATATGATCATGGGCAACCAAAAAGAGATAAGGACAATTGCGCTTTTTGGTGATGTTGATGAGGACAAGGCTGGGGATCTTTGCATGGGCTTACTAATGCTTACAGATATGAAAGGCGCAGAACCTCCATACGACCCAATTACATTTTATATCTCATCTTATGGTGGTTCAGCCGATGAGATGTTTTCGATATATGACATGATGTCTATCACTAAAACCAAATGCGAGATTCACACTTGTGGTCTGGGCAAGATTATGTCTGCTGCGACACTCTTACTTGCGTCTGGTACAAAGGGAAAGAGAAAGATTGGAAGGCATTGCCGGGTTATGATTCATGCTGTAGCTGCTGGCTCTGCTGGAGAGTTGCATGATATTGAGAATGAAGTCAAGACAATTAAGCATATTCAAGAACTATATATTAAGGCATTATCAAAAGAAACCAGTATGACATCACGGACAATTCAAAAACTTCTTGATAGAAAGGTAAATGTTTATCTAACCGCAGAGGAAGCAGTTGAGTACGGTATCGCTGATGAAATCATTGGCTAACAAGGAGATACTTAATGATAGACAAGATATTTTACAATGAAGCGTCTGCCGAAAAACTCGGCTGGGCACCTGAATGGTTTGGCGCATATGAGTTCAATGAAGACCTCGTAAAGAAGATTAAAAACTTCCAGCGTAACCACAGCCTCAAGGCTGATGGTCTTTGCGGCCCAGCTACATTTAGAAGAATATGGGCTGTGCGTGAAGCCCAGCTTGAAGAGTACGAACACCAAGAAGTTAGAAAGGGGTCAAGCAACCACATCATTTATAATAATGAATACTATCCAATCGAATGGGATAAGGTTGTGCTCCCTTTCAACGCTGGTGGACTAAAGCTAACCAAAGGTTATAAGAAGGTAACAAAGCAGCGAAAGCCAAAGTACTTCGTTTCCCACTGGGACGTCTGCTTGAACTCAAAGTCATGTTTTCGAGTGCTCCAAAGACGAGGTTTAAGCGTCCATTTCGCCATCGACAATGATGGGACCATATTCCAGTTCCTTGACATGAACCATATAGCTTACCATGCTGGCGGGAAATACAACACTCCCTCGGTTGGAGTTGAGATAAGTAACGCCTATTACCCGAAGTATCAAAGCTGGTATAAGAAGCATGGCTTTGGCGAACGCCCTTTAGTTGAAGACGCCCATGTCCACGGAAAGAGCATGAAACCATTTATGGACTTCTACCCTGTACAGGTGGATGCCCTCAAGGCGCTCATGAAAGCCGTTCATGGGGCGATGCCTTGGATTCCTCTCGAATGTCCCTTGGATGAAGATGGAGAAACAAGCTATACTGTTGATAAAGAAACAAGTAGAAACAAATTCTCAGGGTTCGTGTCGCATTATCATCTGACTAACCGGAAGATAGATTGTGCAAACCTCGACCTCAAGGCTATCTTGGAGGACATTAAGAATGAAACTGACTAATGAAG
>UEXM01001087.1_pt1 | contig 21576 bp, 19 predicted proteins | sample 1796661 | NCBI WGS metagenome assembly UEXM01 (sample SAMEA4772469, study PRJEB27181) | metagenome | reverse complement strand
CAGGGCTAAGAATATGTTAGCCGCTAATTCAGTAAAAGCGGCAGCAGGTCTTGTACAAGCACTAGACGATGATGGAACCATCCCACGCGCTGAACAGCGTATAAAAGCAGCGGAATCTATTCTTAATCGGGTAGGAGTGGGCAAACACGACAAAGTTGAACATAACGTTACTGCTTTACATGGAGTGGTTCTTCTTCCCGCAAAGTCTGGGCAGGATGATCCTATTATCATAAATCATGAATAAGATATTCGTAGAAGTTAAACTGTCGCGGACCAGAAAGCCCTTGAGCCAGCCCTGCTACATCCGTGGCAAGGGCCAGTTCTATAAGACGGTAGAAGTAAAAACTGTAGAAGATTTCGTCGTACAAGCTTACGCAATTGATCGTGGGCTAATCAAAGAGAACCAGATCGTACAAAATGGCTGATGATTTAAAAAGAGCAGTAACAACAATCAGGGATGGACTAAAGTCTCAGATTGATAGATCAGAGAGAGGCAAAGAAACAGCCTTTACTGCTCGTTCCCGTGATCTTGGTATTGCTAATCCAGACATACAAAGAGATGTGAGTAATGCACAATTAGCAAAGGGTGCTATGGGTGCCGCCTATTTAGCCGCAGATTATTTTCTTGATCCTGATAAATACAGTGCAGAAGCGTTAAAAGATAAAGCGTCTAGAACTGCAGTTGCAAGAGTTGTACAAGAAGGTGAGAAACTTATTAATCGCCAGTTACCAGAGGGACTAAACCTGAACATTAACTACAAAGGTTTGGGTTTTGAAGATGTAGCGGAGGGAAGACTGCCCGCTGTAGGAGCATCCTTTGAAAGACCCGTCGAGCTAGGCAGGTTTAAAGGGACTGCAGGTGTTAGGGGCAGCATTGATCCTGAAACCAAAGAAAAGCGTTTACGTTTTGGACTTGCGGGTAAATTTGCAAAAGGTGGACACGTTAAACAATACTCCAACGCCCCAAGGAAACCACGACTAAAATAATGGCAGTAAAAAAGAAGAAGACTACAGGGAATACCAAGATAGTATTTCACAAAGGTAAAACACTTGGACGATTTAGATCACCAGAGCGAAGGCACAAGAAAAGTATTAGACGAAAGCCCCCTGCCTTTGGTTGATAAGGCGGACGTAAGAGAAGAGCCTGTAAAGCGCAGGGGTCGCCCAAAGTTAGCCGAGGGTGAAAAGGGTAACTACCGCACTTCCGCAAAAGAACGTGCGCGGAGAGCATCCGCAGCCGCCGTCCGTAATGCAGACAGGGCTAAGAAAAAGGCGCAGAAGAAAGCTTCCAAGGCCAAGGAAAAGAAAGACAGCATCAAGAAGGTTGAACAGGCTCTGTTCACCAAGAATGGTGCTAAACTTATTGAAGATACTACACTACAGAATGTACCAAAGCCCGTAAGGGAGTTAGTAGAGGATGAAGCAGAGGTTATCTTCAAGCCCAACTCAGGGCCGCAAACGGACTTTTTGGCAAGCCCTGAAAGGGATGTGTTTTATGGGGGCGCTGCTGGCGGCGGGAAGTCTTACGCTCTGCTTGCTGATCTTCTTCGCTACTGCAGCAATCCCAATCATCGCGCCCTTATTATTCGTCGCACACTGGACGAGCTTACAGAACTGGTTGACAAGAGTAAACAACTCTATCCAAAAGCTTTTCCCGGTGCCATCTTTCGGGAGTCGAAAGCGATGTGGCAGTTCCCGTCCGGGGCTACGGCATGGTTCTCCTACCTCGACAAGGACAAAGACGTAACACGCTACCAAGGACAAGCCTTTACTTGGATTGGCATTGACGAGATCACGCACTACCCGACACCCTACGTATGGGAGTATCTGCGTTCTAGGCTTCGTACAACGGACCCGCAGATCAACGCATACATGCGCTGCACAGGAAACCCCGGAGGGGTAGGCGGCTGGTGGGTCAAGAAGATGTACATCGACCCTGCACCACCTAACGCACCTTTTGCAGCTACTGATGTTGATACAGGTAACGCACTTTTGTGGCCTGACACAGCAACTAACGGTAAAGCAGGTCAACCGCTTTTTCTTCGTAAGTTCATTCCGGCGCGATTGACCGATAACCCCTACCTCGCTGAAACTGGTGAATATGAAGCCATGTTGAGGTCGCTCCCAGAAGTCGAACGAAGGCGGCTTCTAGAAGGGGATTGGGATGTCGCAGAGGGAGCGGCGTTCCCAGAGTTTTCCCGCAACATACATGTTGTGGAAGCCTCACAGACACAGATACCCCACAACTGGTTGCGCGTCCGCGCAGCGGATTATGGGTATGCCGCCCCCTCATGTGTTCTGTGGGGCGCAGTTGATTGGGATGATACTCTGTGGATTTACAGGGAGTTCTACGGCAAGGGCCAAACGGCAGAGATGCTGGCAAATACTATCGTAAGCCTAGAGGGGGATGACCCCGGCATGTATTACTCTGTGCTTGACGCTTCTTGCTGGAACAGGACAGGTACTGGCCCTTCCATTGCAGAAACCCTTATTCGTAGAGGTGCTAGGTTTACTCCTTCTGATAGAAACAGAATAGCGGGTAAGCTGGAGTTGCACAGCCGGTTAAGGGTTGATGATTTTACAGGCGAGCCAAAGATAAAGATACTTTCTACGTGTACCCATCTGATACGCACTCTCTCAGGACTACCTCTGTCAAAGACAAACCCTGAAGATGTAGATACGAAAGCAGATGACCACGCCTACGATGCTTTGCGATACATGTGCATGACCCGCGCAAGAGGCCATCTAACTATTAATTCTATGATGAATAAGATGAAAGAAGCAAAGCCTAAAGCATTTGACTCTACGTTTGGTTACTGATTATGGCTAAAAAAGAGCTTATTCGTAAAGATATAAACTTGACTGATGGTGGCATTAATCTTATACTAAAGATGATGCAGGAGACAGGGCTTGGTGTACAAGGGTCACTGGTCAAGCTACAAAGACGTTTAGATGCTTTTAGAAAAGCAAATCCTGATAGAGTAGCCGATCTAAACAGGTTTATTACTCAAGCATTTCCAGATGGTATTGAAGGCACTCAAAAAAGTCTTACTGAATCTAAGATATATGAACAGTTCCTATATGACAATGGCTTCTTAAAAGATGCAGACCCAGATAAGACACAGCTAGAAGATGAAGTTAAAGGTAAGAACAGGCGTTCCAGAGAAGGAAAAAAGCTTTTAGATATAAAAGATAGAGGCGGTGTTCCTGCTATAGTTGGAAGAAACGCGGATGGAAGTCCTCTTGAGGATAAAGAGAGAACCAGACCTTATAAGCTTGTAATTAGTGATAAGGGCATAGAGGAAGTTAAAAAAGTATCTCTTCCTGTATATGCACAGACAGAAATTACTCCTCAGATTGAAATGCAAGACAGGCAAAGAAAAGCTGTTGCGCGAAGAGAGGCAAGAGTCCCTTCTACTGTTGATACTCCAAGCATACCGGGTGGAGAGACTGTAGAGCCAAACAGAGGCGAAGTTTCACGAAAAGCAAAAGGGGCAGTGATTGTACGAAGCGATGTTAATACGTTTAAACAGGCAATGGGCAAGGCTGTTAGCAAGGGCGCTAAAGTAAATCTGTTTACAGAGATTGTAGATGAAGCCCGTAAGATCGATCCTAAAGTGTCTATGAACGCGATGCAGGACATCAAGGACTATTTGTTTTTTACAGGTCATTTAGAAGCTGATGCTGCAGTATCAGAAAAGATGGGACCATCTCGTTTGTCAGATGCTGATGTGCCAGAGTACGTTAAACCTAGTCAGAAGTATTATAAGCAAGGTTTAAAAGTGTTAGACGCTGGAGGATCAAACGAACCTTTAGTCATTAGAAAGCTGAGTGCAGAGCCTGATCCGTATGTTCAAGATATCCGTTCTAAATCAATGCCAGAAATAGCTGGCCCCCAATCCGCAACTCCTGATAGGCCCGTATCTGAAAGGACTAGCCGCCTACTAAACATTATTAAGAGTGGCGGTAGAAAAGGACTAAAGGTTCTTGTTCCCGGTGTTGGTTTAGCAGCAACAGCAATAGAGGAAGCTGCGGCCTCAACTCCTACAGCCAGATCAGCTTTTTCTGAAATAGAATATGATAGAGTGATGGAAGAAGCTAAAAGAGAAGAACTAATCCCTGAAGAAAGTGAAGTAAGGGGGAGAACTATGGAAGAGGTAAAAAGCAGAACCTCTTTTATGAACCAATAGCTACAGAAAGGAAAAACTATGTACGCATATGGTAAAGACTACATCATGGGTATGATGAAGAAACAGGGCGAACTAAGCCCTGCCCCGGAAGGTGCTTTGCACCGCGAAGGACTAGATCAGATGCTGGTCGGCAAGATTGACCGCGATGCTCTGAATGTTGATATGCCTCGTCCGAAAAGCAATACGGTTGACCCGGCTGTATTTCGTATGGCCGACGAAAAAGACTACTAAGTAAGGAAGTCCTATGGACGATTCACCTTTAGGCGATATCACAGCGGCTGCTTTTGTTGATGACGCTTCTACTAACGTAGTTGGCACTGTTAAGTCAAAGTTTGAAGAAGCTGAACATGGCCGTTACCAGCATGAACAACGCTGGCTAAAAGCCTACAAGAACTTTAGAGGTATCTACGACTCAACTACTCAGTTTAGAGAGTCTGAGAACAGTAAAGTTTTTATTAAGATTACAAAGACAAAAGTTCTGGCTGCATATGGGCAGATAATTGACGTTCTTTTTGCAAACAAGAAGTTCCCAATTGTTGTTGAGCCTAGCCCTGTGCCTGAAGGTGTAGCAGAGTTTGCACACCTTAGTAAAGTCCCTATGCCTCCACAGCAACAAGAAGAGCCTGTTGAAGACCCCTACGGTTTCCCCGGCGATGGCCGGGACATGGCACCGGGGGCTACAGAAGCTTCCCCTCTAGCCGGATTAGCCGACAAGTACGAGGGAGTTGATCTGCAGGAAGGCCCAAGTCGCATGGGCGAACCACAGATTAATCCTTCGCGTGAGACGGCGCGACACATGGAAAAGCTCATCCATGATCAGTTGCATGAGAACAATGCCACGAATATCTTGCGTCACTCCCTGTTTGAGTGCGCCCTTCTTGGCACGGGTATTGTAAAGGGACCGCTCAATGAAAGTAAAACTCTTCACCGCTGGGATAACGAAAAGAACTACAGCCCGTACAAGAAGCTTGTACCTCGGCTTGAGTCGGTTTCATGCTGGAACTTTTACCCAGACCCCACCGCTACTAACGTGGATGATTGTTCCTATGTAGTACAGCGCCACCGGCTAAACCGGTCGCAGATGCGTGACTTGATGGACAAACCATTCTTTAATGGTGAGGCCATTGCTAAATGTCTTAGTGGCGGTCCTAACTACACGGATAAATACTTTGAAGACACTATCCGTGCAGAGAGCCTAGAAGACTTAGCCGCTGTTGACAGGTACGAAGTTCTTGAGTTCTGGGGCAATCTAGACAGCGATCTTATGCGCGATATGGGCATTCCTATGGAAGTAGACGATCTTTCAGAGGTTCCTGTAAACGCATGGATATGTGGTAACGAAGTGCTACGATTAGTCCTAAATCCGTTTGTACCATATCGTATTCCTTACTTTGCAACTCCGTATGAGATTAACCCCTATCAGTTGTTTGGTATAGGCATACCAGAGAACATGGAAGACGCCCAGCTACTAATGAATGGTCATGTAAGAATGGCTATTGACAATCTTGCATTAGCTGGTAATGTAGTATTTGATGTAGATGAAGCATCCCTTGTACCCGGACAGAACTATGATATCTATCCGGGTAAAGTGTTTAGGCGGCAGTCTGGCGTTACTGGCACAGCTATTAACGCTGTTAAGTTTCCTAATACTGCTGGTGAAAACATACAAATGTATCAGGCTGCACGACAATTAGCCGATGAAGAGACAGGGCTACCTAGCATCATGCACGGTCAAACGGGTGTGTCTGGAACAGGACGTACCGCTGCGGGACTTAGCATGTTGATGGGCGGTGCTAATCTAAGCGTAAAAACAGTTATTAAAAATGTTGATGACTTTCTTCTCAAGCCGCTCGGTGAGTGCATGTTCTTTTGGAATATGCAGTTTACTGATGACCGTCCTGAGATACAGGGAGATTTGGAAATCAAGCCACAGGGAACCTCTGCAGTCATGCAGAAAGAAGTTCGCAGCCAACGCCTTACCGCGTTGCTACAAACAGTGGCAAATCCAATGCTCGCTCCGTTTATCAAGATTCCAAACCTTGTACGTGAGCTAGCCATTGCACAGGACATTGATCCTGATTTGTTGGTAAATGATATCAATGATGCACAAATCTTTGCAGAAGTATTGAGAGGATTAAATGCTCAACAAGGAAACATGCCAGACCCTGCTGCCGCTGGTCAACAATCAGGCGGCATGGGACAGTCTGGAGGACTACCTAGCGGACCTGAAGGAGCGCCATCAGGCCCTGCTGGCGGTGGAGAAATCGGACTTAGAGATGCGCTTGCTGCAGGGCAAGGTGCAGGTGGTGGACCACCTCCTATCCCTGAAGACGCAGGTTAACACGCAGCAGAAAGAATACAGCAAACGTGGCAACTAATATTGAAGAAGCACTGAGCGGCGGAAGTCTATCCGTCTCTGCTAAACCTGTAACTATGGAAGCTCTTCCTGAAGCTACCATAGATGTGGGTGGTGGTTCTCAGTCTCTTGCAATTGAAGGTCTTGGTGTAAAACGCAAGAAAGACGATCTTTCTGTAACAACATCCTCTACATCTCAGATTGCTATTCAAGACTTATTTGGTGATCTTCTTGATGAGGTAAACTTTTCTGATCCTAGCAGTGTAGATGCTTTTAGAAGTAGCGCACAGACACGCATTGATGAGATGGACCTCGACAGTGTTAATAGAGTGTTAGGAACAGCTTCTAGTGTAGCAAGCGATATTAGTACGTTAGCTAGTCCTTTTTTAGATAGAGATAGTTCACAAAACCAGTTTCAGCAAGTTTTTGGACCTCCTGCGCCTACAAGCGTAACGGATAGCGGGGGTTCTGGCGATGTTAGCACGGGATCAGCAAGCGGGTTTGATACTGAAGGAATAGGCTCTTCAAGAGATTTTGCAGATTTGTCTGCTTTGGGCGATCCTTCTTTTGCTGCCTCTGCTTTTGGTGGGGCTTTTGGCGCTCTTGGTCCGGGGGGTAGCCTTGGAAGTTTTGCTGCAGGGCAACTAGGCTCAATTGGAAGTTTATCATCAGCAGCACAGGCATTTGGTGGCTTTCAGAGCCTTCAAAATGCAGACATAAGTAACCCTGCGGGGGCGCTTGCTGCGGTAACGTCAGGTTTAAATGCGGCAAAAGGCGTTTCAGGTCTTCTTAGTCAAGCAAAGAATATACCTGATATTTTTTCAGATGTTGAGAAAACCGTCTCAAACTTCGCACAGAATGTTTATAACACGATCACAAATCCTGAATTAGCTATGGAAGCGTATGGCAGGAGCATGGCGTATGGGACACAGTTTCCTGACCTATACTCTTTTGAAACTAAGCAAGGTCTTGCAACCTTTGCCTTTGACGCTAAAACAGGAGCAATTGCTACTCCCGGTTTAATAGCTATGATGCTGCCGGGACCACTAAAGGCGGCCTTTAATCTAACTCAAGGAGTAGCAAAAGAACTTGGCTACGCACAAAAAATGCAGAGCCGTAATGTGTCAGCGATTGATGCGTTTACCGGCCCAGAGTACGCCACAAATACACCTGCCGTTTCTCTATTTTCTTCACCGACTGCACAGATAGCCACCGATCCCACTACAGGTCAACCGTCAAGTTTTACTGGCTCCTTTGCATCTATGGATTTAGGACAACAAGGTTTTGGTCAAGTTAGTTTTGATTTGGGCGCTTTAGCAGACGCTATGGGACCAAACGGCGCTGTTAGCGATCTTAGTTTTACAGACTATCAGGATGCAGCTATAACAGGTACGCTTGGTCACGGACCTCCGGGGTTTGATGCTTTTAATGAAGAAGAGGCGCTGGCTGAAGATATCTCTTATAGTTTTAGCGAAGCAGGAATGACTAATGCTGCAAGTATGGCCTCAAATGCTGCTGTGTCTGCAGATTTGGCTGCTGCTGCTGCCGCTGCTTATGACCAAGCAAGGGGTATAGATTTTTCATATAATGCAGATGAGGCAGGACTAGTAGGAGAGTTAAGTGCTGGCCGTGCTTTTGACGCTAAAGATCATGCAGAGATAAATGCTGCAGTAAATTCTATGGTTCAAGACCTCTATAGCCAATATGGTCGAGATTTTGAAATGGGTTTGGATAGAGATACACTTACATCGCTTGCTCTTGAAGAGGAGCCGCTACAAGCAGCACGTGCAGAGATAGAGCAACAAAAGGCGGTTGATTTTGTTGCTAGTATGGAAGTCGCAGGTCAAGAGGCTGCTATGGACTATAATTCACAAGCTCCCAACTTCGATACGGTAGAAGCAATGCAGAACCTTGGATTTGATTACATCAGTATGAATGCTCTTGAGATGCAAGCAGAAAAATACGCCCTCGCCCTTGAAATAGCTGCAATTCAGACAGCAAGAGGCGCAAAAGGCGCAGAAGGCTCCGAGGGTTTCAGCGGCTCTGCTAGAGGTTCCGGTGGCGTTGATGAGGCTGGGTATTCTGACGCCGTCACCACCGCAGCGTTTGATGCCTTTGGTGCTGCGTTCGATACCGCCGCTGCTGGCGCTGCCGCCTCTGCTGGCGATGCTGGTGCTGGGGGTGGCGCGCCGGGACCGGGCAAAGGGGGCGACGTCGGAGCCGGTGAGTTTGGTGGAGGCGTCGCTGGCGATGCTGGTGCTGGGGGTGGTGCTGCTGGCGTGTCGGGGCCTGACCAAGGGGGCGACGTCGGAGCCGGTGAGTTTGGTGGAGGCATTGGCGGCGGCGACAGCGATTGTTTTGTTCAAGGAACTCTAGTGCTAATGGCAGAGGGTTCTACAAAAGCCATTGAAAAAGTTGTAGTCGGTGATCTTGTTGCTGGTAAAGACGGCAACGCTAATACAGTTAAAGCCACTCATATTAAAAAGCCAGATATTCCATTTTTATATGGTTTCAATGGTCATAAGCCTTTTGTGACAGCATACCACCCGTTTATGACAAAAGAGGGATGGGGCTGCTTTGAACCTGAAAAATTTAAAGAACATCGCCCCACTGCATACCAAGAAATTGCTAACGAGCAGGGGGGTAAAGATTTAATTAAAATTAAAAATAATTGTGAAATCCTGCGTAGCGACAATGAATGGGTATTAGTTGAAGATATTGTTGTTGAAGGTTGTGATCCTAATTTGACAGTATATAATCTTTCCGTAGCTAATGATAAAACTTTTGTAGCAAATAATTATATTGTTCACAATAAAGGCGAAAGTGGTAAAATAATTTGCACAGCCATGAACAATATGTATGGCTTCGGTTCATATCGCAACGCTCTGTGGATGAAGTATCAAAGTTCTCACATGGCTGCAGAAGAATATGAGCTAGGGTATCATAAATTAGTCATGCCTCTGGTTAAAAAAATGCCTACAAATAAAACAATAAGAACTGTTCTTGAAAGAATTGCTAAACGCAGAACAATAAATATTCGCAAAGAGTTAAGAGGCCAGAAACTTCCACTATACTATAGGTCAATGAAGTACACAGTCCGTCCTTTGTTGTTTGCAGTAGGGTGGTTAGTAAAGAAAAATTTACTTTCTAAAACAGAAATATAGATGTTAGAGTTGTTAACCTACATATTTTTTGGTTTTATATGGTATCAGTTTATCGCTATTTTTGGAATTTCCATAGGGCTACACAGAAGTCTTTGCCATAAACAGGTTGAACTATCTAAAGTATATGAAGTGTTTGCTTTGTTTCTTGTGACCCTTACTGGAGCAAGATCACCTCTTGGGTGGATAGGCGCACACAGGATACATCATGCCACTGCAGATACTGTGGATGATCCCCACTCTCCAGATATTAAGGGGTTTTGGAAAGTTCTTTTTAATAGATGGACTTGCAAAAGTATTCCAAGAAAGCATATTAAAGATGAGCTTAAAAATTCTAGAATTATGTTTTTTCATCAATACTGGAAACATATTCATCTCTCCGCTGCGTTAATAGCTTTGCTGATAGGTATTGATGTATTTCTTATTTTTATAGCTGTACCTTTTATTTTAGGCTTCTTGGGTTACGGGTTTTTTAATGCAGCAGGACATAAAGACTTCAGGCCAAGAACAAACAAATGGATAAACATTCTGTCTGCTGGTGAAGGATACCACGACATACACCACAAGAATCCTAAACAGGTTAGACTTAATAGGTATGACTTAGCCGGTTTCATATTAGAAACATTAAACAAAAGGAGTTTTTTTTATGAGAGCAAATTACTCCAGAAAAAATAGAAAAGAACTTCCGGCTGTATGCGTTGTTAAAGATATTGAAGTAGATACTGAAGCTCTGATTGCTTACTGCCATAAACAAAAACTTTTTGATACAGAAAAATACAAAGATATAAATGTTATTCAATACCCTTTAGTGAAGGGGAAAAACATTCCAGCCTCACACTTTAACACTAAAAGAGGTATGCAAGATTTTACAGCCGCTAATTCTTATTGCAAGGAAAAGTTTTTTAAAGAAGACGGCGCTCCTTTCTTACAAGGAAAAAAATATAAACAGCTATATTTAACTGAGTTTGATTCAACAAAAAGGTCTGGAAATGTCTCTTACGATAAGACGACTATTTTTCAAAGAAGCAAAAGATTAGACCCAGATCATCCGAGCTATCTACCAGAGGCTGATGAATATAACTACGGAATAAGAAATGAACTTGTTCAAGGAGAAATTAAAAAAGTTTTAAATTGTTTCAAGGCACCGTTAGCGAGGGTAAGGTTTGCAAATTTAGCCCCCAATTTTAAAATTAAACCTCATATAGATTATGACCCTTCGTATATCACTCGCTACCATATTCCTCTTATAACTAATAAAGATTGCTTGATGTGTGTTATAGATCGTAATGGAAATAAGATAACAGAACATTTTAAAAATGACGGTAGGGTTTATTTCTTAAACACAGGCTTAAAACACTGGGCTGAAAATAACTCAAGAGAAGATCGTATTCACTTAATCGTTGATACTAAAAATCAGCAAGACCTACAGTACTAAGGTTAAAGATAATGGAAATAACACAAGATCAATTTACAGCTAACCTAGAGCAGATGCCTGAAGGGGCGCAGGTGCAGGTTGTACAGCTAATAGAGCAGAACGAACCTCCTGTACTACAAGCGTTTGCTGCTAGCTTGGGTGTCACCCTTTCGATGGGTGAAGAGCCAATGGCAGAGGAGCCAATGCCGCAGGAGCAACCTTCTGTGCTTGATGAAGTAATGGCAGAAGAGCCGGTAGCACCAGAGGAACCTGCCCCGGTAGAGGCACCTCTGCCAGAAGCGTCTCCCATGCAGGACCAGATGCAACAGTTAGCCCTTGGTGATCAGGTAGCCGGTATGATTGATCAACCGGGAGCAGAAGATCAGACAGGTGTAGCTGATGATGTACCCATGAATGCAAGAGAGGGCGCATTTATTGTAAACGCAGCCGCTATTGCAAAGGTGGGTAAAAAAGACTTTGAAGAGCGCATCATTGAACCTGCTATTGAATACCTAAAAGAAAAAGAAGGTATAGAGGTAGATAAGGGTACTATTACAAGGCCAGCACAGCAGGTAAAAGGCGATCAGCAAATACTTGCCTCAAATAAAGAGTATCACATTCCTCCAGAGTTAGCGGAAGTAATAGGCACAGACCTGCTTGAAAAGATTAACAAGCGTGGTGAGGCAGAGACAGAGAAGAAGTTAGAAGAGCAAGAGCAGCAGCCCCAGCAGCAACAGGACTTTGCACAGAAGCAAGTTCCTGTTAGGGCTGCAAATGGGGGTGAGATAGAACCTGAAAAAAAGTTATTTGCTAACCTACAATCTGCTTTAATTGAAGAGGAAGGTTTTAAGGCAAACGCATATATACCGACACAGGGAGACAAGCCTACTATTGGTTATGGAAGCACAGAAAATGTAAGGTTAGGACAGACTATAGATGAACCAAACGCTAGGATTCGTTTAGGAACAGATATAAGAAAAAGACTACCCCGCATAAGAAAAGAAATTCCTATTTTTTCTAGCTTGCCTGTAGAAGTACAAACACCAATGTTTGTAGAATATTTTCGTGGTAAGTTAACTAAAGCAGGAAGTCCAAACACTGTAAAATTAATTAATCAAGGTAAATATAAAGAAGCTTCAAAAGAATTTTTAAACAGCGATGAGTATAGAAATGCTAAAGCTAGGGGTAGAGAGGGTATAAGAGAAAGAATGGAGAAAGCTAGTAAAGCTATTGCAAGTATTGCTAGCCCCCAACCTAAAAGAAAACCCGCTCCCCCAGCGCAGCAAACACAAAACAGTTTTATGGGCGCTCCCCCCATAGGTTCTCGTGAAGATGAGATGCAGAACCTAGAATCAAGGAGATTAGGCGATGAGGCAAACCGTCTCAAAGCCGAACTAATGCAGCCACCCGCTAACTAGCGGCCCTGCTAGACTAACCCAACTGCGGCTACCCCTTAGAGGCCCCGCAAGGAGGAAAAATGAAAACCCAAGAACAGGAAAATCTAGGCCCCTATCGTGGCAAGTACCGCTCTGACTTACAGGACGATGCACAAAACGAACAGGCTACCCTAGAAGATAGTGAAATTGAAAGCGAGGTTGTTGATGATGAAACCATTTCCGTCTCTACAGAAATAAAGACGGAGGAGCATGACTACAAAAAACGCTATGATGATCTCAAGAAGCACTACGACTCCAAACTCTACGAGTGGAAGGAGGAGCGCGAAGAGCTTCTACAAAAGCCGCAGCCTATGCAGGAATACCCTGAAGAGAATGCGGACATTGAAAACTTTAAAGAGAACTATCCTGACGTTTATAATGTAGTTGAGGCTATGACTACTAAAAATTCTGCAAAAGAAGTTCAAGAACTTAAACAAGAGATAGAACGTCTTTCACAGAAAGAAGAGCAGTTACAAGCTAAAAGTGCTTACCAAGCGTTGTTAGCCCTGCATCCAGACTTCTCTGATATCAAGAAGTCAAACCAGTTTAAAGAATGGTTAGGAAAGCAGCCACCCAACATTGCTGATGGAATCACCAAAAACAACAACGATGTTCAGTACGCTTCTCGCGTTCTAGATTTGTACAAAGCCGATACAGGCAGTGCAAAAAAAACTAGAGGTCGTCCCTCTAAGAAACAGTTAGAAGCCGCAGCAGAGGCTGTTACTCGGACTAGTCCGGTTAATGTCTCTACAGATAGCGGTGCTAACAAGAAAGTGTGGACAACCTCAGAGATACGTAAACTCAAACCGCATGACTTTGACAGGCTTGAAGCAGAGCTAGATCAGGCGAATGCGGAGGGTCGTATCGTTAATGGCTAAACTTATATAGAAAGGTTAAGGAAATGGCTGTTGGTGTATCCGCCGGTTACGGTAATCTTCCGTCCGGTAATTTCCAAGCCGAAATCTATAGCCAGAAGGTTCTCAAGTTTTTCCGCCGTGCGTCAGTTGTAGAAGATATTACTAATACTGACTATGCGGGGGAGATTGAGAATTTCGGTGACACGGTTCGCATTATGAAAGAACCCACTGTCTCGATTTCAGCGTATACCCGTGGTGCTGTGGTTACTCCGCAGGACTTGGCAGACGATGAAATTCAATTGACTGTAGATCAGGCTCAAGCGTTTGCGTTCAAGGTAGATGATATCGAAGAGCGTCAATCGCACGTTAACTTTGAGGCGCTTGCTACCTCTTCAGGTGCATTCTCTCTCAAACGTAACTACGACAAAAATGTACTTCAGGCTATGATTGATGGTGCAGGTATCAAGGGCGCTTCTGGCTCCGTTGAAACCGACTCCAATCTTGGTACTTCAGGTACTCCTCATACGATGGCTGGCAGCGATGCTGGTGATGAGGCTGTGCAAATCATCGCTCTTATGGCGCGTCATCTTGATCAAGCTGATGTTCCAGAAGAGAACCGTTGGTTTGTAGCGCCCCCGCGTTTCTATGAAACTCTCTACAAAGCGGGTGCTAAAATTGCGGAAGTTCAAGTAACTGGTGACGATCAGTCCCCCATGCGTAATGGGATGCTGACGGCTCAAAAAGTTATGGGCTTCACGCTGTATAAATCCAATGCCCTTCGTCAGTCTGCTGATGCGACTACGACGACGGACATGGTATCACTCAGTGGCGTTGCTACCGGAGAGAACATTGTTCTTGCCGGTCACATGTCGTCAACGGCCACTGCTAACTCCATTGCTAAGACTGAAGTTATCCGCGATCCTGATTCATTTGCTGATGTGGTTCGTGGTCTGCACGTATATGGCCGTAAGGTCATTCGTCCAGAAGGCTTGGTCCTTGGCATTGTTGATTACGCATAAGGGAGGTATGAATTATGGCTACTTATGATCGTACTATTTCCGGTGGTGGAACCGCTGGTCATCCCTCGCGTATGCCCACTCCGTATGTGATTACTTCACAGGTTTGGGATACTGCCGATGGTGGTGCTGGAGGAGACGTTGTACAGCTTGTAGACGTTCCTGCAGATACCATGATTGTTGCTGGTGCGCTTGAAGTTCTTGAAGCGCGTGGTAATGGTCAGATTACTATGGATATTGGCTTTACTGGTGGTGATGTAGACTGTTTTCTTGACGGTTCTGCATGTGCTGCTGGCTTCTCGCCTTTCCTTGAAGCCGCTGTTGGGGCTTCCGGGGCCAACGCTCGTATCCTAACAAGTGCTGACACGATTGACGCCCTCATCCTTGATGGTGGTTCGTCTGGTGAAAGTGCGCTTCGTTTCCGCGTTCACGTTTGCATGGTTGACATTTCGCGCAACCCGCTTACGGAAGCGGCTACGGTGTCGTCCGGTACGTAATTGTACTAAAGGTTTTGTGGGGTTCCTTTTAAAAACCCCACCCTTCAAATTGTTTTGATATTGAATTGACGGAGGTACATATGTTTATCAAACTACTAACCGAAGATGAAGTAAATTTTTGTCTGGACAAGATTGACCAGAACACATTTAAGAACGGGGAAGATACTGCTCCTGATCTAGAAGACCTGAAGAGCAACAAAGAATCTAAAGGTGTTCCAGACGAGGTAAGGAAGCTGATTACCGACAAGCTATATGATACACATTACATAGACAGCGTGTATTGTCCTACCAGAGTATCAGTAAATTTTTATAACAAATACATGGAGGGGGACTACTACGACCTGCATGTAGATGCTTTTAAAGCCCGACCAAAATCAAACAATGTATTCTTTGACTACGGCTGGAGCATAAACTTATCAGACGATTACGAGGGTGGGGAGTTTACATTAGCAACTCCTGTAGGCCAGATAGGCAAGAAACTAAACGCTGGAGAAGCAGTAATCTTCCCTATCATTTACCCTCACGGTGTAGAAAAAGTTACTAAAGGATTTAGGCAAAATATAATTGGATGGATGTCTTCTAACGTATCTTACGAACAGTCTTTTATTTTGCAAAACATGTACGAAGTAAATACATATCTTATGAAGGCTCAAAAGGACATGTTTACAAAATCAACACTGGTTCAGACATATTTAAAGAAGGCTTGGGGCATGTGATGTGAAGTATATCTTAACAGTATTAGCTTTGTTAGTTGTTTCAACAACTAGCTATGCACAGGCACTTCCTACTGTATGTCTTCCCATTGGTGTTTTTGCACCGCAAGCAGAAAAACACGGAGAATATCCTGCTTTTGTATTTAAAGATGTTCTATACGGAATACTGTTCACAATGTACATAAACCCTAAAACTAGATCGTATACGCTAACAGGCGTCTCCGATGCAAACCCAGAAGTTGAATGTCTTTCGTCTATTGGTCTTGGTTTTAGCCCTATAGTAAATAAACCAAAAGGAACAGAATCTTGACATCAACACTATCAAGAGCGGTACGACTAAGAAACGCTGCAGTTGCACTTGACGGCACAAGTCAGACAACTGTGTACACCGTTCCTGCTGGTCACGATGCTGTTCTAAAGAACATAATTATCTGCGAGACTTCGGGCAATGCCACACCTGTAACCCTAGAGCTTACAGATGCAAGTGCTAGTGCTACTTATAAACTACTTGGTAGCAAGAGCGTAGCGGCAAATGATTTTGTATTGCTTGCTCTAGAATTAAACCTGAACGAGGGAGATATCATAAAGTTAACCGCAGGAACTGCTAACAGGATAGAAGCAGTGTTAACTATAGATGAACTCTTCTTAGCCAACCACAGTTAGGCAAGCCATGAATTATGTAGAACTAATCAACGCTGTACTGTTTGACCTCAACGAGACAACTATTGCAGAAACTGCTGCAGGTCTGTCTGGCACACGGGGCGTACAGACTACAGTTAAAAAAGATATAAACAAAGCTATCCGCGATATTGATGCTGAATACATACAGTGGCCGTGGCACTTTCACAATGGAAGATACACGCTGTTTGGCGGCAAGGGCAAGTATAAGTACCCAGTAAAAGTAGAAGTGTCCAGCGTTAGCGGGGGCTTTACTATTAACGAAATGATTACGGGGGGTACGTCCTCTGCAAAAGGCATCCTGCGTAGAGTGCCGCCGCATGGAGGACACACGGACGAACAGTACATGCTGATTGAACCGATAGAAGGTGAGTTCCAAGCCTCTGAGACTTTAACGGGTGTATCCTCCACCTTTACGGCTACATCCGGTGACATTACTTTCTGCACAGACGTAGACTATGACAGCTTCTTCTTGCGCCCTCAGAATCTTATCCGGCAGGGAGACTTTGATAAGACCTTTACTTTAGGTTCCTTCTGGGACAGCAGAAGCACAGACCCTGCAGGAACAAGCACCTCTGGCACTCCTGCCCTTAGTAACTCAGTTAGTGGTAGGACATATGCTTCAGGAGTTTTGCGCTTAAACGCTGGGTGTATAGAACAGGTAATACCTACGATAGAAAATAGAACGTATCGCATTACAGCGAGGATAGCCTCTGCAACCATCTCTTCTACCTCTGAGACACTAAATGTATTTGCAGGGTCTAGCAGCGATAAGGACTCTGACTTATCTACTACATTTACTATTACAAACGTAGGCGGTGGAGAGATTAAGACTGCTACCTTTACAGCTTCTACACAACAAACTTTTATTAGTCTCAGCAACACTGCTTCGCAAAACCTTGATGTAGACTTTGTAGAGGTATTTGAGGCAGACGCTTCAGCTACCACTCTCAAGTACAAATCTTTTGAGGAGTATCACGAAGGTCTTGGGCGGCATCACTCTTCATACAGGCAGAGCGAGTTTTTAGCCCTGTCCGCACCGGACGATGGCTTTAATAGCCCCGACTGTGTGTACCGTGTGAGGAGTGACAACTCCTTCGGGATCACGCCTATACCTGAGAACACACAGTATGATGTTCTGTTTGACTTCTACGACTCTTCTCCAGACCTATCTATTTTTACAGACAAGCCAAAAATACCTACACGATACCATGACGTAATTGTAGCCCGTGTCAAATACTACATTCACATTCTTAGGGGCAATGATCAGGCAGCACAGTTTTCCTTCCGTGACTATGAAAATGGTATTCGCAGAATGAAGACCGAGCTACTAAACCAAAAAGACTACATGAGAGCCGTTTAATGCCGATACAAGCCTTCCCCATAAACTGTGATGGTGGGTTAGTCCTCGACAAGAGTGTGTTCGTTGCAAAACCCGGAGAAGCCATTACTCTGCAGAACTATGAGCCGTCTGTAACTGGTGGCTATGCTAAGATAAAAGGCTTTAGCAAGTATGATGACAATCAGGTTGCAGGTTCTGGCGGCGTATTGGGAGTAGCTATATTTCAAAATAAAGTTGTTGCAGCACGGGGTGCAAATGTAGCAACAAGTACAGGTTCTGGGTGGACAAACTTTGTAACTGACCGCACTAGCGCAGAGCGATATGCCTTTACAGTTTATAACTGGGCAGGTACAGAAAAGATTGCAATGGCAGATGGGGTCAATGACGCAGCTATGTTTGATGGTAGTACGTACACAGCGTTAACCGGAGGAGCAGGATCAGGTGCAGGTACAAAACCTACAGCACCTGAAGTTGTAATAGAACACAAAAATCATCTCTTCTTCTGCGGCATGACAAGCAAACGTCACCTTCTGCAGTTTAGTGCGCCGTATAGCGAAAACGACTTTAGTGCTGCATCAGGGGCAGGAGAGATATCTATTGGCGATGAGATCGTAGGGCTAGCCACATTCCGTGAAACTTTGGTTATTTTCTGTAAAGACAGTATCTACAGATTAGCTGGGTCCAGTGTCTCTGACTTTGTTCTGCAACCTGTAACACGAAACATTGGTTGTGTTTCTCGTTTTAGCATACAGGAAATAGGCGGTGATCTAATCTATCTTGCACCAGACGGCCTACGTACAGTCGCAGGTACTGAGAAGATTGGCGACACAGAACTTGGAACGATATCTAAACAAGTGCAGTCTAGACTAAATGATCTTAGTGCTGACCAGATATCTAATATTAGTTCTCATGTTATAAGACGAAAGAGCCAATACCGACTGTACTACCCTACAACATCAGGCAGTGAGGCCAATTCAACAGGGCTTATGGCTGTGTTAAAAAGAAACTCAGAGACGGGGCAGATAGGCTGGGAGTATTCAGATTTAAAAGGCATTAAGCCTATGAGCGCTGATCATGGAGATATTTCTGACGAAGAACATGTTGTTCACGGAGATTATGATGGCGGTTATGTTTATAAGCAAGAATCAGGTTCTACTCTTGATGGAACTAATATGGCCTGTATATATAGAACTATTGACTACAACATGGGAGATGTTGGAATACGCAAGAACATGCAGAGAGTAGTTATTAACTACATCGGAACAGGAACTGTATCCTCTGTAGATATGAACCTTGAGTATGACTACGGCGACATACTTCTACCAAGCCCAGCTTTGTACGACCTGTTAGACCCCTCTGGGTCTGCTTTTTACGGCAGTGCTACGATGGCAACAGCCGAATATGACGCTGCTGTGTACACGCCGCTATATAGACAGTCTGTAGAAGGATCAGGATTTGCCGTGGCGCTAAAATTTACAGATACAAGCACAAACCCTACGTACACACTTAAAGGGTTTTCATTAGAATTTACACCGGGAGCTAGAATGTAATGGGTACAGCATACACAAAAACAAGCCCAACAAATTTTGTAGATGGAGAGACGATTAATGCGTCTGACTTCACTACCGAGTTTGATGCTATTGACGCCACGTTTGAAACGGGAGGCCATCAGCATGACGGTACAGATGGTGAAGGGGGAGCGATTGAGAAGCTTCTTAGCAATACCATTACTTTTGGTACTGGCGTTGATACAGATATAGCCGTAACCTTTAACGCTAATACATCGGATGGCGTTCTGACATGGATGGAGGACGAAGACTACTTCCAGTTCTCTGACGATATTTTGCTGACCACAACAGAGAAGATACAGTTTGGAGATACTGCAAGCTTTATTCAACAAAGCTCTAATGGTGTTCTGCGTATTGACGGCGAAGTAACAATTGATATGAACGCCTCTACTGCAGTTACAGTTAGCAACGATCTCAAACTAGATAGCGATAGTGCAGTTCTTGGCTTTGGTTCTGATAATGATATCACGGTCACTCATGCTGCAGATACCAGCCTAACCCTTGGAGGCGCGGGTGGGACCACGGGATTAGTCATCGACAATACTGCAACTGATGGCGACCCCTTCTTATCATTTGCGCTGTCTGGCACACAGACATTTACGATGGGTGTAGACGATGGAGACAGTGACAAGTTTAAAATTGGCACCAGTGCGATAGGCACTAGCACCGCTCTTACGCTAGACTCTTCAGGTAATCTTGTTGTTGCTGGTGATCTAACGGTTTCCGGTGATGATATCACAATGGGAACAAACACTGCAGGTAATTTGCTTATCGCAGACGGCACAAACTTTAACTCTGTAGCCGCAGGTTCTTTAGCTGAAATATCTACCGTTGCAAACGATGACGTTTTCTTAGCCGTTGATACATCTGGCGGTGGACTAAAGAAAATTCAGAGGTCTGCTGTAGTTGCAGGACTTGCTAGCTCTAGTGCTATATCAAATGTTGTTGAAGATACGTCACCCCAGCTAGGCGGTGATCTTGACATGAATGGTCAGGACATTGTAACCACCTCAAATGCTGACCTAGAATTAGCCCCTAATGGCACAGGACATGTTACAGTTCGAGGCAACACAAACTCCGGTGCTATACAGTTTAACTGTGAAAGCAATAGTCATGGTCAGATTGTTATAGCCCAACCACATTCGGCAGCAGTAACAAACACTCTTACGTTACCTGCAGGTTCTAGCTCTACGCTTGTATCCCTTGTATCTACTGACACATTAACAAATAAAACTTTAACAAGCCCTGTTCTTAACACAGCAACTGTAGGAACCTCTATTGTTCCCGCTAGTGCAGATGGGGCAACACTAGGCACTGCCTCTGTAGAGTTCTCTGATCTTTACTTAGCTGACGGCGGTGTAGTCTTTTTTGGTAATGATCAAGAGATAAAACTTACGCACGTTGCTGACACAGGGCTTACACTAAAGCACACAGCAACGGCTGACGATAAGCCCATATCTCTCACGCTGCAAACAGGCGAGACTGATATAGCGGCTAATGATGTTATCGGTAAGATTGACTTCCAAGCTCCTGATGAGACAACAGGCACAGATGCTATATTAGTTGCTGCTGGTATTGAGGCGGTATCGGAAGGAGACTTTAGTTCATCTAACAATGCTACGAAGTTATCGTTTAAAACTGGTGCGTCAGAAGCTGCTGCAGAAAAGATGTCTCTAAGTTCTGCAGGACTTCTCACTATTGCAGATGACTTTATGATTAAGGACGGTGGCACCATTGGCGTAGCAACTACCAATGATGTAATTACTATAGCCTCTAACGGCATAGTGACATTTAAAGATGACATCGTAATAAAAGATGGTGGAACGATTGGTGTCTCCTCCGCTGCAGATGCTATGACCGTATCCTCTGCAGGTATTGTTACATTTAAAGATGACATTCTTATCAAAGATGGCGGCACAATTGGTGTAGCCTCTGATGCTGATGTTATCACCATAGCTTCAACGGGCGTGACTACCTTCTCTAAGGCGGTGGTTGGCAGCACGGATACTGACACAAGTAACACAGGAAGCGTCACCCTAGACTTTAATACTAACCAAAACTTTGTTCTTACATTTACAGGCAATGTAACGCTGGCTAATCCTAGCACAGAGTCGGTAGGTCAAACAGGTGTTATAATCTGTATTCAAGACGGAACAGGTTCTAGAACTCTCAGTCTAGGCACAGATTACGAAACTGCTGGTGGAGCAGGTATTACTTTAAGTACAGCCGCTAGTGCTGTTGATGTTATACCCTACGTAGTAAAAGCTAGCGGCTCAATCCAACTTGGCGCACCACAACTGGCTTTCTCATAATGGTATTATCTAACTCACAATGGCTGGCTAACCCCG
>UEXM01001310.1_pt1 | contig 21579 bp, 33 predicted proteins | sample 1796661 | NCBI WGS metagenome assembly UEXM01 (sample SAMEA4772469, study PRJEB27181) | metagenome | reverse complement strand
TGCTAGTGGGTCAAAGACAACCTTTGCAGGGTTGCACTTAACTCTCTTCTGCCCATCCCAAGTGTATCGCTCAGCGAAGTTGTTCAAGTCAACATAACATTCAGCGGGAACATCATAGAAGTCAACCTTACGGTTGCCGTCTTTGTCTCTTGTCCTAACCGCTACTCGGCTTCCATCTCTCATTCGTCCCTGATATCCAGGGGTTTGCTCGCAAATTGCTATGTTCGTCATTCTGTTTCCTCTCCTTCATCTCTTCTCATTGGTGGAATTCCTAGCATTCCTCTCATGAATGAAGCATACTGCTCTTCGTCAATTGCAATAGCAGCTCGACGGGCTTCGGCTTCTTCTCGCGCACTTTCAATCAGGCCTTCCCAATTGATATTCCTGTGGTAAGAGCCACCGTCATAGGTTGTCCCTGGACGGTTAGCCCTACCTAGCTGAATGCGTTGGTAAACATCGTAGCAAGTTTCGCACATTAGTACATCATGCTCGTTTACACGGCTAGCGTTTCCTTCACAGTTTACGCCACCAAACTTGCACTTTTCATTGACAAAGAGGGCTTCAATTAAGCGGTCAACACTATGGTCGTAGCAACGGTCTTGCCCAGTAACAGCTACGCATTCGCACCCATCAGCTTCGCACCTGTTGCCTATTACAACAGAATCTAATCGGTCCAAGGTCATTCGATGATGCCCCCGCACTTAGCACAGCTAGTCGGGTGGCATCCCGAATGACGAGGGCACGGTGCTTCGCACTCGCAATCATCAGTCGGCATACTCATCGAAATGCCCTCCTTACTGTATAGAGGTTTCCGTCCTTTTCAAGAACGCCCAAAAGAATGAGAATGTCGGAAGGGAAGTTCCAACGGCGGTATTTCTCTCCCTGCTTTGTCCGGTCGATATTCATGGTGTCCCACAAATCGGAGACCTCAAACTTGCCTCCGAGAACCGGAGAAGGAACGATATGAAGGATAATGGACCGCCAAAGAGCCCTTACATCATCGTCAGGGACTTCGACTTCGGTAATGCGGAGTGTACCTGTTGTCTTAGAAGTTTCAATGCGCTCGTAAACATGAACACCGGCCTTTCGCAAAGCCATGTCATAAATGTTATGAAGCACATGCTCAACAGTGTGATGGTCGGTGCTCTTGACAAGACGACTGTTTGTTCTCTTGGAAACTTCTTCCTTATGCTCGGCATGAATTTGCTCAATGTCTTGTTCAAGCGTGTCGAGATTTGAACTCTCAAACCTCGGCACATCTTTTTTATCGGCCTTTGGTTCACTTTGAGGTGTGTCAGATTGAAGGACTCCTGCATCTGACAGGGTTTTCACCAGGCTGAGTGTCAATTCCGAAGTTTCACAATCAGCTACACAACCGTAGCCACCTGATTCTTCATGGATGTAAAAGTGGTTTTCATCGGAGTCTTTACCAATGCTTGCACATAGAGGGCACAAACCTTGCAGGTAATCAGCATTTTTGGTTCGCAAGTTGGTGATAGCCGCTGGGTTTTGAAGAATCAATTGACCGATACTTGGCCCATCTCGACTTTCTTTTACCTTAGCCTTCTTCTTGCGAGGCTCTCCCGCAGTTGGCTCTCGCTCAGGGACGACTTTGTCATTAGCCCAGGAAATCACATCTTCGAGTAGCTTTCGCTCTCTTTTTGTCCTGAAAATGACCATACCATTCTCGATATTGAATGATTGCGGAGAATAGCAGCTATCGCTAAGACCACTTATCATGCACAGGTAATCTGCCCAAGGAACCTTCCAACATTCGCTCATAATCCTAAGACTACTGCAAACGCCTTATGAACATTACTCGTCAGAATCTGAGGTTTCAGGCTCGTCAGCTGCCTTTTTCTTAGGAATTACAGGCTGAACAAGCTTAGCAGATGTACCGATAACAGTATCGCCAACACCAAGAACAGCTCCGGCCATAGAGCTCATTACTTTAGCAGGGGCAGACTTCTCATCAGCTTCTTCGTCACGAAGAGCCAAAGGAACTCCGGTGTTTGTAATGTGGTGAATTAGCATCCATGCTTGAGCATCGGTCAAGTCATCACTGCATTCTTGACGAATCAAAGCTTTAGCATATTTCAAAAATGCTTGGTAGCCTTTGCCAGCAAAATACTTGTCAGCAGCAGACAGCCACGATTCTTCTAAGACCACTACATCACTTACTAGCTTGCGTAGTGTTCCGACTTCTTTTCCGTTGTATGTGTAGCGCACTTCATTGGCCATGTACTAACGACACTTAGTAATGAACATAAAGCTATTGGGTGCGTATTTCGTCGATTCTAGGCGTGAATTCAACATCTTTTACAGTCACTGTACTTTTCTCCTTCTTGACTAAACGATGTATGCAAGGTGCGCAAATATCGACTAAAAACGAACTAAATCCCTCTCCATTATCAGTCCGAAATTGTTTCTTACACATTTGACAAGTACGACGAGGAGCCCAGTCCGAAGGCCAGCTACCGGCATGGCGTAAGCCCCAACGATTGTCATAATCATCGTGATAGTCGTTAGGTACTGCTCCGCCTCGTGAGGCATTGTAATAGTCGCTTCTTGAATTTCTCATATGCTTATTGCTTAAATTGCTCATTCCTTCACCTCAAAAAATCATCTTTTCCACATACTCATTTTTGGCATCATGCAAAATCCACTTCTTCTGCAACGAGTGTGGGTACTTGTCAGACTTCTTATCAATGAAGTCTTGCTTTGACTCCGACCATAGAACTTCAATAATTGGTAGCACATGGGTTGGCGCTACTATGTCGGGGCGAACCCCAGTGTTTAGTCGGACTTCTGTTGCGAACGGAATACCATGTTCCATGAGCGTACAGCAAATTTCGCACACCCTGATATTATGCTCGCGAGTGTTGGCCGCCGATAATCGAATGGCTCCCCAAAGTGGTTTGTGCATCTTGTCCCCATGTTCTCTCCACCAATCATTTATCGTTTTTTGCGTTTTTGCGTCTAGCTTCATTATTAGTCCTCAAGCTTTTTCATTTTTACCCCTTCAACCTAGGGGTGGGCGCGGAAATTTCCACTTTTTTGATACTTCTCTATAAATTCGATGATTTTAGCGCACCTGGACACTATTTGGTTCATGTTTTCCTCGATATAGTCTGAATCGTACCCATCGAAGTACTTCGGGTCTTTCATATTGATACCGGCAAATAACTTACCAACAACAGAAGCACCCAAGTCATCTAACCGACTTAACATCGAAGCATACTCAAAGTCATAATTCCCTACCAGCTCGGCGCCCATCCAGGAAAAGTCTTCATGCCATTCTCCAATATCTGCTTCTTCAATACAGCTGACTTCAGGAGACATTGGGATTTTAGATAGCACTGAATTGATAATTCTAAACATGTCCCTTCTCAAGCCAAACCCGCCTACACTGATTTCTTTCTCTATGTGGCTAACAGTGTGCATCAAGTACTCAATAACAAATGCTTCATGCATTGCTTTCTTAGCAACTGAATAGGCAGGGTCGAAAATCATAAGGAATGTCTCTCCTGCAAAAATAGTACGCTGGGTTAAACTGGCTTCATTTACTATGTCAACCGAATACTCGGTAATACCCTCAAACTCTTCAAACTCTTCAAAGATAGTACGAATGAGGCACGACGCGCCTACGAATATCGCTTCTTTTATGTCTGCATCAACATCTTTTTGTACGCCATTAGCATGAACCCACATAACACTTGTACCCCCTATATTACCTTAAGAGTTATCTCCGTCTAGGGTCGGGTCCTCTTTCATTTGTTTTAGGAAGTACTTCCCGCAGTTCTCATCATCATCATTGACTCCCTTCCAGGGAAGCATGAAAGTCATTATACGACGAATACCCATTGCAGTCCAGTTTTTACCACGCCGTGTATGCCACCCATCTTCATTAGCCCACTTAGCAAGCTGTCGATATGAGGCTCCTGGTCGCTGAAGAATACGGTCATAGAGAGCAAGAATAAAGCGCATTTCTGCTGGGTTGTAAAGTAGCTTGCCGTAGTTTTCCTTGTCTTCTCTTTGAGTGATAACACGCATACCGTAAGGTGGAGACCCAGCCCAAATACCCTTTTCTTCAAGGTTCTTCATACCACGGATAGTCTTTGATTTCAAGTCGTTACGATAGTACTCGGCAAAGGCGGCTCCCATAGTGAGCATCATCCTCCCAGCAGGGGTGGACAAATCCATACCACCGAAGTTAAGGTAGTGAAAGTAAATACCCTCAGCCTTTCGTTGGCGGATTTCTGACAGTAGCATTTCTGTATCACGAGAATGGCGGTCGGAGTGTTCAAAGAGAATGTTAGGGATTCCTTCTTCACGACAGAAGTCTAAGCAAGCAAGATAGATTGGGTGCTTGTGAAATACTGAACCTGAAACATCCTCGACACACCAAGCCTTGCCCCCATGACCAAACATGGTTTTCAAATCCTTATCATCAATGGAAGGGTACCTTTCCCAAAAGGTACCTTCTCGTTCTCCATCCTTTCCGAGTGCTGGCGGGGTGATTAGGTCGTATTCCGAGTAAAGTCCGACATCAAGGGCATAGTCAAGTGAAAGAAGCTGGGATTCCAGCCCCTTCTCTTGCTTGAGAGTGCTTGTACGCCCGATAATAGCGATTTTCTCCCTGTAAGAGGGGGTTTCCATGGTGTATTGGTAGCTTCGCGGTGGTCATAAGTGTATCGTCGAGGCCCCCCGATATGGAGAACACTAACGATACACTACTGATATGGGCGATTATTCAGTACCCAAGTACCCCTTTACTTGAGGGAATGGTTTCAGAAACCTACCCTTACCGAAAGGAATGATTATAACCCATTTGCATTTATCTTTCAATATGGGAGTAAAGAAGAGGCCAACTAGGTCTGAGCGCATGGCAACCCTAATTATTCCATGGATTGACGAAGTCGTCAAGGTTGGTGAAGAATTGTCGGCTCATCAGATTATAGGGCGCTTAACAGATGCTAACGCTCCTGTAAAGCGTGTCAGCTTTGAGCCCTCAAGGGGAACCTATCGAAACTTAAAGCACCTTCCTAACGCGGCTGGGCTAAACTATATTCTGCGAGTGTCAGACAAATATGAAAAGGTCTTGTCATCCAAATCCACAACATGGAGGAGAGTAAAATGAGTGGCGACTTCATAGTGTTCGCTATTCTCATTGTCATTTTGTTTTCTTGGGTAGCACTTAACTTGGAGTCAATCAAAGTATCTCCCGATAAGACACAGCCTAGAAAAAATATTTACATACCTGACGACCTCGATGCGAGCTGGTATTCTAAGGCTGAACGCCGCTACGGAAAGCAGGAGGAAGAGTAAATGACGACCCTTACTCGCTGGTGTAATAAGTGCGGAAAGCGCGTTCCTTTGAATTTGTATACTCAAAAAACAACAGGTCGTACACAAAAGAAGTGCGACCCATGTTTAAAGGAGGATTCACAATGAAATACAAAATTTTGAGAGCAGGTGAAATGAAAGACTTAGAGAGGAAAGTAAGAGTCGAAATCAGGGAAGGCTGGGTTCCTATTGGAGGAGTTTCTGTCTGCCCTGGCTACGGCCACGCTCACTTTCATCAAGCAATGACAAAGGAGGCTTCACAATGAGTTGCGACTGTGCGGACATAATGATAAGACACCTATTCGCCCCAAGGCGATTACTTTTGGAATGTGACGACTGTGGCTATCACGATATTGTATTCATACATGCGGAGGCTTCACAATGATACCAACAAACAAAACGAAGTGCTGCAATGTCGAGATGCGCCACCCCACTATGGGGACTGTGGTTTTGATTAGCGCTCAACCTAACGACTACTACAATATGCGTAGGTGGCGGTTTTGTCCGTTCTGCGGTAAGAAGGTGAGGCGATGAGCAATTATCCTGACGGGATGGACTGGGGTTCTTACGACGACTACCATGACCCTAAGCTACAATGCGGCCATCGCTCAAGCGACTCTTGCGACTGCTGGTGCGAACATGGTTCAGAAAGCCCTCACTTAGTTGGACATTGCGATAGTGATAACTGCGCTCTTTTTCAGTGCAAAGAATGTGGAGAGGAAGTCGAGAATGAAACTGATGAGCCAATTGTTTGCAAAGAATGTATTGCGGAACGCGGCTGTCAATGCAAAGACTCCGACCGTACTGTATGGATTGACTGCGACTTAGGTAAAGGCCCAAGACCAGCAAGGTACGCTACACCATTCAAAGACCTTAGAGAACACTGGACTCTTTCTTACTTCCATCGTAAAGAACAACGAACCCAAGAAGTAGTGGTTATGGGAGTCAAGTGTGGCGTCTGTTATTTGGAGGTTGAATAATGATTGAACTGATTATTTTTTCTCTCCTCATTTCCACCTATACCCTATGGATAGTAATGAGAACCAATAGGAAAATCGATTTGGTTGGACAGCTGGGGGCACTTATCCTTACACAAGTAAGCAGGCAGTACACTGCTGAGGATTACCCTGAAGAGGACTTACAAAGGGCTGTTAACGACTGGGAAGACTGGGATAAGGAGTGATTCTATGCCGGACCCTCAATGGCTTATCGAGCGTCGAAACCGGCGATATAGAGTAGTAAAGGGAGTAGTTAGTAAGTTAGGAACGGAGACCTTTACAGCCAGGTCTCTTATTCCGCGAGTAAGAAAGGCTCATTGGTCTTACGAGCGATGGAAGGTTTCAACACAGACCATTACAGGAGCTTTGAAGCGTCTTAGGCGCGAAGGATATGTCGAAATAGTGTCTCAAGAGAGTGTAAAGGGCAGAAACAAGCGTTACCCTTCATCTATTTACCAAGCTGTGGGCAAAAGTACTGAAGAAGAATAAACAAAAACCCGTGTACTGCATTTTATTAAACTCCATTTATTCTCATTTTACTGCACACGCCCTTTAGGGCCAGCTAAGTACCGGGACTCGCACCACCCCTATTTGAAAAACGCCTTTCGCTTTACTGCTCTCTTTTCAATTTATTTTTTTTCATATGAAAACCACCCACGGGCAAAAAAAGATGAATAATCAATTACTATGACATGTGTCATAATGTATGCTATGTTGTTTATTCCTGATTTTACCCGGAGAATTCTATATTTCCAAACACCGAACGATATGCGATTAGGATATAAGCTGACCGATTCGTTCTTAAGCTAAACTTCCTGGGACGGCTATATGCCTCTATGTCCTTCGTGCAACGCTCGTGCGAATATGCTTCATCCAAACTTATCGGTATGTGCCCAATGTGTTAAGGTCAAAAGGAAGCCTAGAGAAAAACATGGGAAGAAAACCATGCGAATTTTGCGGTGGAGAGGCTGATACTTACGGCGTCCATGTTAGTTGCCATAAGTGTCGCGATAAAGCACTAAAGCTGTATAAAAGGAAAGTTGTTGCGCGTAAGCGCAGGCGAGCGATTAGTCGGAAAAGGCGCTTCTTTTTTGAGAACCGCAGCAAGTAGGAAATGTTCATAAGCCGTTTGCAGATAGCATAGACTCCATGCAATCTAAGCGCCCCAACACCCAATCTATTCAGACCACATTGAATGACTTCATTCCTACATTCCCACCTCTTAAGGCAGTTACAGTACAGTCCAAGCTAACCGACTACACGGGTGAGTAATATGGCTAAGAAACTAAAGCAATGCAAAGACTGTGGATGCGACCTTGAAGAAGCCGATTACAGCGATATGGTTGTAAGAGAAGTTCCTTGCGTATGTCCGCTTCCTTAATATTCAGGGTGAAACCCTAGAATAAATATGGCGAAGAAGGTATCAGCGTCGTCCCTCCGTACTAAGGAGTGGAGTCTCTCAACTAAAATTGGGACTAAGACGGAAGAATACCGAAGGCGAAAGGCCGCTTTGTTAGCTGAGCGGGACAGGTTAGAAGACTTGCGAGAAATCATCGCAGACTTGAAAGCCGAACATAAAGAGCTACGAGAAGAAATAAAGCAAATAGAGGGATATTAGTGACAGTGAAAGAATTTGAAAAGAAACAACTAGACTGGTGGTGTACTCACTACCGGAATAATTTGAGAGACTTGAGCATCCGCACTCGCCAGTACCTAAATGGGGAAATCCAGCAAGGTGTTCTTGAAGCACATTTAGATGCTATCGAAGGACAATTGAAGGAGCGTGAGAACCTTGTTTGAAAACATCGAGCCACTTTGGGTTCTTACTGGTATTCTATTTATTCACCTATTCTTTTTCATCGGATTCCAGTACCAGCTACTCCAAATGCTTGAAGAGTTAGCCTTCCCATCTGACGACCCTATTATGACTTCCTCGCTCAAGGAGCCTGTCTATGAGTATGAAGAGGAAGAAGCACCGGCTGAACTTAAACCTGAAGAAGAGTCAGAGTTTGACTATGCCGAAGAGCCACCAAACATTGACCCTAACCATGGTCATGACCTTGACCATATCGAAGAGGTCGAGAAAGAGATTGCTCTTGAAGAAGAACCTGTCGTTGAAACTCAAATAGGCTACACTACTGTTAACCAGCTCCGAAGGATGAAGAAAGACGAGCTGATTGATTTGTGCGATATGATGGGTCTTGATACAGATGGTACTAAGACTGTTTTAGTTGACAGAATCGCAAAGAACCAGTAATAAAGGGTACCTTTATAGTCCGCCTGAACCTGGAAAGGTTGAGAATTATGGCGAAGAAGCTACTACACATCATTGATGCAAAGGATGAAATCATTTCAACGATTTCATTCAACACTAAGAAAGACCTTGCTTTGTTTGCGAAGGAAATCAAAAGCCTGAGCGGACTCGGATATCGACTAGCGGTGAGTGAGCTAAATGTCTGACTTGTTCAAGAGAGCAGACGGACAGCGATGGCAAAAGAATCACATTAGCCCCTCTAAGCTAGACCTTTGGTCTAAGTGTAGTGCGGCATTTTGGTTTCGCTATGTCATGGGCATTAGAAAGCCTGGCAAAGTATGGCTACCTCAGGGAACAGCAGTACACGCTGGCGTTGAACATCTGTTGAATGACCTATCTGCTGGTGTTGAGCGCGACAAAGAATACTACGAGCTCATGGCGGAGATGGCATGGGAAGAGCAAGTCGAAAAGGCAAACGGCATTGTGTACAGCAAGAAAGGCTTTGAAATGAATGAGAGTCAAAAGAAACAAGCTATTGACGAAGCCAAGTACTGGTTCAATGGTTTCTATGATTCTTTGACAGACGGTGGGACTATTGATGGGTTTGACCCCCGTACTGTTACAGAAACAGAAGTTGATGCTATTCGCCAAGTTGATTGGGGACCTGAAGGGGGGCCTGAAACCTATGTTCGTGGGTATATTGACTGGGTGGTTGATGTTAGTGGGCCGGTGGCTAAGCTAGCAGACCTCAAAACCTCTAATCCTAACCCTCGTTGGGGTTGGTCAGATAACAAGGCAAACGCACAGCTCCAGGCAACAGCTTACGGCTATATGACTGGGAAGCCCACTGAATTTGACTACATCATCATTCCTAAGCAAGAGCTATTCACTGCTGGTGGTGCTGACAAGCGCGAGGTTAAGCCAGTGATTCCTTACCGAGCAAGGACTACGAGGACTAAACTTCATTACGACGCCTTCATCAGCCGCCTTCGTGCATTCGTGCGTGATACTGACCTTCACAACGATTACAAAAACTTCAAGCCTTGGCCAAATCAGAAAGCCACCAATTATGGTTGGTGCGATAACCTGTGCGATTACAAGGATGAATGTCAGTCTCACTTCGGAGGAAAGTAGGAATGTTTTGGGACCCGTACTTTGGCTGGGACATACACATGATTCGTTCATGTTCGTTTGGCCTAGTTATCTTGTGCGGGTTAGCATCATTTGTTTGTTCGACTGAGGGCTTGGGTTGGGACTACCCATATATCTCGATTTATTCTTGGCTAGGCGACCATACAGAAGGTGTGCTCATAGCCATTATCTTGAGCCTCATTGGTGGGTTCTATTTTTGGAAAGTACAGATAGGTGACATGTAATGAAAGCAGTATTTTTGTGGAAACCCTTTGATGCCCCTGGTGATGTACAGGAAATGTTGCCTATGTGTATCGAGAAAGCGCGAAGTATTGGGTGGGAAGAAGAGTTGAAATTGTTTAGCGAAGGATATGGAAAGGGGCAATCCTGGGATGATTTGATGGCTTTAGCTCATTCAAACAATTTGACAGGTGTCATATTGCACGATATATCAAAATGGCATGGCAAAGGTGCTGTTTTAGCAGACCAATTGTCAATCCTAGACACTTTGAAAATTCCTATATCGGTAGCCCTGATGGACTATGACCGAGTTAATGTTGCTACTTTGAAGGTAATTGCTGACTCGTCGAAGTATCATTCTCGTCTTCGCTCTAAGTCTATTAGGGTAGGTATGAAGCAAAAGAAAGGTGGACGCCCACCATTTGGTATGTCTTACGATGATAGTAGGAACCTAGTCTTCAATGAGCAGTGGCCGATAGTTAAACAGATTTTCACTATGACTCATAACGACCTACCTATCTCATTGATAGCTACTAAGGTAGGGCTATCAAACCAAAAGGTGCGCAATATCATCAGGACTCACGAGAGTCGCTTCAAGGCGCCCTGAAGAATAAACCGTCAGCGCCTCTAGTAGTGCTTCGTGTTCTTTGTGGAGAACGACGAGCTTGTGCAATTAGGAATACTAGCGCGGCTGCGCCCATAAACCCAGTAATTCCGCCTGTAATTAGCCCTCTTGACCCCGCAGCGCCTTGCACCTTTCTCATTTCTTTTTCAAAATTGTCATTGATGTTTAGAGTGTTTGCGATGGTCTTGTAATCGGTGAGCAGTGCATCTAGCTCTTGATTCAAAATCCTACCATCAGTTCTTAGGTTTGCTAGTTGAGTTCCATATCCAAGCTCTAGGCCTTCAAGTGCTAGAATATCACTGTCGAGCGTAGCTAGTTCTTCCGGAGCCTCTCTATCTGCTAAGTCAGCGTAAGCTCGGTTCTTGCGAAGACTTCTCTTAGTCGCTAGAGTTGTTTGTGCATCATAGAGAAGACCTTCAAGTCTCTTGATAGTATTGTTGAGAATACCAATTGCGTCTGTTATCTTGACTGCCTCGCCTCGCTTTAGTGCAAGAGTATTGAGAGCAGCCTCAGCAGCAGCATTGTAGCCTGTATTCCATTGTACTGGAGAAACCATCATAGTAGCTTGTTTGAACGGCTTTTTGAACTTACCATATCGAGGGTCTTCGACAAAGGCCTTCATGTATGCCTTGTAGTCCCCACCTGAATTGGCCCACAAAATTTTATCTGTTGGTTCAATTTCCCCTTCTGAAAGTCGATTCCAGTTCTCGACATTGGGCATAGTGCTGCTGATAGGATAGGTAAGTGTATCACCAATAGCTGGCCGGTAATCTTCCATTAGATATGTGTGTCCACCCATGATTATTGCCCCTTAAACTTCTTTACTGCGTAGGAAACTGTTGCGACTCCATAACTTGTTAGAGCCCCTCTTAGCATATAGCTACGCATCTTATCTTGGCTAGCAGTTCTGCGAGCAGCTAGTAGGGCACTACCGACTCCTACTCCACCTGCTCGGCTTAATTCACCAAGACCGGATGGAATACCATTGGTAATTAGATTACCAACACCACTAACAAGAAGATATCCGCCTCTAAAGGCCATTCTCTTCAAGTCTGTATCGGCATCGGCACTTGAGCCATCAAGGACATAAGCTCCTACGGTGTTTCCTAGAACCGCTCCACCGACTCCATAGAAGGCGAACCAAGTCATAGGCTGGACAACAGGCATAGAGTCTGCAACAATTCCCTGGAGCTGGCCTACGCCATTTGCCATTTTCATTGCTGTCCCTAACATCTCTTCATCATCTCCGCCTATTGGTATTTCTCCGTTGAAATCGTCTGCTCTCCATCGGTTGATTACTTTAACTTCCTTTGCTTTTCTCATTGGCTATCAACTCGCGGAACTTAGTACTAAGAATCCGCCAACTCCGATACTAGCCATCTTTGCGAAGTATTGAGGTTTGTCAATAATTGCCGAAATTTCTCGGACTACTCTTTTGCCACCAGGAGCTCCTAGACCAGCATAGATTAGTCCAGCTCCTACCCACCAAATAGCAGTTTTACCCTTGGTAGGAAGAATATACCCTGAACCGCCCGTAGGGTTATTTCGCAGGTGTTTGTCATTCAGCATTGTATCACTCCAAACGGTCACTCATCTTAGTAGTTTCTTTTTCAGTCGATATCGTCTATCCTAAAGCGCTTGTCACTAAATGCGGTTTCACTTGCGACATTCTTGAACATAGCTACGCCTAAAGCGCCTGCAAAGACAACCCCTGCCATACCAGCGAGGCCAGTGTATGTTAATCCGCCTGAGCCAGTAAGACGCAGTTTACCAGGAATAGAATTAACCCCAGTGGTAAAGGCAGAAACACTGCCTGGGCGCATACCATAGACCTTAGAGCTTATTCCCCGTGTATTTACGGGCACTCTAAGAGAGGAATACATGTAACCAGGATTAGAGTCCCTAGACGAAGTCATATTTGGTGGCCTTTTGAAGAATACGCGAGGGCGCATCACACATGCGTTCATTATCGTGTTGTGGAATACATCTCCATATCCATTCTTTAAGCCCCTATATGCTAACGCCTTTAATCCGTCGCTTCCCACTATTGGTAATCCGTTAGCATCAAAAGGATTGCTTGTAGGGGCGCTAGCTTGGGCCCCTAGGGAAGTCCACATAACATTGAAGTCCACTACATCAAAGACCGGCATCTCGGTCATGGTTTCAAATGCCCCTAAGGCCTTCAGAGTTTGATGTAATATTGATACATCTTCCGTGTCGTTGATGCTGTCTTGATAAATTACTATTGGTGTTGAGCCTGCAATAACCGAGTTAACTACTCGGTCAATCTCTCCTTTGAACGGCTTTGCCCATTCGGAGTAATTTCTATGTGAAGGAGTGTCCATGAGCATTTCATAAGAGTTGAAGTAAGCAATAGCACCTAGTAGTCCCATGTACTCGGCATATGTGTCTCCAAAAGTAGCTGGGTCGAAGTTTTTGGTAAAGTAGTGAATGTGACGCTGGGTAGCATATCCGTAAGGTACTCCTGTATCTTCTGCTTTCTTTTTGTGGTCTGGCTTATTTTTACTTAGTTCGAAATATGCTTTCTTAGTAGCAGTAGCAATGTCATCAATAAACAGGCTTTCTGTTCTATTTAGTAGGAAGGTGCGCAAATAGTCCATGTCAGCATAGAAGCCGTCTTCATTCCAAACTCCTACCATGTCACCTTTGTGCCGGGAAGTCCAGTATTCGGGGAAGGCGGCCTTTATTTCACTCTTTTTCCCATAGAACCTAGAGTCTTTATCTTGATACAAAACTGATAAGTCGTAGTTAGGGCTATTGGCCTTTTTGTTTACCCGGTTCAACAACTCCTGAATCTTTGCAGGTATTTCCTCCATGAATGCTACTATTTTGCTAATTGCAGACTTAGGGTATGCTACGCATGTCATTGTCGTAGCGCTTAGTGCGCCCCTGGCTTCAAAATAAGTCGGCCAAGATTCAGGACGCTGCATTGCATTAGTGGAAAACTTTAGTGTGTTTATGTTGGGCGACAAAGTCTTTACGCCTTTGAAATTTTGATTTGCATAGTCAGTAGCGTTTAGCCAATCGATATGAGTAACAGTACTATTCCCAAGGTACGGACTTGGTGGCTTGTAAGTAGGACTACCGTCTACATAGTAAACTGGGTCCCACCCACTCTTTATGACATAGGCATACTGAAACCTATCTTTCATAGAAGCACGAAGCCACTGTTGAAGTGAGGGGTCTTCTGCGACTTTGAGTGAAAAGGAGTTGTTAAGTACTGTCGAAAGCTGTACATTGGTTCCAGGTTTGTATTCCGGAATATCAGGGAGTAATCCACTAATGATGCCAGCAGCAGTTTCAGTATCTCCTTTGACTATGCTCATTAAAGCATTCCCGCCACTAATGCCCCCCGTTTTCATATTTGCAGAATAGAGGTATATTTCTGTACGAGCTGGAAGGTCACCCAAAGGTTCACGCGGTCTGAAGACTATGCGATGAGAAAGAGAAGTGGACCAATAGGCCGCCGGGGAAACACCGGATAAGGCCTTAGCGTAAAGCAGTATACTACGGGAGATGTTGAAGCCCTCAAGGATTGTATTGGGCGTAGTTCCCTTTTTTATGTCTAAAGCCACATAGGCGCTGGCCTTAATGTGTATCTCAGGGTAAGGACCATACTGACTACTATCGGTTTTGAAAGAACTGGTAACATAATCTATGGCCAATCCCTGCTTTACCGACTCGTAAACAAACATCATCCAATCGGCTTTGGTTAAGAGCGGCAATTCTCCGTAGAGTACTATGGCTGGAGTTTTATGCCACTGAGCAAGAGTTTTGGTGTTAGCTTCCCCGGTTTGTAGAGCCATAGTATTCTCTTGCATCACTATTTCCTGTTCAGTTCTTTGATTCTTTAGTGACTGCCATTGGTCGTAGTGATACCATAAGCTGTTAGTTGATGACTTTGAAAACTGTCCGCCTACAATATTGATAAGTTTGATTTCGTAAACTAAGTCTCTTGGTACTTCGGCACCAATAGCTAATGCTGCAGCGTCTTTGTATGCTTGTAAGTTTTGATATACGGGTATGTGCATCCTTTGGAGTGAGCCGCTTGTCTTTGTATTTCCATACCCATGATACTCGACATAAAAGACCAAACTGGTAAAGGCTGTTTTTAGCTCTTGAGTCATTTTTGGCTTTACATTCCAGCCCTTTTCTTCTGCTTCGTTAATCAGTGAGGTGATATTCCTGGAGCTCGTGTCTGCTGTTCTAGCTCTTGCTTCGTATTGTGCTAAGTCACTAGCTGTTACCCCATCTAATTCTTCGATTGCTGTTTTGATAGTCCCAGTAACCCAGCTTTCAGCTGGTTTAGAAAAGGCTAGCATATCGAAGAGAGAGGTAATGATTTGAGTGACATAAGTGGTATGATTGTGAGTTTTGTTAATCCCTGTGGCCGGTGCTTTAGATATGTGCTCTTCAAAAGTCAAAGTAATTTGAATTCCCTGCATCTTGTACCAAGTGCGAATTGAGGAATGCAGAATAGAGAAGATGTTGTTGTTGGGTGGCTCTCCAGTTAAGAGTAGCTTCGCGCATAGTATGGCTAATTCTTTAGAATATTTTTTGGCTTCTGCTCTTGCCGTGTTTACATTTTTAGCATAAGTAACAATTCTTCCCATGTGGTATTCATTGACTGCCCCTGTTCTAAGAATAAAACCAAACGGTGTTTCAGTGAAGTCAGACATAATTTGTTTGACCCTTTCAGGGTTAGTTTTAGAACATTCTAAATCACTACTAAGATAGTCAAGGTAATTGTCCCCATACTTCTCGGCAAACCAGCCTCTTAAGTCCTGGTCTTCGGGCCTGACTTTATCTTTTGGAGCAGCAACTACACTTTCATTACCACCACTAAGGTAGTAAAGCAAGTATGCGTTTGCCATATTGGCACTTTTAATTTGTTCACTTTGCAGAATTCTTTTTGACTCTATTTCTTCAGCGATGGATGAAAGCCGCATCGGCATTTTTGTATAGTCTTTCTGCATTCAACCCACCCTCAGTACTGTTGAGGGTAGCCTTGCATGGGTTGGTGCCCCATCATTGGTTGCTGTCCCATTGGTTGTTGCGCTGGGGGCAGCCCTAGACTTCCTCGGATTAGCGAAGAACCAAAGCCAGCTACTGCACTCCCGATTCCTCTTTGTGGCATTTGCTGTTGTTGGTACATTTGCTGTTGATATTGCTGCTGCATCATTTGCTGTTGTTGTTGCTGCTGCCCCATCATCATTTGTTGGTTGTGACCATTCATCAATTGCATAGCTTGCATGTCACCTTGTTGAATCGCCATTTGTATCTCTTGCGGGGGGAGTACCTTGGATAGCTGAGTGTCGATGTTTTCTTGAGTAATTGTGGCAAAGCCATTGTAGTCTGCGTGGTCTTTGTTGACCTTGACCGCTGGAATCATGTCTGAGTTAAACATGGCGAACAATTCTTTGCGAACTACTAGACCAATCATGTTGACTAGTTCAGGTAGGAAAGAAGGGTGGTCGTGGAAGAAGAGTGCTACTTGGTTGGGGTGTGCGGCCATGAGTTGGTATAGAAGTTTCACTTGGTCTTCATTTTGCATGTTTTGGCCACCTGTCATTTGGTCAACCATGCCCATCCCCATTGCACTAAGACCGGAATCTTGCGCTGCATTCGCGAATAGCTGTCTTTGTGCGTCAGTAGGTCCCCCACCAATTCCATTAGGTGTAAGGGAGCCACCAGTATTAGAGTTGTTAAATAGCCCCATGGACTAACGCAAGTAGTAATCGCACTTGAATGTTTCAGTCCTATTGTGGAGGGCTAGATTCTTCTTGTGCAGCTTTTTCGACCATTTCATAGTACTTGCTAACTGACATGTTGCTGCCTAAAGTACTGTTTTGAGGCATCGTGTTAGCGAGCATCCTATTGTCGAATACTATCATAGTGATATCGTTCTCCCCTGTAACTGGGTTCTTGTAATGAATAATAGGTAGGCCATCTCGCTGCGCCTCGATAAATGCCGGTGTCCACTTAACGATAAGAGGTGACTCTTCTTTCTTAGGGCCTTTTTTAATCGGTACAAACTTGACACCTTTCTTTTTCATAGCTTTGAAGAAGCCTCTTTCATCCTCTTGCTCTTCTTGCTCTCTCCATTCTTTGAGGAGATGGAATAGCTGCATGGCTTGAGGACAATAGGTTCCGTTCAATTGCCTCCCCTTTCCTTCAAGAACTCCAGTCCATGGTCGGAATGGCCTTGGTTGCATAGTGCTTGGGTCACGGAAATATTGATTGAATAAGTCACCATAGTCCATGTTCCTACAATCAACCCCGGTAACTACACACCGGAAGGGCTCATTAGCAAACTTGTAACCAAAAAACCCTGTTAGCCTTTTTACTGGCTTTAGAGTTTTCAATGCTTTCTTGATGTTTTGCTTTCGAGCCTTTACCGGGTCGGCATGTGCGCTAAATGTAAATTCAATAACGGGCATAACCGCGTCCCAGTCTACTCCTCGGTTTTGTGGAAGCCCACTCATTAGTTCAGTCATTCTTTGTTCTCTATGTTCATTCGTCATAAGTCGTTAAACCCCCTCATTAGTGCATCATCTACATTCCAGCCAACCGATGCTGACATAGCATCGACCTTTACAGGTATGTGGAGCTTGTGTAGTTGGTGAAGGCTTTCTTTGAATGGCTCGAAAATTTGATGCTCGGAGATTAATCCGCGCTCCCATTGGGAGTAGCCATCCTCGTCGAGCCATAAGTCGGCCTTATTGGCTAGAATTAATATTCTCTTCGGTTGCCAGTTACGAGACCTAAAGCGGGCAAATAGGCCAATTCCCTTAGGCTTGTTCCTGTTGATTAGGTAGTCAACTATGTAACCCACTGCTAGCTGGTTATCGGTATTGTTTCGGTCAACTAGGTGGCGGTGGTCTATGATAATGACTAGGGTTTGAACTCTTCTCTTGTACATATCTTGAATCCACATAGGCATGTATTGTGTATGGCCACCTATGTCATTTGATACTAGAGTCTTGGATATTCCTTCAGACTTTATTCTCTTAGGCTCGGTAGGAGGCATTTGATAATGCTTAGAAAGCCACTTCTTCTTGTGGTGGGTCCTTTCATTTTCACCTAGTGGAGCAACATATCCTTCTGTCATTAGCTGTTGGTCCATAGTGGTCTTCCCAGCTTCACTGGCGCCATAGACTCCGACATTGTGAGTTACAAACTTACCAGCCCAGTCAAGAACTTTCCAAAAGCCATGAGCTGCTACGATTACGCCTGCGCTCACCGGGTCAACCATTAATTCACCCCAGGAGCCATGCAATTATGTTAGGGGAGTCTGTAAACTTGTATACAGCATAGTCGATAAGTAATGCTGTGCCACCAGTTACTACGCTGGCTATACTCCCCCATACCAATGCCTTAACTTTGAAAATACGGAACTGCCAGGTATTTCCAATTGCTATACTTTTCATCAATGACTCTTGCTGGTCATCGTATTCATCACGAAAAATTACGCCCATATCATCACCTGTGTTGCCAGCATTTGCCGCCGCCTTTGACTCTCCTAGTACAGCCCTCCCCTTCAAGGGTTAGGGCATTACAATTCATTGCAGGTTCTCGGCGGCTTGTTCTAGCTGTGCCGCTTCTTGTGCCGCTACTTGGTCTTGAGTGCCTTGAGGAGAGAGATTCAATACTGTCGAGTCGTGAGAGGATTTCGGCAAGGATGGGTCCAAGGTTAGTTTCGGTCCCACTGGTATTCCCATTATGCGATGTCGGTCTATTCCTAGTGATTCGGGTGTCAACTGGGGCTGTTGCTGGTATACTTGTTGAATTGGCTGAGCCTGAGGCATAGGTTGTCCCTGCATGGAGGATAGTTGTTGAATCTGAGCCATTAGGTGCTGAATTTCTCCTAAGTTTCCCGCAAGCACCTCAGATTCTTGAGGAGTGATGACATTGTCAGCCATAGCAGCACCCAGGTTTCTTTGATAGATGCCCATTTGCTGACCAAGGACGGTTTCAAGCTGAGCCTTCTCTTGTTCAAACTTTAGGTGAGCCATACGCTGACGGTTTTTGTTTCGCATACGCTTTAGCTGTCGTCGGTGGTCACTAGAATCTTCAAACACGGCACGATAAACAAAGTAAAATGCAGCTTGTACTGAAAAGCCCGCAAACCCGTAAAAGATTGCAGACTCATAGGAGTTGTCAAAGTGACTCCAGCTCCAATTGACATAAAGCAGAATACAGAATGCTAGCAAGACTGACTGAAAGAGCATCGTACCAAGTAGTCGTAGTTCTGACTCCTTCATCTTCTCCCTATATTCTTGCATTTCATCGGTCATTTCTTGTGTCCCATTCCCGAACATCATTGTTTCGAGTAGGGGGTTTGTTCCTATTGGCATTCCTTGCATTGTATCACATCATGTCTTCGATTTCAGGTTCTTTGGCGCTAATAATGTCGTCAATACGCAAAACCATTACTGCTGTTTCAGTAGCAGATTCCATGGCTTGCCTAACAACCTTTTCGGGCTCGATTACGCCCTCAGATAGCATATCAACAACTTCTCCGCTATACACATTGAGCCCATAACTCATACTAGAAGTCTTTCCATCCGAGTTACTATGGGCCTTACGCAGGTCCATCAGGGTGTCAATAGGCGATAGTCCAGCATTTTCAGCTAGAGTACGGGGAACAATTTCTAGGGCTTCTGCGAACGCGGAGACCGCTAAGGATTCACGACCTCCTACTGAAGCAGCGTGTGCGCGCAGGGAGTTAGCCATAGCTACTTGAGGGGCTCCACCGCCAGGAACAATCTTCTTACTGTTCTTAGCAACCCATACCACTCCCATGGCATCATCCATAGCACGGCGAATCTCATTTGCGACTTCCTCGGTAGGAGCGCAGATAACAAGGGAAGAAGCATCGTCGTTAGGTGTATCATGAAGTAGCATGAAAGGAGGTTGGCCCTCTTGGAGGATTTCTTCCATTCGCCCTGCTACACCCAAATCGTTTTCTTCAAGGTCTTCATATCCGGAGACAATAAGCCCATTAGTAGCTTGAGCTACTGCTTCTAAATTCGAAGCGGCACAGCGCCTGGAGGCGACGACATTGTTACGAGCAAGATATTCTGCAATCCATGGGTCGATGTTCTTTGTGACAAGCACTAGGTTTGCCCCTAGGCCGATTAAGTGGTCTGCCATAGCCTTCAAGGCTTCTTTACGGCCCTTTTGATACTCAACAGATTCCCCATAGGATTGGAGGTTGAGATTGACTCCCTGCCCGAATCCTTCAAGCTCAAGGCCACCATCAATGAGTGCAACTTTGACATGTGTCAATTCAGTGTCCATAGCAGAATGAATTTTCTGTCGCCCTACGACGATTCCATTCGGGGAAAAGGATTCAGAGATTGGCGAACCAGTCCGAGTCATGATGTGGACTGCTTCAGGACGCGATGCTTCGATTACTTCAAGGCATAATCGAGCTAGATGGTCTCGCTCTCCTTCGGCACTCTTACCAGTCATAGCTGTCTTTGCAATAGAAAGTAGCCTCTCTTCATTAGGGTCAACTGTCATTTTGGTAAGTAAGTCCTTACCTTTCAAAGATGCATTACGATAACCTTCGACAATGGTAGTTGGGTGGACTCCGCTTTCAAGTAATAGCTGTGCTTTCTTTAGGAGCTCGGCTGTGAGAATGATTGCAGTAGTCGTACCGTCATAGCACTGTTCTTCTTGTGTCCTGGCCACTTCAACAATTTTCTTTGCGATTGGCGAAACCCAGTTTACATTGCGGAGGATAGTAGCTCCATCGTTGGTAATGGTGACTCGGCCACCTGCATCGGTAAGCATCTTGTCAAGACCCTTTGGGCCAAGTGTACTTCGCACCGTATTTGCTACAACCTGCGCGTGTTCAATGTTCATCGAGAGTGCGGTTTGAGATGTTTGCTGCGTCGCGTCCGTGACTGTCATAGTTAATGGTCAGCTTGGGGGTGACGATAAAGGAAACGGGCGTTAAACATCCGTAGCGCTAGAAAACTGTGAAAGTGTTTTGAGATATTCGTAAGCCTGCTTTACCGTATTATATTGGTCTTGGTTCGCGCTGGAAATAGAGTAAGAAAAAGTGTGGTAAGTCTCTTCTATCGGAGCCTTGCCACCGGTTTTGGCTGTTGCGCTAAAATACACCTTAAGCTTGAAGGTAGCAATCCAATCATTATCAGTCTCAATCACCTGCATAGTACTGACTTGTAGGTAAGCAGTAGGGGCACTAAAACCGTATTTTGGGAAAGAAACTTGCATTTGTAAGGCCACTGTATCACTTCATTAAAATTTCGACTATCCCATATTTGCTATTGGTTGGCTGACGCATGACCCGCAGTATGTGGTAGTCGTTTCCACTAACGGCATAGCCCGAAGAGTTACTACTACATTTAGAACCTGCGGCCAAGGTTTGAGCTGAGCGTACAAATAGCTTACCCAGTAGTCCTACCGGGGACCACTCTTTGCGTCGAACACGAGGGGTATACACGGTTTGCGGGTCGAAGTTTGGATTTAATTTAGGGACCATAACTCCATCCCTGAGCTCTCTTTCCTGAGCCCCAAAGTCGTCGAGAATATATCGCCCATGCCAGCCTAGCATAGCTGCGTCGCCTAAAACTACTGGGCGAGCAGATACAATCCCCACAATGTTGGTGTTACCAATTTCTATTTTATTTCCATTGACAAGAGAAACGAAAAAGCCACGACGGTCGGCTGAATTACTATTACCATCATCCCATTCGAACAATTCTGCATAGTCAGCAGAACCACTGAATACCGTGCCACTCTCTAGATAGATGTTACCTCTCCCTGCCGAGCCAGCAATAGTCGATGCACCAACACTACTACCTCCACCGACTGGCCCACTTCCACTACCAGGTGAGCCCGAACCGTATTGGGCTCCACTATCGAGTACCAGGGTATTCTTAGAAAAGGTCCCACCCTTTGCGGTACCATCAGACATGGCGAGAACAGGG
>UEXM01001309.1_pt1 | contig 21581 bp, 19 predicted proteins | sample 1796661 | NCBI WGS metagenome assembly UEXM01 (sample SAMEA4772469, study PRJEB27181) | metagenome | reverse complement strand
GCTGAGGGTCATTCCCGGCACTCCGGGAATCATCTTGGAAAGTCGGTCCGACAGACCAGAGGGTTTGCCTTGCACCCGCGCCAAATCACGCACTACCGCCTTGGCGGCCATGGTACCGAAGGTGATGATCTGACTCACCGCATCACGGCCGTACTTATCCGCCACGTAGTTGATTACGCGGTCGCGTTTTTCCATGCAGAAATCAACGTCAAAGTCAGGCATGGATACCCGTTCCGGGTTAAGGAACCGCTCGAACAGCAGATCGTAACCAATCGGATCCAGGTCGGTGATCTTCATGGCATACGCCACCAGCGAGCCAGCCCCGGAACCACGCCCCGGCCCCACCGGTACTTCGTTGTCTTTGCCCCACTGAATAAAGTCGGCAACGATCAGGAAGTAACCCGGAAAACCCATCTGGTTGATGATATCCAGCTCGAAGCGGAGCCGGTCATCATAGTCTTTTCGTTTTACCGCATACTCGGGGTCGTTCACATCCAGTAGCGTTTTGAGTCGTTCTTCCAAACCATCGCTGGAAACTTTTTCAAAATATTGCTCGATGGTCATGCCGTCCGGAATGGGAAAATCCGGCAGGAAGTTTTCTCCCAAGCGAATATCCAGGGTACAACGGCGGGCAATTTCCACCGTGTTCTCAAGCGCTTCGGGCAAGTCTGAAAACAGCGACATCATTTCATCGGCGGATTTCAGGTACTGCTCTTCTGAATATTTCTTCGGGCGACGCGGGTCGTCCAAAGTATTACCGTCATGGATGCAGACCCGGGACTCGTGAGCTTCAAAGTCTTCCCGCCGCAGGAAACGGACATCGTTGGTGGCCACCACTGGCAGGCCCAATTGTTTGGCCAAAGTAACGCTGGCATGTAAACAGTCCTCATCACCTGGCCGCGAGGTTCGCTGCACCTCCAAGTAAAAACGATCACCATAGGCGGACACAAGCCAACGAGCGTACTGTTGCGCCTGTTCGTGTTTGCCCGCTAGCAATAACTGCCCGACCTCACCTTGGCTCGCTGCTGAAAGCACGATCAGGCCTTCATTCAGCTCTGCCAGCCACTCGGGTTTCACTAAAGCGCGCCCGCGATCCTGATTGGTCTGCCAAGCACGACTAATCAGTAGGGTCAGATTCTGATAACCCACTTCATTGAGCACTAAAAAAGACAGGTAGGCTGGCCCGTCTATGTGTGTGCCTTGCACCCACAGATCCGCGCCCAGTAGCGGCTTGACCCCCGCGTTCATGGCATTTTGGTAGAACTTGATCATCGCAAACAGATTCGAATCGTCGGTGACCGCCACCGCCGGAATCTGCTCGTTCACACAAGTCTTGATCAGTTCCTTGACCCGCACCACCCCATCAACGAGGGAATAGTCGGTATGCAGACGAAGATGGACAAACGAAGGTTCGCTCAAAACAAATTCCCTTGTGCAATTGCTGCTGCCACCGGGCCAAAGGAGCGACGATGCTCGGCCAGGGCGCCATGTTGTTCCAGAGCCGCCCTATGCACCGCTGTGGGATAGCCTTTGTGGCGGTCGAAGCCATATTGAGGGTATCGCAGATGGAGATCATGCATTTCACGATCGCGCGCGACTTTGGCAAGAATGGAAGCGGCCGATATAGCCGGCACCCGTCCGTCACCTTTCACTACCGCTTGCGCCAGGCAAGGGAGCGATGGCACCCGGTTGCCATCGATAAGCACCGCCTGGACGTCCAGCGGCAACGCGGCAACGGCCCGCTGCATAGCCAGCATGGTGGCATGCAGAATATTCAGTTGGTCAATTTCATCCGGCTCTGCCCGCCCCAAAGACCAGCCAAGCGCATGAGTCTTGATCTCATATTCCAGCGCCAGGCGCTTCTTTTCACTTATTTTCTTGGAGTCTGCCAGGCCAGCTATCGGATACTGCGGATCCAGTACAACCGCAGCGGTCACCACCGCACCCACCAAAGGGCCACGCCCCACTTCGTCTACGCCCGCCACCCGCATGCCGGGCTGCCAAAGAAATGCGCAAGGAATGAACGGATCTGCCAGGGCATACTCTGCAAAAGGGTCACCCGCTTGTGCTTGTGCCATCAGGCCTCCAGCAATTGAGCAACGGCAGCAGCCGCTTTCTCGCTGGCGCCACCACGAAGTTGTTGATGCACATCCTGGAACTGCGCTTTCAATGCCTGAGCCTGCTCTGGCTGATCAAACCAGCGGCGCACGGCAACGACAATGGATTCCGTAGTGAGCCCGTCCTGAATGAGTTCAGGGACCATTTCCTGCCGACATAACAAATTAGGCAAGGAAACAAATTCACTCTTTATCAGGCGACTGACAATAGCGTAAGTCACTGCCCCGACCCGGTAGCCTACCACCATGGGCTTGCTCAACAACAAGCCTTCCAGCGTAGCTGTACCGGAGGCCATTAACACCACATCTGCCGCCGCCATCACCGTCCGGCTCTGTCCATCGATCAGCGACACGGGCAAATCAGGCTGCGTATTCAGCAACGTCTGTATTTGTTCACGGCGGGCCGCGTTGGCAGCCGGAATCACATACTGCAGCGTGGGATCTTGCTGGTTTAGCACTACCATGGCATCCAGGAAAGCGGGCATCAGTTGCCCCACTTCCCCCCCCCGACTTCCCGGGAGTACTGCCAGGAAACAGGCCTTGGGATCCAGCCCCAGCGTCTTGCGAGCCCCGGTCACATCCGTTTCCAATGGGATGCGGTCGGCCAATGGGTGGCCGACAAAAGCCACCGGCACCTCATGTTCTTCATAGAAACGCGCTTCGAACGGCAGTAGCGTCAGCATCAGATCAATGCTTTTCTTGATACCTTTGATACGGCCTTGGCGCCAAGCCCACACGGACGGGCTCACGTAGTGAACGGTTTTCAAACCTTGATCATGGAGACGACGCGCAATTGGCAGGGTGAAATCCGGGGAATCAATGCCAATCACCACGTCCGGCTGATGCTCGAGCAGAAATCGGACCAGAGATTTGCGCAGGCGCAGTAATTCAGGAAGGTGAGACAACACCTCGGTGATCCCCATCACCGACAGCTTTTCCATGGGAAACAGGCTGGTCAAGCCAGCCTGTGCCATCTCCTCGCCGCCCACGCCAATAAAGCGAGCACCAGGGTAGCGGGCCTCAAGGGCCTGCATCAGGCCCGCCCCGAGAATATCCCCGGAGGCTTCCCCGGCAATCAGCGCGACAAGCGGAGCATCCCTGCACTGCCTCATATCAGCGAGTTATGCCGCGCTCGGAGGCTTTCAGGGAGTCGATGAAAATCTGTAGCGCGTCCGACGACTCCATGGACTCTAACTCGGCAAGCGCCTGCTCCAGGGTCAACCCCTGCCGGTAGACCACCTTGTAGGCCCTGCGCAGGCTGCTAACCACATCCTTGGACCAGCCACGGCGGCGCATACCCTCAAAGTTCATGCTGCGAACACTGGCAGGGTTGCCAGACACCATCACGTAAGCAGGGATATCTTTGACTACGAGTGAGCAACCAGACGTCATAGCATAAGAGCCAATTTTGCAGAACTGGTGCACCCCGGTCATACCGCCCAGAATTACACCATTGCCTACATGACCATGGCCCGCTACAGAAGCGTTGTTAGCAAAAATACAGTCATCGCCAATAATGCAGTCATGAGCCACGTGCACATAGGCCATTAGCAGATTGCGACTACCGATTCGGGTCAGCGAATTGTCCTGAATAGTACCGCGGTGGATGGTCACCGATTCGCGAATAACGTTGTCGTCGCCGATTTCCAGGCGAGTCGGCTCACCGTTATATTTCTTGTCTTGGCAGTCCTCTCCCACGGACGAGAACTGGAAAATATGATTATTGCGGCCAATGGTGGTAGGCCCCTTGATAACCACATGGGAGGCCACCACCGTGCCCGCTCCAATTTTCACATCGGGACCAATCACGGAATACGGACCCACATGCACATCCTTTGCAAGCTCCGCAGCCGGATCAATAAGGGCGGTTGGATGAATCATGGACTAGTCACTTTTATTTTGATGAGGAAGGCAAGCAGTATACGCCAGCTCGGTACACTGGCGTACGGCAGGATCAGACTTTCTGCTCAGCCACGAGCATTTCTGCACTGGCCACGGTTTTTCCGTCTACCTGCGCCTCACAGGTGAATTTTAGAATATTTCGCTTTATCACCACGTACTCGGCAAACAGATGCAGCGCATCTCCAGGCACGACCCGGCGCTTGAAACGTGCCTTGTCGGTACCCACAAGCAAATAGATATAGCCGTCGGACGGCTTTTTATTTTCCGTCACAAAACCCAGAATCCCTGCAGCCTGCGCCATGGCTTCGATAATCAACACGCCAGGCATGATCGGCTCTTCGGGAAAATGGCCATTAAAGAACGGCTCATTGATCGTCACGTTTTTCAACGCTTCGATCCGCTTTCCGGGCTCCAAATTCAACACCCGATCAATCAACAAAAAGGGGTAACGATGGGGCAGGTATTCCCTGACCTCTTGGATATCCATCATCATGTGTTCCACACAGGCAAGTACCGCAGATCGCGGAAATTAATCGCTTAAACGTTCGAGCTTACGTACACGGCGTGCCAGATCATCCAGATTCCGAAAGCGTGCCACGTTCCTGCGATAACGGGACTGACTATCCACAGGCAACGCGGAACCGTAGGTACCCGGCTCTTTGATGGAGCTGGAGACCAGTGACATGGCCAAGATCTGCACCTTGTCACACACCTCAATATGACCAGCAATACCGGCGGCTCCCCCGATTAGGCAGAAAGAACCAATTTTGGCTGAACCCGCGATACCAACTTTCCCGGCTATAGCGGTATGATCACCAATGACAACGTTATGGGCGACTTGGATCTGGTTATCCAGAATCACACCGTTACCAATGATGGTGTCTTCGATGGCACCACGATCCACTGTCGTGCCAGCGCCAATTTCCACGTCGGCACCGATGGTGACGCCACCGACTTGATGAAGCTTGGTCCAACCGGCGCCATTAAAGGCAAAACCGAAACCATCGCCACCGATTACGCAATTGGCGTGTATGATAGTGCGCGGACCCAGTGTCACACCATGATAAATTGTAACATTTGGCCAAATTCGGCACTGATCACCGATATGAGAGCCGGCACCCACCACGCTGTTGGCCATGATCACGGCGCCCTCTCCCACGATCACACCCGCTTCCACCACCGCATTCGGGCCAATGGACGCAGAGGCGTCAATCTGTGCCGTCGCATCCACTACCGCAGCAGGATGCACACCCGGCTGCACCTGCGGTGCCACTTCAAAAAAAACACTGGCTTTAGCAAAAGACAAGTATGGATCTTTAACGATCAATGCTGCCACCGGGCAAAACTCCCGCTGGGACTCTGGAATCAGCACTGCGCCCGCGCTGGTCTGCTCCAGGAACGTGCGATAACGAGGGTTGGCAAGGAACGTCAGCTGGTTCGGCCCAGCGGATTGGATTGTTCCCAGCCCGTCCAATACATGGCTGGCCTCACCAACCAGCTCTGCATCCAGCTTGTTTGCTAGTTCACCGAGAGTCAGCATTATTTCATGCTGTTCAGTTGTTTGCCCACGGCCTCGGTAATGTCCAGGTCAGGCTTGGTGTACATCACCGCCTGGGCATTGAGGACCACATCCAGCTTTTCACGCTTGGCCACGGCTGCCAAGGCAGTTTTCAGCTTTGGCTGCATTTCTTCCAGGATGTCGCGCTGCGCTTCGTTAGCACGCTTTTGCAGCTTGCGCTGCAGGCTCTGAATTTCAATCATTTTCTGCTGCCCTTGGGTCTGCAGCGTATCCTGCTGATCTGCAGACATGGTCATGGCTTCTTTTTGCAGCTTCTGTTGCAATTTCTGTACATCCTTCTGCAACGACTTGAGCTTTTGCTCATCGGCAGACAGCTCACTTTCCAGTGAGGACATTTTCGCTTTCACATTATTCGATAATTGCAGTGCCGCAATAGGATCAAGCACCCCAATGCTGGCGTCACCCATAACCAATGAAGGCAAAAGAAGTGTCAGTGTTAGCAGTGTTTTTTTCATCGTTGTTAAACTCCTAAAAAGTCTGTCCCAGAGAAAATTGGAATACTTCCGTGTCATCGCCGGATTGGTCGTTCAGTGCCTTGGCGAGGTTGAAACTAAGCGGCCCGATGGCCGTGAGCCAAGTCAGTCCGATACCGGCAGAGGTACGCATATCCTGTAACTCAAAGTCCGCGAAGACATCATCGCGCTCGGTTTCAAACACGTTCCCCGCATCCACGAACAGGAACGTTCTCACGCTTCGCGATTCCGCCGCAAAGGGGGTCGGGAAAATCAGCTCCATACTGGCTTCGGTGAGAAAATTGCCACCAATCGGATCCGGACTCGGATCCCTGGTGTTATTCCTAACGTAACTCAACCCCTCCGAGCGCGGACCCAATGAGCGGGACTCATAGCCCCGTACCGAACCAATGCCGCCGGAATAATAGTTTTCGAAGAATGGCAGCACCGTGTCGTCGCCATAGCCATCACCGTAGGCTACGTCGGTACGGGTGCGCAGAGTCCAGCGCTGAGTGATGGGGAAATATTTCTGCCCGGTCCAGTTGAGCTTGTAGAAGCCGTAATCGGAGCCTGGAACCGCTACTTCCAAGCCAAGGGTACTGGACCAGCCGCGGTCCGGAAGAATGCCGCGGTTTAAGGTGCTGGTTTGCAAGGACGCATTGGCCTTGTATTCGTTGAACGTGGTGCCCTCTTCGATCAGGAAGCTGGCAATATCCACGGCCAAAAATTCACCCGTAGTAATGTCTGTTTTCTCGTAGGTAGCGCCAAAGCTCAAGCGCGAATACTCCGATATCGGATAACCAAAACTCACTGACCCCCCCAGGCGATCTGCCGCATAGGAAGCTACCGAGGTTTCATCAAAATCAATTTTTGAGTAGAACAAGCTGAAGCCTCGGCTTACCCCATCCAAGGTGTAGTACGGATTGTAATGAGAGAAGCTGTACGAGTCGCGGATATCGGAACGGCTCATCGCAAACGACACCCGGTTACCGCTGCCGCGCCAGTTATTCTGGGTCACGTTGGCACCGAAGATAAAACCGGAAGCGTCGGAGAAACCCACATTGGCGCCAATGGAACCGGAAGGTTGTTCTTCCACGTTGTAATTCACATCGACCAAGTCATCAGAATTAGGCACCCGCAAGGTGTCGGCTTCGACTACGCTGAAGTAACCCAGACGCTGCAAGCGCTGGCGGGACAAGTCCACCAGAGAGGTGTTCGCCGGTGCCTGCTCGAACTGACGCAACTCACGGCGTAACACTTCATCATCCGTCTTGGCGTTACCACTGAAGTTAATACGACGGACATAGACTTTACGGCCCGGATCCACATAGAACGTCACATCTACCGTGTGGTTTTCGTCATTGGCATTGTGGTCGCGGCCGTTCACCTCCGCAAACGTGTAGCCTTCATTACCCAGGCGACGTTTGATCAAGTCGTTGGTATAGGTCACCAGTTGCTGACTGAACACCTGCCCCTTCTTGACGATCAATAGCGGCTTCAACTGATCTTCCTTCACCACCAGATCACCGGCCAGTTTCACCTCATTGACGGTGTATTGCTCGCCTTCCGCAACGTTCACGGTAATGAAAACACTACGACGGTCCGGGGTTACCGACACCTGAGTCGATTCAATGGAAAAGTTGATGTAGCCACGGTCTAGATAATAGGAGCGCAGGCGCTCTAAATCACCGCCCAGTTTTTCGCGGGAATACTTGTCATCACCCTTGATAAAAGACCAGAATCCCGTGGAATGCAGCTCGAAGTTCTCCAGCAATGCCTCATCATCGAACAACTGGTTGCCCACGATATTAATATTGCGAATGCGGGCAGCTTTGCCCTCGTAAATTTCAATTTTCAGGGCTACGCGGTTACGGGGTAGCGCCACAAACTCGGTCTTTATATCCGCGCCATAACGGCCCTGACTCACATACTGGCGTTCCAGCTCGCCGGCAATGGCCTCCAGGGTAGAGCGCTGAAACACCTCACCCTCCGCCAAGCCGGCTTCAGTCAGCCCCTTGCGCAGATTTTCTTCATCAATAGACTTGTTACCGGATAGTTCGATACGCGCAATACTCGGACGCTCAGCAACGATCACCACCAGATCATCACCATCACGACCCAGCTGCACATCTTCGAAATTCCCGGTGGCAAACAGACGCTGCACCGCACCAACCACCTGCTCGCGGTTAACCGTGTCCCCCGCCTGGATCGGTAGCGCAGTATAGACCCGTTCCACAGGCAGGCGCTGGAGCCCCTCCACTCGGATATCATGGACCTTGAACGGTAGTTTTGTGTCCGCATTTAGCAGTGGCGCTGCCACCAGGCAAAAAACCACTAGCAGGCCCTTCAGGGGGCTGCTCAGAATGTCCCCAAATCTCATGAAAACTGCTTCACCAAGTCGTTGTAAATGGCCAATAACATGAAGCTGACCACGAGCGTCAGCCCAACACCTTGTGCGGCCATCAAGAACCGCTCCGGTAAACTGCGACCGCGAATCATTTCAATGATTCCAAAGAAAATCCAGCCGCCATCAAGCATTGGTACAGGAAGAAGGTTAATTACCCCTAGCGTAATACTGAGGTAAGCCAGCAATGCCAGGAAACTGGCTAGGCCCATAGAGGCACTTTCACCGGCCACTTGGGCGATGGTAATCGGCCCACCCAAATTATCCAGAGAGAGTTTACCGGTAACCAGCTTTACCAAGCTGGCGCCCACCACCTGGACCTGCTCGACAAAACGCCCACCGGCAGCCCCGACGGCACCGAACACACCGAACTCTTGCTGATAAACACCGCCCAGGCCGACACCAATGCGGCCAAAGGTCTCACCATTTTCGGTCAGCGTGGCCGGGACAATCTGAAGCGTTTCCTTACGGGTTCCTCTTAACAGCTCTACCGTCAGAGGCTCCCCTGGTGCCGCCATGATACTTTCCTGCCACTGGTTCCAGCTGAAAACGGGCTTACCGCTCAACCTCAGCACCTGATCGCCCCCTCTCAACCCGGCCTGCTGCGCCGGGCTGTCGGCCTGAATATCGCCGATAACCACCGCCTGATTCAGCCCCAAGGCCTCCAGCGGCGGCTTATCCAGATCCGCAGACCATGGCGAAGCATCCAGCTCACGGACCGCGGACCCGCCACCCACTTGCTGCACAGTGATCGACAAGGTATCCGGCTCACCCAGATGCAGAATCAATTCATTATAAAACGCACGCCAGCCTTCAAGTTCGGTGTCGCCCACCGACACGATGCGATCACCGGGCAAAAAACCCGCCTGCTCGGCCACGGAACCCGGGGTGACCGGGCCGACAACAGCCTCCAGCCCGCGCTGGCCGTAGCCAAACATCAACATCCAGTAAATGAACAGGGCAAGAATAAAATTGAACACCGGCCCAGCAGCGTAGGTAATCACCCGCTGCCAGGCGGGTTTGCTGGAAAATTCGCCGGGCGCCCCTTCTGCGGTTTCATTTTCGCGCACATCCAGCGGCTTTACATAGCCACCAAGAGGAATCGCGCTGATCACCCATTCGGTGCCCTTTTTATCGGTGAAACGCAGGATTTTCGGACCAAACCCCACAGAAAAGGTCAGCACACGAACGCCAAACGCGCGCATGGCAAGAAAGTGGCCCCACTCATGGAAGGCCACAATGATCACGATGGTGACGACGAATGCCAATAACGTCAGCATCCACGCTCCTTAATCCAGTGACAGGCAAGCTGTCGCGCTTGGCGGTCAATCTCCATAACCGCATCCACATCACGGCAGGCTGGCGCATCCTGTTTATCAAGCGTTCGCGCTACCACATCCGCAATGCCCATAAAATCGAGCTGACCATCCAGAAAAGCGGCCACAGCCTCTTCATTGGCCGCATTTAACACCGCTGTCGCCGTTCCACCAGCGGCCATGGCATCCCGCGCCAAGCCCAGACAAGGAAACCGTTGCAGATCCGGCAATTCGAAATTCAGACCGGCCAAGACTGAAAAGTCCAACCGTTTAGCACCCGACTCCACCCGTTCCGGCCAAGATAGGCCACAGGCGATCGGCGTACGCATATCTGGCATGCCCATCTGAGCCAGCACCGAGCCATCACGGTAAGCGACCATGGAATGAATCACACTCTGCGGGTGTACCACCACATCCACCATGGCGGGCGGCACATCAAACAACCAACAAGCCTCGATAAATTCCAGCCCCTTGTTCATCAGGGTGGCAGAATCCACGGAAATCTTGGGGCCCATATCCCAATTCGGGTGCTTTACTGCCTGTTCAGGGGTCACTGCCTTGAGTTGTTCAGCGGTGAATTGCCGAAACGGGCCACCGGAGGCGGTTAGCAACAAGCGTTCCACACCGGCATTCACCCCTTCTGTTGGCAGGCACTGGAAAATGGCGTTGTGCTCGGAATCCAGTGGTAGCAAGGTGGCACCGTGACGCTTCACCGCATCCATAAATAAAGAACCGGTAACAACCAGCGCTTCCTTGTTGGCCAGCAGCACTCGTTTTCCGGCTTCTACTGCAGCCAACGTGGGGCGCACCCCTGCGGCCCCCACAATACCCGCCACTACGGTATCGGCATCCGGATGGGCAGCCAGTGCCACCAAAGAATCCGGCCCTTCCAGAACCTCTACCTGTGACCCAAGCTCGCGAAGATGGTTCCTAAGAGAGGCTGCTGCGGCAGGGTTGGCCATGGCGGCATAGCGCGGACGCACGGTTTCACAGAGCCTTGCCATGGCCTGCCACTGGGTGCCGGCGGTGACCGCAAAGACCTCGTAGCGCTCCGGGTGGCGCACCACCACGTCCAAGGTTTGCTGGCCGATGCTGCCTGTTGCGCCCAGCAACGTCAGGCGTTGCCTGCCGGTAGCACCAGCGGAGCGAGAGGGGTTCTCAGAAGGTGTCACAAACTGCCCCCTGGCAGGGCAAACCAGTTGAACCCGGCTAACGCAATAGGCATGGCAGCAGTGACGCTATCAATTCGATCCAGCATGCCCCCATGACCCGGTAGAATGGTGCCGCTGTCCTTAAAACCGCGCTCACGCTTCACCATGCTTTCAAACAGATCACCCAAGGCTGAGGCCAGCACCGTTAACAAGGCAACCAGCATCAAGGGCCACAATTGCGCATCCAGCAGCCCTGCGGCATAGACGCCCGCAACCACAGCCAGGGACAAGGCCACACCGCCCAGCAGACCCTCAATGGTCTTGCCTGGGCTCACCCGCGAGGCCAGCTTGTGCCTACCAAAGGCACGACCGGCGAAGTAGGCGCCGGTATCTGCTGCCCACACCCACAGGAGAATGAACATCAAGGCCCAAGGCCCCGCCAGCCCAAGGGCTCCGTTACTTTGCAGTTGCACAATGGCGGCCCATGAAGGCACCAGCAGCAATAACCCTACCATGGCCATTAGTACCGGCCGATACCAGATTTTGGCATTACTGGGATACCCCACCACCAGCACTAACGCCAGTAACCACCATACCGGGATCGCATTGAGCAACCAGGCCGGCTGGAAAGACTCCGCCGCCACCATCACCAGGGCCAATACCGCTACCCAAGCAAGACGTACAGCCATGCTGACCTTGTCCATCATCGCGGCCCATTCCCAGCCGGCCAGAACGAAGAACACTCCGGCGACCAAGGCGAACGACAGGCGATCCAGCCCAAACACGGCGCCCAGCACAATCGGCAACAGCACCAGCGCGGTAATCACGCGCAGTTTTAGCATTATTGTTCTCCGTTCAGGCTGGCCACTTCTTCGCCGGAACGACCAAAGCGTCGCTGGCGGCCAGCATAATCCTGTAACGCTGCATCAAAGGCATCAGCATCAAAATCAGGCCACAGCAGCGGCGAAAAACACAGCTCACTGTAGGCCAGTTGCCATAATAAAAAGTTGCTTATTCTTTGGTCTCCACCGGTACGAATGAGCAAATCCGGGGGCGGCAGGTCCGCCATGGAAAGGTATGGCGCCATAACCTCTGCATTAATCTCGTCCGCCTGCAGCTCACCCTTAGCCACTTTTGCAGCCAATTGGCGTGCTGCATGGGCTATATCCCACTGGCCACCGTAATTCACTGCAATAACCACCGTCATTCGGGCGTTATCCCCGGTCAGGGCTTCGGCTTCCGCCATGCCCTCCTGAAGGCCTTGCCCAAATGCAGTGCGATCGCCAATAAAGCGAATGCGCACACCATGACCATGCAACTCTTCAACCCGGCCACCCAGCGCCTTGAGAAACAAGGTCATCAGATGATCCACTTCCGCCTGGGGTCGGCGCCAGTTTTCCGAGCTAAATGCAAACAGCGTCAACACTTCAAGTCCACGATGTGCTGCCTGGCGAATAATCGCCTGAACCGTGGATTCTCCAGCACGATGCCCCTCTTCACCCGGGACGCCCTGCTTACGCGCCCAACGGTTATTCCCATCCATGATGATGGCCACATGACGAGGAACCACACCCTGGAGGGAATCAATATCGGGGGCACTGGATTGAGGCTGATTGTCGGCCATACTGCATCCGCCAAGAATAAAAACGGGCTGACATGCAGCCCGGGATGTCTTTTCGATCACCGTCCGCCAGAAGCGATCAAACGGTCATCAATTCCTCTTCTTTTTCTTTCAGAACAGCATCCACGTCCGCCACCATCTTGTCGGTGAGCTGCTGAATCTGCTCTTCTCCGCGGCGCTGCTCATCTTCGGAAATTTCTTTTTCCTTGAGCAGCTCTTTCAAGTCGCTATTGGCATCGCGGCGAATATTACGGATGGACACCCGCGCCTGCTCGGCTTCAGCCCGCACAACCTTGACCAAGTCCCGGCGGGTTTCCTCTGTCAGCGGTGGCAGCGGCAGGCGGATCAAGGTGCCAGAGGTGGACGGATTAAGGCCCAGATCAGACATCAGAATAGCACGCTCAATCTGCGGAATTAGAGACTTGTCGAACGGCGAAACCGTCAGCGTTCTGCCCTCTTCCACCGAGATATTGCCCATCTGATTCAGCGGCGTTTCAGCTCCGTAATAATCAATCGTAATATTGTCCAGCAGGCTAGGGTGTGCCCGGCCGGTACGCACCCGCTTCATGGCCGTATCCAGCGCTTCAAGACTCTTTTTCATGCGACTTTGCGCATCACTGCGAATATCGTCAATCACCGTTGTTCCTCGTTTCTATCTAGCGGCTAACAGCAGCGCTTATTATTGCGCCGCTTCTACCAGAGTGCCTTCTTTACCACCCAGCATCAGGTTGAGGAGCGCACCCTTCTTGTTCATATCAAAAACACGCAGCGGCATGGAGTGATCTCGGCACAGACAAATGGCCGTCAGATCCATCACGCCCAGCTTTTTCTCCAACACTTCATCATAAGTCAACGTGTCATATTTAACCGCATCCGGATTCTTCACCGGGTCGTCATTATAAACACCATCGACCTTGGTAGCCTTAAGCACCACATCTGCGCTGATCTCAATGCCGCGCAGGCAGGCCGCAGAATCCGTTGTAAAAAACGGATTACCGGTACCCGCACAGAAGATAACCACCTCACCATTTTTCAAATGACGGTTGGCATTACGATGATCGTAGTGCTCAACCACCCCACTCATGGGGATCGCCGACATTAAACGTGTGCGAATATTGGACCGCTCCAAGGCGTCACGTAGAGCCAGACCATTCATAACTGTGGCCAACATGCCCATATGGTCACCTGCCACCCGGTCTAGGCCGGCGCTCTGCAGGGCCGCGCCCCGGAACAGGTTGCCACCGCCAACGACAAGGCCCACCTGAACACCAATACCGACCAACTGACCGATTTCCAGAGAAATCGCATCCAACACCTTCGGATCGATGCCAAAGCCCTCGTCCCCCGCCAGGGCTTCGCCGCTCAACTTGAGCAAAATACGGTTATAGCGCGGTGAGCGCTCCTTATTCGTCGGCATCTCTTTCTCTCCACCACTCATATGAAACCGCCACCAATGAACAAACTGCCATCGTCAACATTTTCACCGGTCTAAGCCGGCCTTCCGCTGCATTCGAACGCACAAGCCTGAGCTGCATAGCACAGTACCGCCCCGCACGATGGTTGCAAGCGCTTTTCTGTTTTCACCGTTTAACAGGCGAAAAAAACGCCCTGCTGATCAAACCAGCAAGGCGCCTTTTCACATCGAGTCCCGCTAGCCAACCTTAGCCTTTGGCCGCAGCTTCTACTTCAGCAGCGAAATCGACTTCTTCTTTTTCGATACCTTCACCGACAACCAGACGCTCAAACGCGACGATCTCGGCACCGGCTGCCTTAACCAGCGCACCAACGGTGGTATTCGGGTCTTTTACGAACGGCTGGTCCAACAAGCTCACTTCCTTCAGGAACTTGTTGATACGCCCGCCGAGCATTTTCTCAACGATCTCAGCGGGCTTGCCTTCCATATCGGGCTGAGCACGGATGATTTCTTTCTCTTTTTCCAGCACTTCAGCAGGGACCTGATCGCCACTAACAACCATCGGGTTAATGGCAGCCACATGCATGGCCACGTCTTTGCCCAGCTCAGGATCACCCCCTTTCAGGGCGACCAAAACGCCAATACGGCCGCCGTGAACGTAGGCGCCAATAGCGCCTTCCGCTTCCAGCTTGGCAGCGCGGCGGATCTGGATGTTCTCGCCGATTTTCTGAACCAGCGCCTGACGCGCTTCTTCAACAGTAGAACCGTCTTCCAGCTTCAGCTCACCAATCTTGGCCGCGTCGGTTTCAGCAGCATTCAAAGCAGCAACAGCCACCTTGTCGCAGAAACCCAGGAAGTTGTCGTCGCGGGCAACGAAATCGGTTTCAGAGTTGATTTCTACCATTACGGCCACGGTATTCGCGTCGTTAGTAGCAACAACAACACCGCCTTCAGCGGCAGTACGACCGGCTTTCTTGGCCGCTTTGGCCTGGCCGGATTTACGCATATCATCGATGGCTTTTTCGATGTCGCCATCAGCCTCTACCAGCGCCTTCTTGCACTCCATCATGCCAAGACCGGTACGCTCGCGAAGCTCTTTAACCATTGCAGCAGTTACAGCAGCCATGATTATCCTCTTAAATTGGGTATGTTTCGGTAAAGTGGACGAGCCCGAGGCCCGCCTACCATAGATTAACCTTCGGCTTTTTCGCCTGCGGCTTCATCTGCTACCTCGACGAACTCGCTCTCGCCGCCGGTTTGATTCTGGGCATACTGCTTACCTTCCAGAATCACGTCAGCTGCGGCTTTCACATACAGCTGAATGGCACGGATTGCGTCGTCGTTACCGGGAATGACGTAATCAACGCCGTCCGGGTTGGAGTTGGTATCAACCACTGCAACAACCGGGATACCCAGCTTGCGAGCTTCCTGTAACGCGATGTCTTCATGATCAACGTCGATCACGAACAGTGCGTCAGGCAGGCCGCCCATATCCTTGATACCACCGATGGAACGCTCGAGCTTATCCATCTCGCGCTTACGCATCAGGGCTTCTTTCTTGGTCAGTTTGTCAAAAGTGCCGTCCTGGAACTGGGCTTCCAGCTCACGATAACGCTTGATGGACTGACGAATGGTTTTCCAGTTGGTGAGCATGCCACCCAACCAACGGTGATCCACATAGGGCATACCGCAGCGCTGAGCTTCTTCGCTCACCGCTTTCTGCGCTGCACGCTTGGTACCAACAAACAGGATCTTGTTGTTGCTGGCAGCCAGCTTGTTCAGGAACGCCATGGCGTCGTTGAACAACGGCAGGGTCTGCTCCAGGTTAATGATGTGAATCTTGTTGCGGGCGCCGAAGATGTAAGAATTCATCTTCGGGTTCCAGTAACGGGTTTGGTGACCGAAGTGCACGCCCGCTTTCAGCATATCGCGCATAGTTACGCTAGACATTGTTAGTACTCCACTTTGGGTTAGGCCTCCACGCCCCCGCATAAACCCAACCAAATCGGCCTAACTTACAGACCAGAAGGCACCCAGGGCTATGTGACGGGGCATGTGTGATTTCCTTCCCCACTCATCGGCGGTTACAATGCGACACTGTCGCCTGTTGGCCGACGCAGAGCGGGAAAGCGCGCGCTTTATACCACAGCCGCCCCTCACAGGCAACGCAAAGGTGCCTGTCCGGCCTAAATCGTCTTGCCCAAGCCCCGCCCAACTCACTGAAACAGCAGGAGTTTTCCAAATTCTCATGAATGTCGTCATAAAAACCCCCGAACAAATCAGCAAAATGCGCGAAGCGGGCAAGCTGGCCGCTGAAGTCCTGGAAATGATCGGCGAACACGTCAAACCGGGGGTCACCACCGAGGAACTGGATCGCCTCTGTCACGACCATATCGTCAACAAGCAGCAGGCTATCCCTGCCTGCCTAGGCTACGGCGGCGCACCCGGGCGCATGCCATTCCCCAAGTCCGTGTGCACCTCCGTAAATCACGTGGTCTGCCACGGCATTCCCAGTGATCGCAAGGCCCTGAAAACCGGTGATATAGTGAATATTGATGTCACTGTCATTAAAGATGGCTGGCATGGCGACACCTCCAAGATGTTTTATGTGGGTGAGCCCTCCGTCCTTGCGCGCCGACTGGTGAAAACCACCCGTGAATGCATGATGGCGGGCATTCGCATGGTCAAGCCGGGCGTGCAGTTGGGCGACATCGGCCACCGGATCCAAAAAATGGCTGAAGGGGAACGCTTCTCTGTGGTACGTGAGTACTGTGGCCACGGTATTGGTGAAGGTTTCCATGAAGAACCCCAGGTGGTTCACTACGGCAAGCCTGGCACGGGTCTTGAATTGCAAGAAGGCATGGTGTTCACCATCGAACCCATGATTAACGCCGGCAAAGCCGCCAATAAACTGCTGCCCGACGCCTGGACCGTGGTCACCAAGGACCGCAAGCTGTCCGCGCAATGGGAGCACACCATCGCGGTCACCGCTGATGGCTATGAAGTGCTCACCGCTCGCAGCGAAGAAACGGATCTCTATTAAGTGTCACTGCTACCCGCACTCTCCCAGGAAGCCCTGCTTGATGCCCTGCAGGAAAATGCCCAACCCGGTCAATATGCCCGCCAGTACCTAGCGCAGGGCCAGGAGCGGCTAAACCAGGCGTTTGAACACACCAACATTACCGACTTGGTGCATGCCAGGGCAGCGCTGGTCGATCAGGTAATGATCGCGGCCTGGTCACTGTTTGGGCTTGCTGATCGTAACGACGTGGCGCTAGTAGCGGTGGGGGGCTATGGACGCAGAGAACTGCACCCCTGCTCCGATGTGGACTTGTTGGTGCTGCTCGCTGACACCCCAGAGCAAGCTCTTTGTAACAACCTTGAGCGGTTCGTGGCCTTCCTGTGGGATATGGGGCTTGAAATCGGCCACGCTGTGCGGACCCTGGATGAATGCGTGGATTTGGCACGGGATGATATCACGGTAGCCACCAACATCATGGAAGCTCGAACCCTGGCAGGCAACGACACTCTGCGCGGCCAGCTTGAGGATCGTACCGGCCCCGAACACATGTGGGATTCCGCTGCCTTTTTCGCTGCAAAATGGCAGGAACAAACCACCCGCCATAAACGATTCAACGATACCGAATACAACCTAGAGCCGGATCTGAAGAACGCCCCCGGCGGTCTACGTGACGTACAAATGATCGCTTGGGTCGCCAAGCGGCATTTCAACGCCGACAGCCTTGAAGCCCTTGTCAGTGACGGTTTCCTCACCCCGGAAGAATACGGGGTACTGCGCAAGTGCCTAGACTACCTCTGGGAGGTACGTTGGCAACTGCATGTACAAACCGAGCGCAACGAAAACCGCTTATTGTTCGATCACCAGCGTCAACTTGCTGATCGGCTCGGCCACAAGGATTCCAGTGCCAACCTGGCGGTGGAACATTTCATGAAAGGCTTCTACCGGGTCGCCTTAGCCTTATCGGTTCTCAACGAAATGTTGCTGCAGCTTTTTGACGAAGTCATTTTAAGCAGCAACACCCAAGAGCAGGTTCGCCCGCTCAATCGTCGTTTTCAGGTACGCAACGACTATCTGGAAATTAGCAGCCCCGATGTTCTCGAACAACACCCCAGCGCCCTGCTGGAGGCTTTCGTTCTCATGGCCCAAAACCCGGATCTGAAGGGTATTCGTGCCTCCACTGTGCGTGCGCTGATCTACCACCGCCGCCAAATCAACGATGCCTTCCGCAACGACCCGACTAACACCAGCCTGTTCATGCAACTGCTGCGCAGCCCCCATGCCCTGTTCTCACAACTGCGGCGCATGAAGCGCTATGGCATCCTGGGCAAGTACCTGCCGGAATTTGGCGGCATCATCGGCATGATGCAGTACGATCTTTTCCATATTTATACCGTGGATGCGCACACCCTACTGGTGATCAAAAACATGCGCCGGTTGCGCTACGAAGATCTGCGCGAAGAATTCCCCCTGGCAAGTGAAGTGTTCTATCGCTTGCCCAAACCAGAGCTGTTGTACGCCTCTGGCCTCTACCATGATATTGCTAAAGGGCGCGGTGGCGACCATTCCGAACTCGGGGCGGTTGACGCCATCGCCTTCTGCCAGCGCCACGGTCTCACCGCGTGGGACGGCAAGCTGGTAGCATGGCTGGTGCGTAACCACCTGACCATGAGTGTGACCGCCCAGCGCAAAGATATATCGGATCCCGACGTGGTCTACGATTTCGCCCGAAAGGTGGGCGACCTGGTGCACCTGGATTACCTCTATGTGCTTACCGTAGCGGACATTAACGCCACCAACCCCAGCCTGTGGAACTCCTGGCGCGCCTCGCTGCTGCGCCAGCTATATACCGAGACCAAGCGCGCCCTGCGCCGCGGCCTGAATAACCCGGTAGAAAAACAGGACTGGATCGACGAAACCCGCGACGCCGCCCTTCGTCTCCTCACTGACCGAGACCATGATGGCCCCGAGATCGAAGCGTTATGGGCCAACATCGGTGACGAATATTTCCTGCGTGAAACCCCACGAGATATTGCCTGGCATACCGAAGCCCTGCTGGACAGGGAAGATCCTAAAGACCCGTTGGTTTTAATCCGTGAATCCAGCCAAAGCGTACTGGCCGGGGGATCACAGATCTTCATTTATACTCCCGACACCCGCAACCTGTTCAGCGCCACAGTGAACGCCCTGGACAGCCTGGGCCTAACCATTATGGACGCACGCATTATAACCAGCGTGGATGGCTTCAGCCTGGATACCTATATCGTGCTGGATGAACACGGCACTCCCATTGGCGAGGACTGGGCGCGCATAGAACAGATCCGCAAAACGCTCACCGAGACATTGAAATACCCGGATCGTTATGGCACCACCGTTAGCCGCCGCATGCCCCGGCGCAATAAACACTTTGATGTACCCACCCAAGTAGTGATCAGCAACGACATCATCAATGATCGTACTGCCGTGGATATCCAGACTCTGGACCGGCCTGGGCTGCTAGCCCATATCGGGCGCATTTTCATGCGCTTTGAAATCCTGGTACAAAATGCCCGCATTGCCACTTTGGGGGAACGCGCCGAAGACGTTTTCTTCATTACGGATCTTGATGGTGAACCGGTTTCCGACCCAACGTTATGTCAAGAACTCCAGCAAACCCTCAAGCAAGAACTCGACGACAAGAACAGCGGAAATACCTGACACTATGAATCCAGATCTGGAACGGTTGCACCCCTACCCGTTTGAAAAGCTCAAAGCCCTGTTCAGCGACTTGCCCCCATCAGACAAGTCGCCCATTGCCTTATCTATCGGGGAACCCAAACACCCGTCACCGGATTTCGTGCAGCAGGTACTAAAAGATACCACGGCACGGTTATCCAACTACCCGACCACCGCTGGCCTCCCGGAATTAAGTGAAGCCATCGGCGAATGGCTGAAACGCCGTTTTCATCTGCAAAGCATTAACCCCACCAGCCAGGTACTGCCTGTCAACGGCACCCGTGAAGCGCTTTTTTCTTTCACTCAAGCCGTAGTCGATCGCCAACGACAGCCGTTGGTGCTAATGCCCAACCCCTTCTACCAAATCTACGAAGGGGCCACGCTACTGGCAGGCGGCGAACCCATGTACCTGCCGTGTACCGATGCCAGCGGCCTGCAGCCCGATTTCGATGCTGTCAGCGAAGACACCTGGATGCGTACCCAGCTGCTGTTCATCTGCACTCCGGGTAATCCCACCGGCGCTACACTCAGTAAAGCCCAACTCAAAGCCCTGATACAGCTGGCAGATAAATACGATTTTGTCATTGCATCAGACGAGTGCTACTCCGAAATCTATCGGGATACACCTCCGGTTGGACTACTGGAAGCTTGTGCAGAACTGGGTCGCCATGATTATCGCCGCTGCGTGGTCTTTCATTCCCTATCGAAACGGTCAAATCTGCCAGGCTTACGCTCAGGCTTTGTCGCTGGTGACAACGAAGTGCTTAAGCAATTTCTGCGTTACCGCACCTACCACGGCTGCGCCATGCCCATCCAGCATCAGCTGGCTAGCATTGCCGCCTGGAATGATGAGGAACACGTGCAAACTAACCGCACCCTCTACCGGGAAAAGTTTGATGCGGTACTGGACATTCTTGGCGACCCCCTTAAGGTATCCGCCCCGGAAGCCGGATTCTACTTATGGCCTCAAACGCCCATCAGTGACGAAGAGTTCGCCCAACGCCTGCAGGCTGAATACAACGTCACAGTGCTTCCCGGGCGTTATTTGTCACGCACTATTGAGGGCAGCAACCCAGGGCAGAACCGGATTCGCATGGCGTTGGTTGCACCGCTAGAAGAGTGTATTGAAGGCGCCAAACGCATCAAGGCACTGCTAGATACGTTGTGAGCGCCAAACCGCGAGCTGCAGAGCTGCAACACGAAGTAAGGCTTGCAATGATCTGCCACGCACTGCACTGCCCACGTACAGGCAATGCGGTAGATCGCATTGACTATGCTGACGTACACAGCAATGTATCGCGTTGAGACTTACCCGTTAACGCTTGTCGCTAGCACAAGGACTAAACATGGAACTGACCGTCTTTGGTATCAAGAACTGCGATACCATGAAGAAAGCCATGAAATGGCTGGATGACAACGGCGTGACCTATCACTTTCACGACTACAAGAAAGAAGGCGTGCCGGAACAACGGTTACGCCAATGGCTGGAAGCCCTGGGCTGGGAAACCGTGATCAACAAACGCGGCACCACCTGGCGTAAACTGGACGATGCGGTCAAGGAATCCATGAACACAGAAAAGTCCGTCAATCTGGCCATGGAAAACGCGTCTGTCATCAAACGTCCGATTTTGCAGAACAACGATTTCATTCTCGCCGGCTTCAAGGCCGACGAGTGGGAAGCCACATTGAAATAACGCCGGACGCCCAGCCGGATGCCCGACGCGGCCTAAACCAGCGTCCGGCCTCCTGCATCAGGCCTCCAGCTCGACGTCAGGAGACATCACGAGTAATTTTTTCGCCAACGCACTGGGTTGCGGCACCAAGAACCGTAACGACAACTGGCTCGAAGTTTTTTACCCCGATCCGGCCCTTACCCCGGACGACAATATGA
>UEXM01001308.1_pt1 | contig 21583 bp, 16 predicted proteins | sample 1796661 | NCBI WGS metagenome assembly UEXM01 (sample SAMEA4772469, study PRJEB27181) | metagenome | reverse complement strand
GGCCATAATATCCTCCTATGGTTTTATGCTCACTTGTCGGTGTGTTTGGTTAATAAATTTATTTTTATTACTATAGATAAAAATCAGGCATACAGGGAGAATAGATTCGTGGACAACAAACTAAATACTTTTCGTGATCAGAATGGTAAATCGCCTAACCAGCTACTAGACACCACTCTGAGAGATGGTTCTTATGCGGTGGACTTCCAATTGGATCCCAGTTTTGTCGGCGGGTTACTCCATGATATAGACGCATGCGGCCTAGATTTCGTCGAGATAGGGCATGGGATTGGAGCTGAGGCTGAACGCGCTGGGCATACCGCCTGCAACATTGAACTACCCGAATGGTGCCGGTTAGCCAACGAGCAATTAGCTCGAACGCCTTGGGGCATCTTTGCGCAACCTTCATTTACACGCCTGCCCACTCTGAAATGGATGTGTCAAGAGGGCATGGACTTTGTCCGAATCGGAATGGAGGCCCACAAGATTGAATCTAATCTAGATTATCTGGAAACCGCCTTGTCGCATTGCAACACCGTCTTCTTAGCACTTATGAAGACTAGTAATACACCAAAATCTCAATTAGTAGACATTGTCCGCAAGGTCCCCAAGGAGATTTCTGGAATTTACGTCGTTGACTCATGCGGAACTATGTTGCCGACGGATGTAAGAGATTACATCGAGATCCTATCAGCCGATTTTGAGGTAGTGGGATTTCATGGACATGATAATTTAGGGCTCGCGAATGCCAATAGTCTTGAAGCAATTGCTGCAGGCGCTCGAATTGTAGACGGCTCACTACATGGTATTGGTCGTGGGGGCGGTAATGCCGCGACAGAATTAATAGCTGGTATTTTGGCAAAACTGGAATTAGGAAAGCACGACTTTCGTACACTATCGAAATTGGCCGAGTACTGTCGCAACGCTATGAATGTTGTTCAGAACGATCGCCTGATGCAGATAATGGGTGGCGTAATCGGCGTACATAGTTCGCTATTCCCAGTGGTCGATAAGATTTGCTCCGAATACATGCTTGATTCTATGGAGCTCATGAAACGTGCTTCAGAAATAGGTGTGTACGAGCTTAAAGAACACGACCTTTACGCTGCGGCCACAGATATTGCGAGAACGAATTCTTATCATAAATCCATAATGGTGAATACATGAGTTTAATTTTAGCACGCCACAAATCTGATTCTGGTTTTATCAACGTTGCAAGTGAAGATGGCCAGAGTTGGATTTCGCTTTCTGATACATATGAATCCATGCCGATCCTAAGTCTACTCGACAATGTGGACAAAGAAACTATTAAAGAAATCATAAAAAATAAAGGTGGCGTTGAAATATCTTCAGAATTTCTCAACTGTGCTCCAACGGTTGCTGGAGATCATTGTGATATTTGGGGGGCTGGCTTGAACTACAGAGTCCACGCAAATGACCTTGAAGTCGAGCAGCCGACATCTGGCCCCGGATCCTACTTCCGACCAAACGGATGCCTAATTTCCAACGGTGACGATATTGTATTGCCCACTCAAAGCCATCGAGTGACAGCTGAGGCAGAACTCGGCTTAGTCATCGGTAAAAAGTGCAAGAACGTTGCTAAGGAAGACTGGCGTTCGGTTGTTTCTGCCGTGACGACCGTTCTAGACATAACAGCCGAGGATGTGATTCGCGAAAATCCGCGCTACATTCCTTGGGCCAAAGGCTTCGATACTTTTTGCAGCATCGGTCCAACGCTTGTTCCACTCGATCGCTTTACGGACGACACGATTGGTCAGCTGCGCGTTTCCACCATTCGTAACGGTCAAACTATCGCCACAGCCTTGGTGTCTGACATGCGCTATGACCTAGGCTACCTGGTCTCACACTTCTCTGCCGGACGAACTCTCCATGCTGGCACGATTATCTGCACCGGTACGCCAGGCGCGGCCGTTATTAAAGATGGGGACACCGTGGAAGCGGTAGTCGAGTCTGTCGGCCATCTCTCCCATGAAGTTATAAAAGCAGAGAATTCAGCAACTAAGGGGAATCACCGGACATGTTAGGGAAGACCTCTGCTACTTACGATGTATTTAGCTCCGAGCTAGAGATCGTGAAGATGATTGATCATCTGGCCAAACTTCACCCGTGCAAAATTGCCATTGAGAGCGCCTCAGAAACGGTGAGGTACTGTGATTTAGTCTGTGCGTCACGAGATCTCGCTGAGCGAATCGTTGAGACGATAGAGCCCGATGGGTTCGTAGGTATTGAGGCGAATCGCGACCCAGTAACGATTATTGCAATTCTGGCCGCGTTGCGAGCCCAACGTCCTTTTGTGGTGATTGATTCTAGAGATGGGGATGAACTAAACCAGCATAAGATTTCAGAGCTGCGGCTGAACCACTTCGTCCGCGCTGACGCTCCAATTTCTGCAGTTGAGCTATCGCCCACGCCGAAGGCATGGAATAACGGGAAGGTTTTTACTCCACGCGAAGAACTGACGACTCTTCAAGACCAGATCGCCTACGCAATCCATACGTCGGGCTCTACCGGAAAACCAAAGTGTGTGCTTGTTGGATACGATGGGCTAAGTGCGGTGATAAAGGATCATGTGCGTCGCCTCGATATAGGTTTGCGGAGCCGTACGCTTCAATTTGCAAGGCTGACCTTCGACGGCTGTCTTACTGAGATATTCTGGACACTATGTGCCGGTGGATGCCTAGTAATAGTTGATGAAGTGGAGCTAATGCCCGGTGAGCGACTTCAGGAAACACTAGAGCGCCATCACATAACCCATCTAAAGACCACTCCCTTTGCGCTCACGGCTACACAACCGTCAAATAGGATGCAGCTTCAACATGTTATTAACGGAGGCGGAGCATGCCGTCAAAGCTCCGTAAAGAAATGGGGAAGTATAGCCACCTTCCATAACGCCTACGGATGCACAGAGACGACAATCTGTAACTTGTTGAGCGATGGTCTCGTGGAAGATTCCTGTAATGATGGTATTCCTCTTGGACGCCCGGTTGGAAACTGTCAAGTTCAGATAGATTGCGATGGACCTAGCTCGCTCGCATCTCGCGGTGAACTGGTGGTGACCGGGGATAGCGTTGGCATTGGCTATCTTTGCGAAGGTGGCTTTGAAGCTTTTCAAAATGCTAATGGTAAATCGGTCTATTTCTCTGGCGACCTGGTCGAGAAGCGTAGCAACGAGATTTACTTTGTCGAGCGCATTGACCGTCAAGTTAAAGTACGCGGTTACCGCATTGATCCTGGTGAAATAGAGGATCTGATTTGCCAAATAGAAGGTGTTGATGAAGCGGTAGTCGTAGCCGATAGGCACGTTTCTGAAGTCGAGGACAGCGCGGTCGATGCCTTACTCTGTTATTTCCAGGGAGAGGTGCAAACACGCACTCTCCGCGAATGCCTGAATAGTCAACTCCCACATTACAAGGTTCCCTCCGTATTCAAGCGTCTTATCAGGTTGCCCTATACCAAGAACGGCAAGGTCGACCGCAACGCACTGCATAATCTTAGAGTGGTCAAAGACCCTGACACAAACGACCTCTCCCCCCGTGAAGAAATCCTAAACTTGGTCCGTCACTTGACTGGTACAGAAGACGCAGCAGAAGAAGATAATTTCTTCGACATCGGAGGAGATTCCGCTTCAGCAATCATTTTATTAAAAAAACTGAAGGAATTAGGTTGGTCTACTGCAGGGGTTCGCGACGTTATACGGGCCGAACAACTAAAGGATTTAATCAGCGAGGTTGAGAAATTAGAGGAGACTACCAGATGTGTGGTGTAAGTGGATCTTTCGCACCAGATGGTCGGTTGGATCGTAGCCTTTGCGTGGCGATGCACAATCGCCTTTATCATCGCGGACCGGACGAGACCTATTCTCTTGACGAGCGCACCCTGACTGCCAAGCTGGGTCGTCTAGGAATGATTGGTCTAGGCCATGGCTGGCAGCCTTCAGAAAGTTCCTGTGGTCGCTACGTCGCTATCACGAATGGCGAAATATATAACTCAAAAGATCTTTTCGAGAAGTTAGCGGTGGGGCCGCATAACGGCAATGGGGTCGATGTCGCTATTGTCCCAGAGTTGGTGGCTAAGCTGGGAGTACTATCTTTGGAGCAGATTGACGGGCAATTTGCATCGATCATTTTTGACCGAAGGGAGAACGCACTTTATCTGACACGAGATCGTTTTGGTATATGTCCGCTTTTTTACACAAAATCTGATGGAGTTGTACATTTTTGCTCGGAGCTTAAGCCACTCGTACTTTCTCTTCCCAAAAGTTGGCACATTGACTACTCGGCAATAGATCAATTCTTTGCGCTTGGCAATGTAGTAGCACCTAGGACTCTAGTAGAAGGGGTTTCTTCTGTACAACCTGGGTGTGCCGTCAGAGTTGACCTTTCCGGTACGAAAAACATTCGCTACTGGCGATATGGCGATTTCTCAGTCTGTGAGAATGCACCGACTAGTGAAATTCTTCAGTCAAGTCTACAGCGATCCATTTCGACCCGGTTAAACTCGGATACGGAAATTGGGGCCTACCTGAGCGGTGGCTTTGATTCTACCGTGATCTTAACTGAGGCAACGGCGCTAGCCAAAACTCGTATGCGTTCCTTCTCCATTGTTTTTGACGACCGGGCACTTGACGAGGGTCCGTTCCAACGTCAAGTGGCTGAAAGGGTTGGCAGCATCCACCAAGAAGTTCGCTGTTCACGCGAAGACATCGCGGATCGCTTTGAGGAAATGGTTCGACATTGTTGTTTCCCTCAACGAGAAACATACAACGTTGCCGCACTTCTACTGTCCGAGAACGTCCATCATGCAGGAGTAAAGGGGGTTGTATCTGGGGAAGGAGCGGATGAGCTGTTCTTTGGTTACGACTCCTACGCCTTTGACAGTGCTTTGCGCAAAGCGCGCCCGAAAAACCACATGAACGAGCAAGCATGGGGGCGGGCAGACTTTTCTTGGGAGGTGGATATGTACCGCCTTGATGAAAGACGGAGCAACTTCTTATCGCCCTATGCACTTGAAGCCATCGAAGGCCGGGAATTCTGGCGGAACCGTTTGATTCCCTTTACAGATGGTGAGGTGGCTGGCCTCAGCTATATGCAGTTGCGTTCAATTACTGATGTGTATGTTCAATTAGCCGGCCATTTGTTGGGTGACCATGGAGATTCCATGGTGATGGCAAACTCGATCGAAGGACGCTACCCGTTTCTCGGCAATGATGTCGTAGATCAGGCACTACAGGTTTCGGACGGAGCTAAAGTAGCAAACTTTGAAGGGAAATCCTGCTTGCGAAACGCATACAGAGGGAAGATTCCTGATGTTGTACTGGATCGCGGCAAACATGGGTTTACCGCCTACGACCTGCGATCGGTTGTTAACGATCAGTGCTGGAGCGAATGGCGCGACCTGGTTGGTTCTGTAGACGCATTGAATCTGAATTGCATGAATTCGGATGCCGAAACCTACCAAGAGGAAAAATGGGATTTTCGTTTGGGCGCCATCAGTCTTGCGATGATTGCCGACGAGTTGTCCTTAAGGAGTTGATCACATGGAGAGTGACAACGATACGGTTTCACTTGTGATTTTCCCCGGGGCAGGCTCTTTCGGTTCTGAGTTTCGGCCATTGTTGAAAGCGTTCCGACCAAAGGCACGCTTACAACGATATAGCTGGCGCTACAGTGAGGCCCGGTCCCAGAAAAATAAAACGTTTAACGATGCCGCGTGGCTTTGCGCTCAGCAAATTCAGAAAAGCGCTCATGAACAGACAGTATTCATTGGTCACAGCTTCGGAGCCTTTATGGCCTATGCCACAGCTTTGGCCCTCCAGGAGGTCAACAAAGCGCCAATTGGTCTGATTCTTACCGGGGCCAGCGCACCAGACCATACGAAAATTGCGCCTAAACCAGTAACGGAAACAGAAATTGAGTCCTACTGGAACCGAGTTGATCCGGGCATGTTTGACCGCGTTCCCGATCAATCGTGGAAGGACCTGCTTATCGAAACTACGCGCCGTGACCTTACGCTTCTTGAATCCCTCAGGAACTCAAGATTTGGACGATTATCATGCCCCCTCTACATCGGCATCGGAGATACCGATCCCTTGGTGAGTGGTACCGAGTGCAAGCGATGGGCCGGGTTGGTTGAGGGTAATTTCGACTACCAGAGCTTTCCAGGCGGACATTCCGATTTTCTAATAACCGACGAATTCATCGAATGGGTCGGGACTGCAACCACCAAAATAAAGGGTGCGAACTATGTATCAGGATGAGACAAAGTTGGATTGCCAGTACAAATCAAAAGGACTGGGGGGAGGTAGCTCTTGGGAAAATCAAAAGCGTGATGAAGTCTGGAGATCACTGAAGAACGCTTTACCAGACCAAGATATCCCTGCAGTACAAGATTGTGTAACTCGGCTATATAAAAGCCTTCCCGACCAAGAAAATCTGAGCCGTAACACTGTGATGGTTGCCTATGGAGGCGGCAAGGATAGCGCCTATTCTGCAGCCTTTATGAGAGCGGTACACGTGGCGATGGCGGAACGATTCAATGGAGACACCTTCCAACTGCGAATCGTAACCATGCGGCACTCTGGCATGCCATATGTGGTTATGGAAAATATCCATCGTACGTACTCGGCTCTAGGGGTATACGACGATCCAATGGTTGAGCTTCTTCTCATTGAGAGAGACCGGGTACGCCGGTTTGACTTGAATGCGCCAATGCCTCTGCCAGTCATCGAAAATAATCGAATCGACCTACTTATGTCCGGGCACCGGTCCTACGGTGACGGACGAACCACCTTTTGCAATGCGTGCAACTTGAACGTCGCCAGCTCCTTCGGTGTTGCTGCGCGTTACGGGGAAGGTGTTGACCTTATCGTTACCGGAGATTCTCCCTCAGAACAACGTGACTACATACATTGGATTCGGGGAATCGCTAGTAAAATTGGACAGAAGCCTGCCAAGAGCAAAAAATTTAAGGGTACCTTAGAAACTTTGAACGGCCTATCTCAGACCTATTTTATGGAAATCCATGGTGACAGCCAAGCTGACCGTCTGTCAGAACGTGCCGTCGTCTCGGACGTCCCTGACAAGCTAGCTTTTTTCTCGATTTATGATCACACGAATTATGAATCTGGTGCACACTGGAACCTACTGACAGAGTTTCTGGGTTTTGTCTTCGACGATATTGCCTTCAGTTTCACGGAATCAGATTGTGCGAACCCGGCCATGATGGCCCATCTTCGCGGATTGCGAACTCAGTACGTATACAGGCGCAGCTATCGTGAAGGTATTGACCAGTATGCAGATTTCGCTATCGATTTAATGAAGAAGAAAGATTTTCCGGACCACCTCGTCGAGATCATGGAACAGCGCTACTCGACTGAGGAAGGAATCGAATCTATGCGTGCATTGACCGAAGACTACGCTCTAACCACATTTGGACTAACGACTCCACAACTGGTTTGCCTGGTTTATTCTCCATTTGCCGGTGGCTGTCAGAACTTGCACGAGTACCTTGTCGCTGAACAACCTGAGCTCTTGCCGCGAGAGAAAGAGATTGTGGCAATGCTCAAAGGCGAAGAAGCAGGTGACCCGTCGTTAGCCTCTAAAGTTGAAAGAATTAGCGGTCTAAGCGTAACGGATCTGCGCCATATTTGCGCTTCGCCAATTTGGTCACCTTTCAACAAAGACAAAGACAGCACTGAGTTGTTGCCTATCATTACAACCAGTGATCCACACCAAAAACTGATTCATGTTTCCGATGGTAGAGGGAGAGAGAGAGTTCTCGACCGTGTTTCGGGTCGCTAGAGCTAATTCGAAATATTGGCCTATAGCGGGGTTTGGGCTTACTTCTTGGTTCGCCCGCCCAGAGCCGCGAGAGCCTATTAGGAAATATGCTGAAGCGGGATGATAAAACCTCTTCCCACTTTCGAGATATAGGGACTTATTAAAGTGATTGCCTTTCTTGAAAATCTAGGGTGCTCTGAATTTAACCTCGGGGATCTTAGAGCGGAGATAGTTGCACGTTACTTTGCTAAAAAAAAGGCGAGTTTCGTACAAGAGGGGAAGATTGACTCATCCTTTGAGTTGCTAAACCGACTGTACCAGTCGGATCGTCTCTGGCTCCAAAGGCGCCAAGCCGACGATGGGACAAAGATTGATATCTACTATACACCGAGCTCGAAAGCTATTGAAAGGATTCAAGCAGGGGAGGATGCTTGGTCCAATACACTTGGAAATAAAGCACGGAAAAAGATCCGTATTTCAAATGGCATCATTCTCAAATTTGTTTCTGAAGACAAGCAAGCGTCAATTGACGTCTTCACCACTGACTGGAGCCCTAGTCCAGCAGCATGCGCCGTGGCCCTACATCGTCTTCACCCGTTTTTATCGCGTTACCCCGACGTTCCTTTAACCGGCTCCCATTTTACCGGGGAATACGTTCGACATCCGCTGACGGGAGATTTGCTTCCCGTCTGGACGGCGGATTGGGTTAGGGCAGATTTTGGAACCGGAGCAGTGTTAGTGAATCCTGCACACAGTCAGGCTGATCTTGAGTTCGGTCGTAAAGTGGGCCTACCTATCAGATTCTCTTTAATACCAGATTTCACCTCGGATGACCCCAACTTTTGGCCTCAGCCACCAGTTATCAGAGCTGGCACGGTAACAAGATCTGGTCGCTTTGATGGACTTAAATGGGACGAGGCTGAAGAAGCTTTTTACGAGGTTCTTCAGGCAAGAGGACTAGCTGAGAAGATTACTGATAAATCGTTAGGCTCTGTCTCTATTGCGTCAATTAGTTTCAGTAACACTGGAAGTTTTTCCGTTTTAACAAACTGCAAGTTCCTTGGCGCTGCGCAGGAACAAGAAACTTGGTGTGCGAATGTCGAATTCAACGCTATCTATAGGTTCATAGATCGAGTATTAAGCTGTGGCGCTGAGACAATTGTGGCTAGCTCTTCTGCCATGAAAAAAGCGGGTCCCACAATTATCTCTCTGCTTATGGATATCGGAGTAGATTATCCGGACACTGATCTTTTCGTTACTGGGCACGCTGAATGTAATATTCAAAGAATCTCCGATTCAAAATTAAGATTGGCTTTATTAGTTGGTGGTGACTTGTGGGAGCCGATCTCCGTAAACCAGCAATTGGTTGACCAAGTAGAAGGCTTTTTAAAATCTTTACATCGATGTCGCACAGAACTTGGTGGCGGGGAGCTATCGCCTCCGGATGATATAAAGAACCACTTGAAACAAGATAGACCCAAAGAAGCGTTTCGGTCACTAGTTCGTTGGCAGAAGGAGTGCCTTAAAGATAATCGAAAAGTAGACATTAACGCCCTAGACAAGACCTGCAGTTGGTTTTTCTTACCTACTTTATCGAAGACTTAAATCGCGGCTTAACTCATGTGTGAGAATTCAATTATAAAACAATGCGAAATTCGAGCTATTTTTGAGAGCATAGTGCCTTCTAACGTTGCTTGCGCCTCAGTCTCTATCTCCAATGATTCTACCTCGCCCTATGCAGTTGAGATTACGGCGATGAGAAAAGCGGTTGCCCAGCGCCGATACGAGTTTTTTGCTGGCCGAAAGGCTGCTCGGCAAGCTCTTGGGAAACTTGGCATTGAGCCTCTTGCCATCCCCATCGGATTGCAGCGAGATCCCGTCTGGCCCAAAGGTATAGTTGGAGCAATCACCCATACTCACGACCATGCGGTCGCAATTGTGGCATCGGCGAATTGCTTTAGGGGTGTTGGATTGGACCTTGAGAAGAATGGCCGTATCAGTGAGGTGCTTGCCGCTGAGATCGAAGCCTCGGCCGGTGGTTTAAACTCCGATACAAAAGACCGACTTTCCTCAAATGGTATCTGTGGACATACCTTGCGATACTCTGCGAAGGAATCCGGCTTCAAAGCGTACTTTCCACTTTACAAGCACTTTCTGGCCTATAAAGACGTTACCTGTACCGTTGATTTGACAACCAATTCGTTCACATTGAGAGCTGATGAAGCACTTGAACCGCTGATGCAGGAACACAGACTCGTCAGAGGAATGTTTAATTGTACTGGGCCTTATTTAGCAACCTTCGCTTGGTGTTAACGGCGACAGCAATACGGAAAGAGGACAGAAGGGTGAGGGACAGGCACCAAGAAATCAATGAAGTCTGTTTGAAAATACGAGGTGTCTGAAAAAAAGAACAATTCATAACTTGCATAAAAGTAGAACTGTTGTTTGCTTTATTATTGTAATCCCAGCGCTATTGATTAAATTGCTCTAAAGGGAATGTATAAGTAGAGGGATGGCAATGCCTGAATCAGTCGAATATTTTCTTGGCCGTTCAAGCACCGTGAGTCTCGAAACCAAGATGAGTCTCGGTAAGGAATGCAGCGTAGTGATTTGGGAGAACCAGAACGACCACATACGATACGAAGCACCACAAAATCACACTTTCAGCTTATACCTGAAAGGAGGGGAAGGGACGCGGCGGCTGGATGCTGGCAAGGCCGCCGGATGGCCAGGAGCAGTTTGTATTCTGCCTGCAGGGCAGCGTTCTGAGTGGGAGATTACCAACCCATTCCGCTTCGTACATCTCTATCTGTCAGATGCAAAGCTGGGTAGTATGTATTCTGAAGTGAACGACTGTGACGCGCGCGAACTGGATTTAGTCGAAGAAAATTTCGTCAAGAAACCGCATATTGCCCAATCGCTCGCAGAAATTTCGCAAGCAGCCATGTTAGACGACGTACTTCGTGCAGAAAGCGCGATAGCAGATCTGATTGGGACTCTCCCTAGGCGCAAGACACATCTCCTTGGCGGCCTTGCACCTCATATGTTGCGTCGGGTGGATGACTACATTGAAGGCTATCTCCACACGACAATTCATCTTAGAGACCTTGCGGAGCTAGTTGGAATTTCTGAATTCCATTTTCATCGGATGTTCCGTACGGTCCGTGGTGCCCCGCCACACGCTTGGATTACGGAGCGTCGAATGTCCCGCGCAAAGCGACTTCTACGATCGGATATGCCGATTTCAGCAATTACAGTTGATTGTGGTTTTTCTAGCCAAAGCCATATGACCCGTGCTTTTCGAAATAGGATCGGCAGAACTCCAGCACAATATCGAAAGTATCTTAGAAGTTCTTGACGCGAATTTCCCCTTGGACGGGATGACTACATGAAATTGTGAAAGCGTCTATCAGCGCAAAGTTTGGCATAGAAGTATGTTGCTTCATCTAAGGTGTTTAGCCCACTAAACGGAGAGACTCTCTCCAGAAATGGACTTAAAGCATGAACTTGAACAAAAAAAGAGTAGTCGTTTTTGGCGGTACATCGGGTATTGGACGAGCGACTTCAATTGCCTTGGCGGATCAAGGAGCCGAGGTGTACGTCGTAAGTAGAAACGCAGAGGCTTTGACCGACCTGCCTGAAACTATCCGTCGTTTCAACTGCGATGTTTGCGATGAAGACATCGTGCGGGCGACCTTTGCCAAAATCGGCCCTCTAGATATCATCATCAGTTCCGCCACGGGAGGTTCCCGCACTCTCTCACGCTTTCCAGAAATGGATATGGACAGTTACCGGGATTCTTTCGCCAAGCTTTGGGGCTATGCCCATGTGGTGCGGCATGGAATCGAATGGCTACGTGAAAGTGGCGCAATTGTTTTGGTCAGTGGGTCTCCTGCAAGACGCTGCGATCCTGGCCAGGTGGCGCTTTCGTCGGTAGGTGCAGCGATAGAGGCAATGGTCCGCGGTGTCGCCAAGGAGATCGTACCACGTCGTATAAACGCGCTATGCCCTGGCTTGATTGACACTCCAATCCTACAGAAGAAAGGCGCAGATCGGATCGAGCACTACAAAAAATTAACCGCGGGAAATCTTGTTCCCCGGCCTGGTACGCCAGAGGAATGTGCGCATGGAATCTTGTTCTTACTTGAAAACGAATTCGTAACCGGAACAGTGCTTGACGTCGATGGAGGGAGACTATTGTCATAATTCACCATTATCAGGAGACCTATGTGTCGACGTAGTTCGCGCCTGAATATTTCAGAGGACAACCATGCCAAAAGCAGCCATTACCCTATCAGCCCAGCGCTCGACTGATGTCGATGTCAATAACGACTTTTTATCCGAGGTAGTTCGCTCATGGGGTATCCGTTTGTAGGCATTGGGGAACTCCTTATCCAGCCTTTTCGTTGGCCAATGTAACGATTTCTTGACCAGCATTTGACTCAATTCTTCAACCATTGAATTCCAATCATAAGGATGTGAGTTGGTGGTTCATCATCAGCCTCCTTATTGAGAGGCTTTGATTCTGGCGAATTCCGGCCAGGCGGTTAAGATGGGGTTAGTGGACCGCTTACGAAGCAAGCTGACGCTGATGCCGGAGACCTGGTGCGTCCCTCTGCCGAATCTCACTGGATAAAAGTCTTGATACAATTGAGGTCCGGCGCCGGAATAGTGATGCAAACGAGTAGGTAAGACTTCATTGACAGAACCAGAATTTGTAATGGACGGTTTGCCGTTTGCAATCTCTGCATCTGTTTTGCTGGTTAGACGGAATTGAGGCTGAGTTACTCTCTTTTCAGTGCTAACTTCAGTTTGAGCATCACTTGGCTCAATATCGGCGACCAAAGATCAATGCGAGCACATCGCCAAATCTATCCGATCTGCCCAATGTTGCAATGAACTAGCCTCTATAAATGCCTTGTTGGCTGAAGGTGTTCTGGGATGCGGGATGCGCTTGTGGTGGCCAGGAAATGCAAGGTTGATATAAGGGGTTGGCCAGTTCAATGAGTTTTGCAATAAACGCTGCTCTAGAGTATCAAGCGCAGCCTGCCAATCAAAGTCGCGATGTGGTTGCTTCAAGAGCAGCGTTGACAACCGATTTTTATAGTCAGATGTATCGACTTCCAGAAGAACATATCGTTTTCCACTTTTATTCAACAGGTTAAAGGATATACACCGCGGATTACCGTCCTTCAGTAAATGTTTGGAGTAACCTGAAAGCGTCGGTAACTTTCTAATGCCTCCAACGACCTGTCGACAGCCCTTGGTTTTGAGTAGCTCAACAACGGCAGCAAACGCCTCAAACTATATGTGCATATAGGTGCAAGTCATCACTTTGATCATCAATAGCGTTGAACCCTGCAGCCGGTAACTGACCCCGGATTGTCGGTTCGTCGGTACTGACTTCTGTTTGACCGTCGCCTGTTTCACTACCTTCTTCCAACCCTTTTGCGGCCCCGGATCGCCGACGGCCATTAGAAGCTTTACGAGTTGTCATAACAGGCTGGGAAAACGACAGTGTTACCGGCGGAACATCCAGAATGTGTTCCTCGGAATCCACCATTGGCAACTCATCATCATTAATCAGTGCCTGGTTTGCAGCCATTGCTGGTTTTTGAAGGCCCCCACCTTTAGCTACCTGTTGCTCAGCAAATCTGGGATCAAAGAACTCAACCACTTTCGAGCTCCCCGCGCCCAAGTTCTCAGCACCGTAAACCTCATATACAAAGAAAACCTGGGATTCCTTGTGGAACTGACCCCGTACCGAGAGCTCTACGTTCGGCAATGCTGGAGGGTCAAATTGAAATTTCCAGTGCCTATGGCCATTTCTCTCTTCCCCCTCTCTCAGCTGGTGTTGAGCAATGCTGCTGAAAGACCGGCGAGCTTCCTCGTCTAATAGAACCCAGGCCAACACTCGGCGCTGTTCGTTGTTTCCGCGCGCTTTCAGGGGGAGTGTGCTGGTTGGAAGGATATGAATTTCTGTTTTGTCTGGAGCATCGCCCGGCCTGATATCAAACTCTTCGTTCAATCCATTGGGAATCATCGCCAGTCGAGTCATGTAGGCGTAATGAAAAAAGAGCACACGGGCCAGCTCTATCTGGGGCAAGAAGAACGCGATGCCGTCGGATTCAAAACTGAAACACCACTGGTCTCGGTCTTCTTGTTCACTGACGTTCCTGATCGGGCACTCTCGTATTCTTCTATGGGACCAGGCTGTGGCATCTTCTATGTGTATCGTCCAGGGGTACCCGGCTGGTTTGAAGTGCTCCGTTGCATTCAGAACTCGCCGCCTGGGCATCAATGCCAGCTGTGAAATACTGAAGTTCTTTTTGTCCTGGCCAGGATCCAGTTTGATATTGATGCGCCAATCAGAGCCACCGAGGCGCCGATAAATTGAACCGATTTCTTTAACCCGACTGTTATCCTTGATTCCCTTGATGGGCGGTGTGGCTGTCTTCGAGGCCATTCAGATAGTCCCATGCTTCATTGGTAAGTCGTATTTCACTGAGACCGGCACAACGTAATAAGCGCCAGCGAGGCGGGTACTCAAAGTTTTGGCGGAGTTCCTTCCACGCGTTCTGCAACCGGCGCACCTGGTATTGAGAAACGCTTTCGGAATATCGCGACAGAAGCCGCCTGGTTCGGGGCAACCGGTGAAGTTGCTTCTCCAGCGTAGAGCTCTTGCCTAATTGTTCGAGCATAAAGGTTTGCGACTGCCGGGGCCCAGACGTACTCGCTCGTAAGAACCGGAGAATCTCTCGTAATTTTGCCAGGTGCTGCCGATCTCGCTGCTGCCAGTCAATTCTTGGTTTTCTTTTTACGTTTTTTGCCCGTTGCCGAGTGCTATTTACCTGTTTCAGCCAAAGCCGGTTGTATCGGTACAGCCTTGCATAGAGCGCCGGTTTGGCAGCCCTGGCTACTTTCGGTGGCCACTCCTCCAGCATTTTCATCCAATTCTGCTGATCTTGTGTTAAATCGAGCAACGCTTCAACCTTTGCTCTTTTAGGCATTGCTATCATTGATTGCACTAGCAAATCCCGAACACGATCGATAACTTCACCAATATGCCAGAACTCCGGCAACAACGCTTCGTGAACAATAATGTGCTGGAGATAGCTGAAGGATTTCCGATGTTTTCGGAATATGGCTTGCAGCCATAAGTTACCTGCCTGGCCCCCTATCCCCAATCCATACCGACGCAAAAACTTTGAGGACCATTTGGCTAACACGGCTTCGAATATAGCGGTGTGGTCAATCTGGGACTGCCCGCGGATAAAGCCATACTGTTGGGCCAGCCAATGGTAATGGACTGACCACTGCGCAAAGCTCGGAGATACAGCCGGCATTTGCTGCAGTAGTTGTCGGATCTGATCCTGAATCTTTACGGATTGGGCGCAAACTGACTTTTGCGGGAACAAGGGGCATGCCTCAGGCGAAGCTGCATGATAGCGGTGTCGCTCTACCAACGGGCGGGGGAGAGCTGTATTCAACAACTCCCCATGCCTTTCGCAGCATTCAACACCTGCCACTTGCCATTCACGTTGCCAAAAATATTCTCCAACAGCAGTTCCCTGCTCTTTGAGGCATCCTGGGCAATATCGAACGTGGTCCGGCACCTTCACAATAGATGCTGCTACGCCCATTGCGAGGTGTATAGCACCTTGGGATTCACCAGCCATCCATGCCAGACAACGTTTACGGCGCTCTTCGGGGATAAACGGGGCATACAATGGGAACAGAGTGTGGCGGTATGCCAAGGTTTTAACATTGTAGGCGGGTGGCAACCAGCGCGTAACCTTCTCCAACTGGTTCGGCAAATCGAGCGTTGCTATGACCTTTCGATTGCCATAGATTTCATCCAGCAACTGCTTGGGGCTTATAATGCCTTGCCGAACCCCCGCCCTCGCTACTGTGCTGTATAGCAGCTCTTTGTCATAAGGTATTGGGAAATTCAGCATATCGCTTATCGACTAATCAACGGAAGCTAGCCACTGATCCGTGTTAAAAACCAGGCCCGATTGCTGAACAGCGCCCAGCATCTGCTCCTCGTTGGCTGCCTGGGAATGCATGAATCGAAGGTCGTCTGAGTTCAGCGTATGCCAGTCTTTTGCCTTGATCGATTTGGGCTTTTGCTTTCTTTTTACAGGTGGTGATTGCTCAGAGGACTGATACCATTTCAGGATGATAGGCATCAGGTCTTTGATCTGTAAGTCTGTATATTCTTCGAATGCGCTTTGAACCAGCGGTTCCAACAAATCCGACTCGTAACCCATATCAACCAGCATGTTGTGCAACCGGATTGCCTGATCACTACCTCCGTACTGCACCGATTTTCGAATCTGATCCTTACTGGATTCCAACAGGTTACTGAGTTCCAGAATTTTCTTGTCAATGTCCGGAATCGTAAGATCAGAATAACGAGCAATTTTGCTTGGATCACCGGAACGCAATGCTTCCATCATGGGATGAATCGGTTTCAGCTCATCTTGGTAGACGGCTTTCATGATGTTGGGCGTGATTCGTTCCGTACCTGTCACTACTGCTCGAATCTGGGAAAGCACAAACAGCTTGATGACGACATCCATGATGCCCTGAGAAAGATCGAACCACAGCTCCCTCAGTTCATCCGGAATGGTTTCACTGGCTTTGGTTAACCACTGGTATTTCCATAGCTTTTGCGTAAACGCCCCCCATTCAGCTCGCAGCACGTTTTCTTCAGCTGAGGGTTTGCTCAGGGGTTCCCATAATATCGAGCCAAACCCCGCTCCACGACGTGCAGAACGCAAGTCTGTTTCAAAGACCGGCCTAGCCTTTGGCGTACCCACCATGACCACGGGCACAGAGATCTCATTCACCAGGGTTACGAAAAAATTCAGCATTTTCTCCGCACCCCCGGATGCGCGAACGCTCAGGTGCTGAATCTCATCAATCACCAGTAAACCGATGGCATAGGTGTTTGCCAGCTGCGACATCAGAGCAATCATTGTCTCCACGCTGTGGCGTTTTTCACCGTAGCGCCTGACATAATTTGTAGCGAGGATGGAATCGATTTCCCGGAAAAAATTGTGGCACAGGCTTTTGAGGGAGCCGTCATGGGGACAGTCGATTTTCAGGAATACAATTTGAGTAAAGTTATGTTCTGGGTGGTGAATCAACTGTGGGTAGGTTGCCAGAATACGATTGAGCGAACTCGTTTTTCCAGACCCGGAACACCCAATGAACGCCAGGCTTTTCGCGGTCGATTCAACATGGTCAAACCGAAAAGCTGACAGGTCTCCACGCATGATGCGCTCGTAGCCGTTCTGTATATGCGCCGAGAGGTCTCCAGTGGCCAGATTTCTACCAACGTATCCCCCGCGCAGCATGATCGAGATCTTGGATTCTAGCTGAATATGGCGTGCTAATGGCTGAAAGAAGCCATCGAGCAACTGGGAGATGATGTGAATTCTCGTCTCACCATCAAGGTATATATCCGCCGGTCGGAGCTTTATGCTTCCGCCAAGCCCGGCCTTTAGCTGTTTGCGTTCAAGGATCGGTGGCAACGCCTCGATCAACGGATTTCCCTGGTAGCTCGGCACGCCCGTCTCCCGGTATACCGCATTCACCATCCCTGAGGGTAGAGTCATTCATCATCTCCAAACAGCTCGTCGATAAAGTCCGGGAAACCGCCGTCATCCGGTTTGCCATGCAGGTAGGTTACCTCAGACTTCGGTTTACTGCGGTCGGGCTGCCGTGCTTTTGTTTGCTCGGCCCTCTGGGCATCCCGCTCTTGCTTTCGATTGTCGCGTATACCCCTGACTGTCTCTGCTTTGGATTGCTTGAACACCGTAGGACGTGAACGTTCAGCGTCCTTGATGGTTTGGCTGACCAGGTTTTCGAGATTTCGCTTGCTTGTGGTTTCAGCAACCTTTGCGGCGCTGGCAGCTTGCCGCTGCTGTTCCCGACTGGCCCACAACTCCCACATCGACTTGCCTCGATACTGGCGTGAACGATCTGTCAGAGAGCACACCCAGTATTCCGGGCTCCTTTCTTCGGGAAAAACATAGATATGGTCAGCAACTGCGGGGTCATAGGCCGCGTAAAGGTTGGTTACCCTGCGATCCCCGTTGCGATGCAGCCAACCGGATGCCAATAGCTCCTTGGATGTGTAGTAAGCACCAAAACAGCTCACACCCAGATCGGACAAATAGGCCTTTTGCCTCGGCAACATAGCAATTCGTAGAGCTTCTTCCGATGCATTCCTCAATCGACCGGTCCGGTATTGTATGCCCCAGTTCCAGATGCTGAGCGGGGTTAGTGCTATGTCATTCGGCATATCCGCATCACGATCATATTTTGGCAACACCGCGTACTGATTCCGGTGCAGAATGGAGGCGAGCATAATGCGGGTAAAATCATCCAGAGTCAGCGTTGCATCCAGCCGGTAATCCTTGCCTCCCTGCTTTCTAATTCTTGAACCTGTCACCACGCCGGGCGCAAACGGTTTGAATTTGGCCTGTAGGGTGCGGAAGTAACGCTCGACAATGCCTTTCGCATCGCCCCGGTAAGGCGGCGTGTTCTCAATCCGCACGCCGAAAGCCTTTTCGAGGGACTCTATCTGGTGACCCAGCAACTCTCCACGGTCTGCCAGGATAGCATCGGGGATTCCAACAGTGGGCCACTGGTCAGCGGTAATCTCAAAGCCGTACCGGCCACACAGTTCAGTCTTGTCAGACACAGAGGTGGTCAAAGCATTCATGGCCGTCACATATGACGGGTTTTCCAACCCCACATAAAAGCCTGTCACCATGCGGCTGAAAACATCGACCACTACGTACAAGGTGGGGCGGCCAATCACGTTTTGTCGGTCAGCGGATAATAGGTATATATCGGCAATCGTCGCATCGATTTCATACCTTGAGCCTGGCCCCGGGACTCCCGCCGTAGCGGTACCAATCAATGGGCGAATGTCTTTCTGGTAGGAGATTCTGTTGGCTCGCAAGCGAATCCGGTCCGCTTTTTTGTATTCACGTTCGTAGAAATATCTGAGTTGAATAACCGTTGGGTAATCCTCGCGTGACACATCGGAATTTCCCACCTCGAACATATCGATAAATCTTCTATGGACATAGGGCATAGAGTGGCCCTTGTCATTAACGTAGTGACGATCAAGCACGATTCGGAACATTCTTTCGATGGACAGGTCAACCGTAGTGCCGGTGCCTGGGGAGGTTTTCCGAGGTCTGCCAAGTTTTTTCTTGGAAGTTTTCTTTTGGCCTTTTCCGCCGGATTTGCTGTAATCCGGTAACAGCGCGTTTGGTATCGACCCTCGCTGCCAGTACTGTCGCAAGTGCTTGTAGAGGGTTTTTCTTGGCGTGCCAGTAAGGTCGCTGCGGGCTTGTACCAACTGGCCCCTGCCACTGCGATAGTATATCTCATCGTCCGCAAGCAACGGAGCGATTAGTTGGTGTCGTTCGTCGCGTATTTTCTGGACTTTTGTCCCTCGCTGAACAGAGACCGATGCCAGATAGGAGAAAGGATCGTCTGCCCGCCTGAGGGCTTCATCAAGCATCCATTGGTCAATATTGGACGTTGTAACGACTTCGGGAAAAGCTTTGGCTGAATCAATGTCTATCCAGATAATAAATTTTCCTGACATCGTCAGGACTCGGTATCGCTCTTCCTCCATTTGAACGACATCATTGATTCGCAGCATAACTCGCCCTCAACAATGTTATGTCTTCAACAACCTGGATATTGCCAGCCACTAATTGACTCCATGGAATTGAGATATCAAATGTCAGTGCCCGTAAAGCCATCAAGGCCCGCAATCGTGCCAGAGCAGTGCCGGCCTCCAGAGAATAGGACTGGTCAATCAACATCCCGACTTCGGGGAGCCTGGAGTTCGGATTCGCGTTCAGAGAGGCTAGGTACGTAGGAAGGCTATTGAAGAGTACCTCAGGGCTCTCGCCTTGGACTCTGGCAGAGTAGAGCAACTCCAGATTGTTCACCACGGTTTTGGGGAGCTGCTGTTCAGTGATTAAATACCAGGATACTTCTTTCCTTTGCCAATAGCGGCGCTCAAGTTCCAGCTTTTCGACCGTGCGTGGGTCTTTGAGATCGGAGGAGGCTTTAACCTGAATAGCCATCCGCTTGGGCCCGGACGGTGCCGAGATATCAATAAGGAAATCAGTGGACATGACTTGTGTACATCCGCCGATTTCGGGATGCCGAATGTTGACTTCTTCAGCGAGAACCAGAGTGTCTTCTAAACGCAGGGGGAATTGCTCGCGGATATCAGTGACGGCCGGGTTCCATTCGAGCAAGAGGAAGGCCGCCAGTTCCATGTCGGAGAGGAGGTGATGGGTCCGCTGCGTCAGATGGCCCATTACCCGATGTGAGCGGCCTTGGGAAGGTAGATCCCTGACAGTGAGCCAGGGGTGATAGTCCTTACCACTTCCCTTGCCTCGCTCTTCTTTGATCCACTTGCGGGTGCGATTGTCGAGCTTGTAGTCGGTCATTCCCTATTATTCCTGAGAAGAATGACCTGACTTTGCCACAACGCCCAAGAGTTACCAACTTTATTACAAAGTTACCGACTTTTTTATGTTGTTACCAACTTTATTATGATCCCACATCCGGCAAAGCCGGAGTGCCTCTTCCCCCTCCTCCTCAGGAAATATGAAAAATATAAGAAAGTGAAATTTTTACAATTGAAGCTCTCAAAACACGAAAAATCATCTTTTGAGAGCACTGTTTGGCGAGACTGAACTGCCAGAAGGGGGCTGTATAGAAGCTGAAATTATCGTTCTGTAATAGGGGATTTGTTGAGGTATTGGCCATGCAGGTTGTTGATTTGCACCGCTGCGTTTGCTCCGTTTTTGACATGGGGCATAACGATTTCGCTTTCCTTGGTGAAGCGATGACCAATTCTGATCAAGTAGGATTTGAACAACCAGCCCCAAAAGCCTTGGCGGAAACTGGCGTCTTCAAGGTCTCGCCAACGAACACCGCTACCGCCAGATGTCCAAGGCAAAATGCCGCCTGATACCCATACGCCCTTTTCATCCAGTGTCAGCTTAATGCTGTTAATAACGAGGATGCGGTAGACATAGTGGAGCAGCACTAGAGGGCACAGTATGAAGGGTAGAGCGGGGTGGAGCCCTATAAGCAGGTAGGCCCCAAAGCCGAAGATGCTGTGCCAGAAGGTGGGGCCAATATAAGCCAGTCAAGATAGGTGGTAGCTGCCAAATTCGACGGAATTCCCTTCCGTGTGTTCTACGTTCATCTCAGTCATGGTCATTCCTTGTACCATTTCAGGGAGATTGTGAAATTACATCATCCGGTTGTGGTGCTGCTACCGTTCGGACGAGTTTTTACTCTTGCGACGATGAGTAATGGAATCCAGCTCTTCTACCAGGTCTTCAGCTCTCAGGTGGGTGTATCTTTTCAGCATCTGCATGGACTTATGGCCGCTGATAGCTGCTACCTGCTGGTCGCTGAGCCCTCCTTCGACTAACCGGCTCACGGCTTCATGGCGCAGATCATGGAAGTGTAGCTCTTTCAGTCCGACTGACTCCTTCGCATTGAGCCAGGGCTTATTGAAGTTATAGGGGCGGCGTTGGCCGTCTCTGCCTGGTTCCCCAAAGAACACCAGATCTGTGTGGATGGGGCGAACTGGATTGGCCAGAGCCTCCTGCAGTATGGCTGTCGCTGTACTGGAGAGAGGGACGGTGCGTGGCGCGGTGTTCTTGGTTTCCAGTAAGCGTACGATCCGTCGCTTCAGGTCAACCTGGTTACGCCGT
>UEXM01001305.1_pt1 | contig 21648 bp, 34 predicted proteins | sample 1796661 | NCBI WGS metagenome assembly UEXM01 (sample SAMEA4772469, study PRJEB27181) | metagenome | reverse complement strand
GTGTGGCTGTACTCAGTCAGCAGATTAACCACCCGCCCACTGAGGTAGTTCAGATTGTTTGCGACGATATATTCCCAAGGCTCAATCTCTTTCATCATGGGTAGTCAACCGTGTGAATGTTTCCGCGCCACTCGTACTCGCCCGGTTGATGCACCTTAACGAACTCTGGCGTCAGCAAGAAGTTATCACGGATGTGCAGTACAGCGAACCCACTTACCCAGTTCTTTGGCCCATCCTCTGCATAGTCAAAGCTCGCTTGATTCGGGTCTGCCATGGTGCCGCACTGTATCCCATATCTCGTGCCGGTGTAGTCCGACCAGCTCTTGCATTCCATCTGATGCGTATGCCCTGTGACCATATGCAGGCCCGATTTCAACGTATTGTTGTAGCCTGCGTGGACTCCACCATTGTATCTATGCTTTATGACGATTGACCGCTCCGCACCCTCAACCCAAAGGCTCATGCAAAACTTCCACCCTTCAAAGTGATCCCTCAGAGTGAAACCTTTGACCCCTTTGTACTGTGGCAATAAATCAGCCAGCCGCATATCGAAGCGTGCGTCATGGTTGCCCATACACCAGTAACGCTCTGCGCTTGGCGCTGCTTTCTCGATCTCACTGAGGCGTTGGCGAACCGTATTTAGTTCTTGTTCAACGGTAGGCCGTTCCTCCCACCCCAAGGGTGCGTGTCTGCTGATGCTGGCTCCATCCATCATATCGCCATTCATCACGATCACGTCGGGCTGTAGTTTCTTCGCTAAATCGACAAAAGCAAGGTGGGCTGTGGTGACTGTGTTGCTTTCATAATGTGCATCAGATCCGATAATCATACACATCGAGTTATCGACAGCGATCTCTTTTCTGACGCTGGGGCGCGGCTTGCCGCTGCGGTCAAGATATGATGGGACGTTTAACGGCCTGCCAAGTTTATCCTCAACAGATCTGCGGTACTGGAAGACGTTTCTGACCTCCACCTCGTACTTACGAGCAACGCCAGACGCCCCCAACCTTTCGAACTCTTCAGCGAAAACCTGCGGATCAGGTAACTTTCTCTTTCCCATAGCCCCCTCTGCGAGCGTATGAATTGCAGACGTGGGCAAAAACCAACGCCTTGAGTTTGTCGTCCGATTCTGTCTTCTGTTCTGCTTCCCAAACCTGCTTGGCTGCTGCGTCCATGGCCCTCACCATATCAACCGCAATAGCCCTCGGGCTTCTCATCTCCGTTCACCAATTCTGCGCTCATGCGCTTTGATCTGTTCTTCCCAGTCTGCAATCATCTCACGATAATCCGATGCGTAAAACTTAACTGGGTCTTTCTTTGTGGACAGCATGTGTTCCACAGTGTCTCGTCCGTACCAGTCCATCATCCACATTGTGTACTGGGCTTCTGCGCTGCCATGCTTCATACCATAGCCATTGCAACCCTTACACTGAGGGTTCACATTGCATTCTTCAAGCGCCCACCTTGATGATGAACCCTTGGGGATAAAGTGCCCACCGTCCATCTCTTTGTAGTGCTGAACCCTTCCGCATGATACACAAGCCGCGAAGCCCGACTCATCAGCCGCGCTGATTCTGGCGAGTCTTTGCAGCGTTTTCAATGCTTTGGCGCGTAAAGTTGCCGAGGTGGGTTTCTTTGGCATCAGACGATTCTGCGCTGATTAGCCTGCTTGGTTCGCTCTGCGTCGAACATCAACTGCCCAAGCATGATCTGCTTCTTCAACTTCTCGGCATTTAGGTTGGCTAACTGGACTGCCCTGTAGTGGCTGGCCCACTCTCCCCCTGATCTTGTTTCTGTTTGAGCTTTTGCCGCGCTGCTGCCTGCATCCATGTGCGCCTTCTGGACAGATGCCTCATAAGACTTGAAAGTTGTTTCTGCTTCAATGGCTTCCCGACTTGCTCTCTCCCACTCGTTTATACGCTCACTGAGTTTCGTCAGTATTGCATCCATTCGATCCATTTTCTCTCTCCCACAGATGACATTTAGTAGGGGTTTGGTGGCCCATACTAGATCTGTCTGTATCGTTAGGCTGTATTTCCACTCAACCACTTCTGCGCTGGCTCAAACGCTGCCCACCTCTCTGCCCATATATAAAACGGGGGAGAGGGTTTTTATGCCACCATTAACGAGTGTTCAATTTGGCGCTCCCTACTACAGCGCCCAGCTTCAAACGAGTTGCCTTTGGTCGTTCTGCTCAACGGGTCAACCACCCGCACTCTTTCGAGCCTCTGCCACTTTCGTGGAGCGAATAAATGGGCCAGCCCCCACAACAACGGGGAGGGGGGAGAGTATGGGGACTGACCGCTAACTGCCCAGAATGTACTGTTCATCAAATACATCTGGTCTAATTCTTTCTCGTGGAACCCCCGTTGCCTTCTCGAACTGTATCACACGATTCGCGGGAATACCTGCGCTTTTGTACTTGTGCAACATCTGTCGAGTGACCCCTATCTTACTAGCCAAGCCAGCTTGATTGGTTCCAGCACCACTCAGTAATTCTTCAAATAGTTGTGTATCCATTCGGCGACAGTACACCCAGCGGATACTTGAGTCAACCGATAGAGGATAAAAATAAATCAAAATAATTGTATCTTTTGTGTTGACAGATGTATCGGTATCGGTGACAATGGCTTCAACAACAACGGGAAAAGATGATGTCAAATCAAATTGCATACGGTTTTATCAATGATGATCTTTGGTGGTACGAAGACAGAGATCCCAAAGGTTTCACCGCACTCATCTGGGCAATTAGCTCTACTTTGAAGCCTTGGAGAGTGATGGTGTCTTACACCTCTACGGGCAATTTGATGATGCAGCGTTGCAGGCACTTCGAGACCTTCGAGGCTGCGCGTGATTATTGCCTGAAAGTTACTAACAACGTGGCCGCGTAAGCGGCTCGGGGGAATCATGATCGTACCTGATAGACCAATTGAATCTGATATGCGATGGCAAGCAATGTGGGGTGACGCTCCACTCTGCACTAAGTGCGACGGAGAACTCCGCGATCTGAATGATGATGGACACAAGTGCCTCGTTTGCCCAGTCTGCGATCTTGGCGAACCCAAAGACAACGACACCCTGTTCAACCTTCACCTCTACGGTATGACTGAATGCTCTGGCTTTGAGAATGGCCTAGTGTCTGAGTCCCGCGCCGATATGTTTGATCTTCAAATGTGGTGGGAACAGAACCTGCACTGGACACTGTCAAAGATAGTCAACGACATTCACAGACCTGCCGACGTGCGCGATAGCAACCCTGCTGGTCAATTCTTCATCTGGTACCGAGGCAATCAGATCGGCTGCTTGACGGAGGTGTTTAATGGGTCGCGTTAAATGCGAAATGTTCGAAGATGATTTGGGGCCAGACGATGAGCTAGTCCCACTCCCTTACTCACAAGTGCTGGACAACATCCAGCGCTGTGATCTACCAATGAACTCGCTAGAGCGTTACGAGTACATGCAAAACCAACTAAGAGGATTGATGAATGGAATCAGAACCAACTCTGATTAGCGCCTTGGTGAAGGCGCAGTCTGAAATGTCGCATGCGGCATTTGACCAAACTAACCCACACTTCAAGAGCAAGTTTGCTTCTCTCAAGAGTGTGATCGACGCAGTCAAGCCTGCGCTCAACGCGAACGGAATAGCGTACGTTCAAAGGTCTGTCCCAATGGATCAGGGTATCGCGGTTGAGACGGTGTTTCATGGGCACGGTGAGGAGTTAAGAACCGGCCCTGTGCCCGTACCTATCGACCGTGAGAACGCTCAAGGCTTTGGATCAGCGCTGACGTATGCCAAAAGATATTCTCTTGCGATGGCTTGCGGAGTATCTGCCGACGAAGACGACGACGGGAACGCAGCAGCAAAGGCACCACCAAAGAAGCGTGGACAGTCTGTCATTGAGACAGTCATGCAAGAGTCTGGCATTCAAGTGGATCAAGCAAAACGCGACCAGTACGCGACCGCTCTTGTTAACTGTGTACAACAAGCAGACGAAGCTGGCATTAATGAACTGATCGAAGAGCTAAACACCGACAGCGACATGAAAATAGCTGTTTGGCGTGAATTACCTAGCGGAGTGCGAACATCAATCACAAAAATGCGAGGAGAAAAGCAGTGAAACCCAAAAGAGGATTTGCAAGGGAGATATACGAAATTGTACAGGCCGATGGGCCTTTGGCTTATAACGGCATCCATGAGCGCCTTCGAAAGCGTAAGGTACGCATGTCAAAAGATCAGGTGAAGCGTTGTCTGATTAACATGCAACAGCGCCGTCAGTTGGTCAGGGCAGACCACAATTACAACAAGTTTGTGGTCGTTGCGAATAAAAATTCGCTGCAAGGCGAAGACAGACATTCGGTGACTAAGATGGTTCAAGAATGGAACGAAGGGGGCCGCGAGGCTTACGCTAAGGTGAAACCGTCAAACCCAGTACCAAACCCCTCACTCGTAGAGAAAACGCCTGAGAGCGGCGAAATAACGCCTCCAAAGCGCTTATTTGAGACGGTAGAGGTGCGACTCGACGTTAAGGACAAAGTTTATATCTTACTGGTTGCAGCAGCAGCCTCATCACTTACCGCAATACTACTGGAGCTACTGTGAGCGACATACAATTCGTCAATGGCATTCGAGTCTTTGAACCCAACAAGGAATGGATTAAGGCCGAAGTCAAAATCAACAAAGAGGAGCTAAGGCATTGGCTCAACACCGCAACCTTCGATGATGGCGGTCTGGATAAGAACGGCAACATCAAGGCCCAGATCAAGGTTGGCAAAAGCGGCAACTGGTATCTAGCAGTCAACAAGTGGCAACCCAAAGGCGGTCAGTCTGCAAAGGCTTATACACCGCCACAGACGATGGATGACTTCGAGGACGACATTCCATTCTGATACCATTAGGTCGCGGGTGATTCTGGGCAGGCGAGCGGCAGCGTCAGCCTCCCTTCGGGGTTAGAGAGATAGGTCACTTGCTTTGTGACCCGCAATTCATTCACGCATCAAAGTGATCGACTGCCGCATAACTAGGGGAATCTATGAATAAGCAAGAATTTACGGCTCTTTACTCGCAATGGTTCGCACTCCACCCATTTAAGAAACGCGACTGGGAGGAACTTGGAAAAGTGCATTACCAAGCATTCGGCAAAGAAAGCGTTGCGCTGATGACCGAGGCACTAGGTCAGCTAACCGAGGAACTCGACCACTTCCCGTTACCCAAGGACATTAGGTCGAAACTTAACAAGTTGTCATCAATCAAAACCGAGGGTGGTGGAGAGAAGACCAACAGCACATCTGAGAGCGAGGAGATAGCCACCCGACTGCTAGAACATAGGCATGGTGTGCAATACGACGGGGTGACAGTAAAACGCCCTGAGAACGTCCCTGCGTGGATCGAGCAGCTTGTTAATCGTGTAGACAATGAACTGGGTGTCCAGTACCCCCTGAAAGCCAAACTAGGTACTCTAGGATTCATGGTGGTGCAGACGGAGGGCAGACGATGAATGATGCCGTCAAGAAATTTCTTGAAGAGGGTGGGAAGATTCAGCAGCTAGAGTCTGGGATCAAGCGTGATCTCAATATCTGCATGAACTGCAAGGGTGTCTTTCCAGCAGAAGATCTAACGAAGGGGAGTCAGAGAAGATGCAAGAAGTGCTTCCACAGGCATACGGGTTTCAAGGAGACAGGTTCTACAGGGCGATCAAGGCGCAAGAAAAGCTGAGAGAGAAGTACCTAGCCTATCGGTTGGCTGAGATCACTGCGCCATTTTCTGAAGCTACAAAACGGCAGATATGGGAATGGCAAAAAGAGGGTTATGGCACTCGTCGAATCGCTGACAAGCTGGGGGTGACGCAGTACAAGGTCAAAGCTCTCGTTAACCGTGTTAGCTGGCCTGCCCCCACCAATCTATGTTGATTGTTCCACGTGGAACTATTCGCCCTCTCCCTCTAGCTCTTCTTTGATGCTTTGAGCCTGAGAAGCTATTGAGGCTTCGATGTCTTGAAGCAACAGAAGATACTCAGTTTTCCTTTCTTGTAAGTCTGCGATGTGATTCGCTCTAATCTTTGCAGCTTGTGTTAGGTCTTCTTCTTCGTAAGTCTTGCCATCAATCGTTATCATTCTTCACCTCTATTGGTTTTTCACTTGTACTGCTTCAACAAAGACAGCGACTTCATTGGTACTACTACTCGATTTCGCTTGAAACTGAAAGTCAGTTTTCTCCGCTATCTTGAACGGAACCTGACGGTCGTATGATACCTGACTGACTGCAAATGTCGCCTCTGCTACATGCAAGATACGATCAGTGTCTGTCGCTAATTTATTACGAACTGTGACGTACTTGTTGCCGTTGGTGGTCGCGCTGTTGAAGTCAATGCGAAACAGGTAGAGAGAGTGCCCCGCTGGTACAGTGTAAATACAGGCTTGAGTTGTGCCTAGATTCGTACCGATAAACCCGTATGTCGTGCCACCGTTGCTGATTGAGATGTCGCCAGCATTACTGCCCGACAAAATGATCGCCGAGTTTATTCTGAGAAAGCTCGCCGATGTAGTGACTGCTACCGTACCCGTTAGCGTGACTGTCTCACTAATCTCGTTATAGTTCGCATCCAGACCCTTCACCAAGACGCTCATAGTGTCGCTGGTGCTCGTTGAGACGAGATCCATAGTCACAGCAGAGGTTGGGAAAACGTAGTCTCCCCCGTCGTTCCAGAGCGTCTCAAACGATGTTCCCACCACCCTATTGAAGCCAAAGATGTTGACCGCCTCGCTGTCATACATCTTGCCTTGAGCAATATCAAACAATAGGTGGGGAGTCGGGCGCTGATAGTGATATTGATACATGCTTGCCTCAAGCGAAGACTTCAATGATTATGAATATGGCCCCGACTGCGATTATAGACCCAGTTATGAGAGTGAGCGTCCCAACGGCTATTTGCTGCATCAGCATCTTGCGCTGTTTCTTCCTCCTCGCCAGATAAGCCAAGTGCTCTTTTCTTTGCTGCTCTTGGGTGGCTCGCATCTCTCTCCACGACTGTAATAGTTCCGGGTCGAGCATGGCGAGGCAGTCTTCAATGGACTTCTGCTGACGCTCAAATGACTTTCTTATCTGCGCTAGTCTAAGCATCTCCCCAGACGATAGGGGAGTGAATGTAGATGCCTTCTTATTCGCCTCGAAGTCATCTAGCGCTTGCAGGAAGTCTGAGCACATCCCATACAGTTGTTGCACGCCAGAGCCGGTCTCGTTCACCTTTGAGACTACTGCATTGATGGCGTTGAGCGCGGCACTACACGCCGCCACCGATTCCAGAATCACTGGAGGTGGCTCATTAGAATGGACACAACGGCAGTCACGGCAGAAGCAACCACCAGCCAAGCCAGACGTTCCCATCGCGCAGCGTGGGCATCAGTGACCTTGCGAAGTTCTCGAAGTTCAACCAATGCCTCACCCCAGCGTTGGGCACACTCAGCTTCGTGCTTGGCTATCTTCTCAAGTGCCTGCTCTGCTCTGTCCATCTCTCACCCCCTAGTTTACCAAGGCGTTCCTGTGGCGGTTGCTGGCGTGATCTGTGCGTCGATGTTGGCTTGCAGACTCGCTTCGATAGCGTCTTGGTCAACGTCAGCCTGCGCCCAGCCAATCACATCAGCTTCGGTCAAATCGTCGTAAGCGATATAGTCTGACGCGGCAGGATCAGGCGTGAAACCACAAGTCCCGTATGAACTAGCGTTGTAGGTCACAGCGTCATCGCCAGTGCCTTCTACCTGCTCTGCGTTGACGCGCCAGTGCGCCACAATCACGCCACCTGCTAGGTCGCCGATCAGGTCGCGTTCAAGTGTTGAGATCGTCCAAGTGAATGTTGCTGCCATTAGTTATTCTCCAATTGTTGTACGCGAGCGCGTAGTGATTGAATTTCTTTGACAAGCATTGGGACTAGCTTTGAGTAGTCCACGCCCATCATGTCATTAGGGTCTTCTGGTGTTGATACTGCTTCCGGTGCAACGCTTTGTAGCTCTTGAGCAACCATGCCGTACTTCTGGTGTGAACCGTCAGCCTTCCAGTCAAATGAACGTACTTGGATAGCGTCAATGTCGTCAGAAGCAGAAGGTGCGTCTACGATGCTAGATTTTAGGCGTTGGTCTGAGGAGGTGTTGTAGAGAACAGCCGTAGTTCCGTTTTGCGTAATTGATCCAATAGTGTTTGTGCTATAACCAAATCGCACATATGAATCACCAGAAGTATTTGAGGTGTTATGGCTTATTGCTATGCTTGCCTCAAAAACCTTAAAGGCTCGAACATTGGTTGGAAATGACGAACTTGTGTCACCCACAAGCAAGTTGCCACTTGCGTCAATGAGTGCGCTGATGCTTGCAGAGCTAGTGCCGGTTTGAAAAATAAGCTGACCGTTGCCTGTAGTGCCTATAACTGCGCTACCGCCAGACATGCCCATGAAGAATTCAGCATCTGTAACATCTGTTTCATGGATATTTATAACTGGCTTAGTGTTAGCTAGTTCAAGGATGCCACTCGCCGTACTTGAGAACTTTGCTGCTTGGGGGCTAGTGGTGCCAATACCGACATTATTTGAACTATTCCACGTTAAAACTTCTGTCCCTACTGTTTGTTGAGTCCCGCCGTACCCTAAAGCCCAGCGTGTTCCTGTATTGCTAATTTGTCCAAAATTAGAGCCAGAAGAAGCACCTGTTGAAAGTATGACTTGTGACGAACCGCCACTTGCTCCGCCGTCTACATGAACTCCGCCTTGAGCTACACTTAAAGTAGCGTTTGGAGTAAGAGAAGTAGTACCAACACCCAACCCCGTTGTGGTCAGGCGCATGCGTTCTGTGTTGCCGGTCTTAAACACAAGCGGCACAGACGTTAACGTGCCCAAAGTTCCTTCGCTTTCTTGAAATGCAAGATAGCCCAAGAATCCAGAACCACTGCCAAAGGTTACAGCACCACCTTTAGTTGCCCCTGTAGCGGTTGTTCCTACAGTGATCTCTGTCGTGTCACCAGAAAAGTTGCGATGGGTTGTAGTGCCCACCAAGACATTCTCAGAACTATCAATAGTGATAGCTGTGGATGTGCCGTTGTCATCAATGCCGTTCGATGTGAAAGCTCCAGCGGTCAGCGTCGTAACAGTCAACGCGCTAACAGTGTTACCCGTGAGCGCAGCGTTTAAGTCAGTGTCTGAGACGTTGTTGAGATCCGCTCGCGCAAGCTCGAAGCCACCCGCTGTGGAGCCGTCATTGACATGAACTGAGTCGTTGGTCGTGTTAACGACTATCTCGCCCTCGGCACCTGTGAAGGCGGCTACTTGCGTGGAAGTTCCGCGTCTAATCTGTAATTGTGTAGCCATTTCAGCCCTCTAAATTTCTAAGTTGCTCTAATGCCCAAGCGAATTGAGGATCATCAGGCGCATAGGTTTTTATGTCTATTATCGCTTGTTCACCATCAATTTGCTTGTAATGCAAAAATATGCCGGATTCGTTCTCATAACCGTCGAATAGCGTCATCATGTCACCTTATAAATCTTCCAGTTGAGGGTTAAATTGCTCGGCGACCCCCATCCAGAAATGCGCCTACCAACCATCTCAATTTTTAATGTGAAGCCTTGCGTACCTTGGAATTTAGTTAAAGGTAGAATCGTTGCCACCGGCCCAAGCATCGCTGTGCTTTCAGAGCCGACAAAGGTGGAAAAGCTCCCACTCATTTCGACGTTGCATAATAAGGTTGAGTTTGACCCGCCCCATGCTGCAAACCCAGCGGGGTACACTCCCTCTATATAGATAGTTTCTAGGGTGGTTATGTCATTATTAAACAGGCCGCTTCTGTCAGATAGCGTTTGGCTTCCAGTAGCCACAATCAAGTCACGGCTTACAACCACGCCGTTAAATTCTGCGCTGCCGTCTTTGTTAATTATCCAGCCAGCAGACCCAGCGGAATAGTTGCTAGATTGAATTACGCTGCCGATCTTGGCGTTTGTGATTATGCCATCACTGATCTGCGCTGAGTTAGTAACTACATTCGACGCGGCTAATTTACCTGCCGTAATCGCATTCGATTGTATGTTCTGTGACTGAATAAACTCAAAGCTACCAATCGCAGCGACTACCGCAGCCGTGGTGATGGATGAACTCTGAATCGCACCAATGACAGCAGAGTCGGCGAATATCTGGGACGTATCCAGTTGGGTTGACGTTATCGTGTTCGCCGCTATCTCTGATGCCGTCACCGCGTTAGCTGCGATGGCATTTGCAGTCACGGAATCCGCCGCCAGCTTAACTGCACTGATCGCCCCGCTTGAGATGGAATCTGCGACCACGGCTCCGCTCTGAATGGATGCTGTCGAGATCTGACCCGCCGTGAGGCTTGCTGCTTGTACTTGCCCGAATACCTGCGTGGCAAGGTTCACTTGGTCATCAAGGTCTGATGCTGAGATGGCAGAAGTCCACGACGTTCCACTGTACCTGTAGAGCTTGTTGTCGGTGGTCAACATAACCACTCGCCCAGTGGTCAGGTTGCTAGTCGGTAAAGTACCCACCCTCTCGATTGGTCGAACCGTGTCGCTAAATAGGTTCTCGCCCAATGTGCCAGACAGGTCGGTCGTGTTCACTAAGGTCGTAAACTCAGGCACCGATGAGTTGTAGCGGTAGAGCTTCTTATCACTCGTCAAAAAGACAATGCTCGGCCCTGTGTACCCAGTGGGAGAGGGCAGGCTTGTTACCGCAGAGATTGGCTCCACACCACTAGCAAACGAGGCGGCAGTGATAGAACCCGGGTCAACAGATGACGCTGTGAACAGGTCTGTAGTCCACGCAGAGCCGTTCCAAACGTGCAGGGTGCTTGTGGTAGTCAGGAACTTAATCTGCCCCACATGCGCCCCTGTAACGCCTGAGAGCGTACTAACAGGCTCAATACCAAACGCATCACCTGCGGAGAACTGGTCTAGCACTGATTGAGCTAGGTCATCGAGCACCACCTTCTGAGTTGTAGCACTGAAAGACGCACTAAAACCAGAGAGGTTGCCAGAGCGGTCAGCACTTCTCAGAAAGTAGTAGCGAGTGACGTTATTGCCCAGCCCTGTCACTGTATGCTGATCCGACTTGGTGCGAACAATCAGACTTGAAGTGGCAAGGTTGTCAACCGTATTCTCAAAGATCTCAATGTAGGCCAAGTCAGAATCGGACGGCAGTTCGTAGTCGAGTTTTATCTGCTGGATGCCACCAGTCGCCACAATGCTGCCGGGGATAGCTGGCGCAGTCTGGTCGCCCTGCAAAACAATCGACGCAGTGATGAAGCCAGATGTTCTGCCGGTTACTGTGACCGCCCTCACCCTGAAGGTATGCTCTTCTAGCTCTTTCTGGCCTGCGATTGTCGTGCTGGTTCCGTATACCAGAACAGATGAGAACTCAGCGCCCGGATCAGTGACCGCCTCATTCACGCCACCGTAGTTCAGTTCGAGAGTAGTAGCGTCTGCGACAGAGCCGTAGTCAATCGTCGCAGTGTAAGAGTCTGTGATCTGCCCATAGTCAATCTGACTGGCAGATGTTCGTTTGAACTCCACTTCGTAAGCGTTGACGTATGTATTCGCAGTCGGCGCAGTCCACGAAACACGGACAGCAGGTAGAACAGCGCCATCATTACCTAGAACCGTTGTCTCTGTTAGCGTGAGATTACTGGGTGCTTCTTGCGCTGGCGTATCGTCAACGATGTCTGAGTAGTCAGGATTGTTAGGCCCAACGGTCTGGACGATGTTCGACGTGTCGGAGTCTGGGTTTCGGTCTGATACGACAAAGGGACTGCTGCTGTTCTTATCGCCTGCGTAAGCTAACGCCCTCACCCAGTAGTAACGTGTATTACCGACCGCAACAGGGTCTATCGGGTTCGCACCATCGTGGAAAAACTGAGTGCCTCTGGTCTCACCGATTAGCTGTGCATTCGACCAAGACGAGTCTGCCGATGCGTAGATAGCTATAATCTCAAACAGCTTGGGGTTGCTGGGATTCGTCCAGTTCAACTCAATGTGCTTGAGTCCAGCCGTCGCCGATAGATTCTGTGGATCAGGTACTCCACGAAACCCCTGAGTGATGACACCCGATGCCGAGATGGTGCTGTACTCTCCCGCCGTGGGGTCTGCATACGAACCGGAGTCATCTTCTAAGAGAGTGAGGTTTACCACACCGTCTTGAGTGTCTGAGAATGACCACCCAGCGCAACGGAACACCTTGTTGCTATAGTTCAGTTCCTCGATGGTGACTTGAACCCTATCTCCAACGTCCACACGAAGCCCTGTAAGGTTAGCCGGGAAGGTGATGACCTTCTGCTGGTCGGATAGCTGAATCTGCTTGTGAGCGATTCTCTGGGCCATGAAGCTACTGTTTGTAAACGGTAGCTGTATGTCCCTTGTTAAAACCTCTCCATTATCTCGGTTAACTGCCGTTGTAAGCTGTACCTCTGGAGCCTCGACGCTTTTGTGTCTTTGGGAGGGGTCAATAAATATCGGGCGCACTGTGTTAAAACGATCACCGCGCTCCACCGATGTCTTAACCGTGACCGCTCCTGCAAGGTCGTCTTCATCAAGGCTCTCTGTGGGGGCTTCATAGATTCCCGCCCGAATCGTGTATATACCATTCGAATATACTAAGCTGCCGTTCATCGCAGACAGCAGCTTGTTGATATTCGTCCTGTGTGCGTCACCAGCGAACAGCACACCGTTGGCGGTGAATCGCTTTTCTGTTCCACTGTTTGGAACCGTGACTGTCACGTCACAAGCATCTGCCGCCGTCACCACTGCCGCCCAATCAATCTTACTTGTAGGGATGCTCAACCCGAATCTGGTGTCTGTTAAATAGTTGGCAACACACAGAGCGGGGTTATCCGTCCATTGCTGATAGACCCCCAAGGTAGGGTTGTCACCTGCCGTATTCCCCGCTGCAACGTCTAGCCGTGGGTCATAGATGTCCTTTTTACCCTTAACGAGCGCCTTGATGTTGTTTGGCTTGAGTCTGTCCCACACCTCTTGGGATGAGTCGGTCAGCTTCCATTGCGTGACCACATAAGAGATACCCCTCGCCCTATGGGATGACGTCCAGTCGTTAAACGTGGGAGTGAGTAGTGAGCTAGATGTTTGAGTGCTTGAACCGGTCTTGCGCTCAATCAGGCAGATATATTCTGAGGGCGCTTCTGATGTAGGCCCAAACTCTCCCGCTGTTACCTGTGCCGATTGATTGATCTGTGCATCGGTTATCACCTCATTGTCGAAGTAAATATCCGTGATGTCATCGACCTCATGCCCAGTCAGGGCGATGGCGTGATAGAGAGTATTGTTATCTGTGCCTGCAACACCGACGAAGAATATCGGGCCAGAGACTAGCGCCTCACCATAGACGACCTTCTGTGGCTCAATCGTTCCTCGGACGGTCTGCTGTCGTGACCGATCTGTGTCTACCTGAGGTATGGAGATGTCGGGCATCAAGCCCTTCATTGCTGCATTTAACGCAACACCCGCCGCCACAACAGTTGCGGCACCGAGAGCTACCAAAGCCGCACTAGAGGAGGCTATTGCAAGAGCAGTACCCGTCGCGCCTGCCGCACCAACTGCAGTGGCTACCGCTGCGCCAATTATTTTTAATCCTGCAACAACCTGTGGCATTTAGGCGCTCCATCCGGCTAATAAATAGCGGTCTGGTATCCGCACCATCCCCTTTTCCGTCAAGCACACAATCTTATCGGACAGCTTGATGCCGCAAACCTGACCGGCTATCGGAATGTCTACCACACAAGGATCACCGTCTTTCAATTCAGAACTCGCCTTACCTAACACGCTGGCAATAAAGTCCACCAACTCTCCCTTACGTCCGACGATAAGCTCCGCCTCAGCCTCACTGGTGTACTCAAACTGAGAGGAATAATCCCTGCCAGTCAGTTCTTTAACCACAAAGGCTGTGAACTGGCAGCAGTCTGCATCGCCATAATTGAACTGACGGCGCTGCCACTTATTCAGTGCGGAATGGACTCTCATCACGCTATCTCGTCTCCGATGTAAAGGTCATCCCTTGGATTAGCTCGACTGGCGCCACCGGCAACTGCATCTGACGTTGCATCGCCCCACCGAATCTTTGCGCCTTCAATGTCAGCCATGAACTCAAACGCAACATCACCTGAGAAGTCACTTTGCAATTGCGTGTCCGTGTATTTGAGATTCGATGCCCTGTCGAACCGAGCAAGCTCTGACTCCGCCGTCAGAGAAATAACATCCCCACCACTCGCGCCCACGGAGACATTCATCTGATCCATCGCGCCCTCAAAGACGATAGTGGGATCAGCGAGCAACGCATCATCTGCGTCCAATACACCCAGATAAACCTTCACAGGGTGCATGTAGTAGTCTTCGGTCAGCGCGGCACCTGAGATGGTCGCGTCTAACCCAGAGAGCGAGAGCGTTATCTTGTAAGGGCTAACGTCCGCGCCTTCTTCGATCTGGCTGATTTCCCCTAGATCACCCACACCCAGCCAGTCCTGCCCACCCCATGTATAAGTACCGATGGAGTTGTGCAGGTACACCGTACCAGATGGAAACTGCAACTCGGCAAATGTGACCAGTGCAACGTGTTGAGATGCCAGAGCAGTCAGGACATTAGAGGGAAAGCCACGGCTCATGCTAGAACGTCCTCGACCGCCTCAATGTTGAAGCTGGACGTTATGTCTGCTTGCGTGTCCCAAGATGCAGGGCCAGCGAGCATGAATACACCAGTCACAGGGCTGGTATAAGTAATAATCGTGTCGTCTGCTGGCGTTTTGCGTATTGGAGGTGCAATTGACAAGGTAACATTGCCAGAACCGTCAGAGTTTGCATCAGCGACCACCATGTGAAGCTCGTTATTAAACGAGATGTAGTCACCGGCTCTGAGGTAGTTATTTACGCTCGCAGTGGCACCATCACAGACCAAACTGGTACCCGATTGAGTACCACCGTTGACTCTTAACGTGCCACCACCCGTTCCCCTCAATGTGTGAGAGTGATCCTGTAATGTGAAGCGATGCTGCTGCCCGTTTAATTTCACCACGAAGGCTTGCAGAACCTTGCGATCAGCCCCTGATAGGTTGTTGAACTGGAGACTAGCTCGCCACAGAGAACCCTTGCGCGATGTCGTTTGTATCGCGTTAGTCAGTGGGCTTTGAAACGTCCTAGTATTAGCAACAAGCTCAAACGTGTTCGTCGTGGGGGTGATGCTAGGAAATGTGAATGTGGTCATACGAACCGTCTCCGACGCATCAAGTCTTGAATCGTCATTATAGTCTGTTGGCTAGTCTGAGCCATAGCGGATTTAATCTTTTGGTCTACATCAGCACCTGAGCCACGAGCATCGACGTTGTTGATTACCGTAATCCCTCCAGCGCCGCCCTTTGTGTGGTCAATGACCGTTTCATTTGGGTGGATCATAGCCATGCGACCACCCTTGCCATCTAATCCACCAGCCCTCGCCCCTCTACCAGTAAAGCCCCCACCCTCAAAGCTCTGCGACTTGATAGCAGCAACCTGCCCCAAACCGAAACCAACTGTAGCGATAGCAGCCAATTGACCGAAGGGCGGAGGGAATGCAGCCAAGGCTTTTGTCGCCGCCTCATACGTCTGCATCGTTGCTTGTGCTATACGGAACGCCTTGTTAACAGCAAACATCTTTTTGCTGGTCTGCGCAGAAGCAGCTAACTGCTCATCCAAAAAGTTTATCGTGTCTTCTTTGTTCTGCTTCTTTTCTCGGCGCTCTTCAATGCTTCTGTCAATGTTTGCTTGGTTGATGTTAAGGAGAACCGCACCAGCAGCCTCCTCAGCATCTGCCATTTCTTTTGCTAGCCTTCTCTGCTCTCGCATCGCGTTGTTAGCTTCTTTGATGCTTTGCGCAGTTGTATCTTGTGACTCTGCGTATGCCTGATTCACCGCCGTTATTCTTTCCAGAACAATCTGCGCTTCTTCGTTGACAGATATTTGCTCTTTCTCCGCTACTGTCACCTGCTCAATCGCAGCAAGCAAAACGGGTTGCCTTGTGCGCCTGTCAGACCTCAACCTCTCAACTTCGTTTTCAGCCTCTGTGACTTTTCGCTGCGCTTCCGCTTGTGCGGCTAACGCTTCAGCTTGCAACTCAGCATTGCGCCTCATTGCCCTTGCCCTTTCTGTAACCGTCATCGCCGCAAGAGAACCCTGCACCCTATCAGCAGCCTCTTGCATTTCTTTCAATGCAGTCGTGCCACCTAGAATGGAAGATATAAATGGCCCCGCTACCGCAGCACCTACAGCTATGAACGCACCTACAACAGCACCAGCAGGCCCGAAGATAGACGCTATCTGAGAACCCTGTTGAGCAAGGACAACAGACGCATCCGTTCCGCTCTTTAGCTGAACAGCAACGTCTTGAATCTGAAAGCCTAACTGCTGAGATGCGCCACGGAATCTGCCAAAAGAACCCGTGACCACCTTGGCATTTTTTGCGGTCTTGTTAAGATTTTGGTTAACAGAGTTGAAAGCGGCCTTGGTGTTATCGACCGCCTCTATCGGGATTCTTACCGCTTCATTTGCCATCGTCAGCACCCATCAAGTTGAAGTAGGCCAGCCATTCATTGAACTCTGACATGGGCATCTGCTCGGCCTCTGAAATGCTCATATGTAACCGATCAGCCAAGGTTATTAACGTAAACCTAAACTGATCGGACGCTAGTTTTTTTCGTGTTCCTCAACACTCTGCACTGACGCGAACATTCTCGCAGCGATGTCACTGATGACCGCGCCCTCCTCACCCATCAAGTCGTGCTTGTCTTCGGCAGATGTAAAGATTCGCTCGCCAGACTTATCGCACGCTTTCAGCACAATCAAATCAACCATTGCGCCAAGGGTCATCCCTTCCATGAACTTAGGGTGCTTTTTCTGCATCTCGTTCATGTCAAAACAAGTGAGAGGGTAGCAGTAGAGGGCGAAAGGCTGACCATCTGAATCAGCCCACGCCTCCACTTCGATCTCTCTCGCACTCAGATTTCTTCTGCTTCTCAGTTCTTTAGCTAGTCCCATTTTGGGATGTCCTTATGCTGTGGCTTCTGTAACCGCTCCAGACACTTGCAGAGCGAAACTGCCTTCAACCATACCATCAAAGGATGCGGTCAAAGATTTGCTCGTTAGAATACCACCACCACTGTAGTATTTTTCGCCAGTGCCTGTGCCAGTAGGATACAACTCAAAGATCAGATCCGCTGCTGCGTCCATTACTAGCTGTACAGCGTCTGCGTCATCCCAGTAAACATCCATTGATAGAGTGGCAGTCTTGAGAGAAGAGACATAGGTGCGCGAGGTATCGCCCATCACACTGTCTTCAATCGTGTCTGCCGTTTCGTCCAAGGTGAAACTACGAATCTCACCCATAGCAGCGACACTGCCGCCGCTAACCGCCAATTTGACTACGCCGCTTGAGCCTTTAGTCGTTGCCATGCTTCACCTCTTAGGTTGTGCCTCTTGTGTATTGGTACTCAATTCGCACCGTTATAATCACCCCACCAATAGGGGCAATACTGCCGTCGTCGGTATCAACGCTGATGATCTGCGTATCAATTGCATTGCCACCGCGAGACCTGTCCTCATCGAGCTTTTCTTCAATCGACTCAATGATATTATTCCTTGCCGTGTCCAAGCCTGTGCCTTTCACATAACACACAAGCTCGTAATCAATCGTCGAAAGCCTCTGTGTAGCGGAACCGCCCACAGTCGAGTCGCCACGGTCTTCGCTTGTTGTTCTCACAAGCACTGCCGGATACTGTGCGTTGCTGAGCTTGTCAAAGTCGAATGGCTCACGAGTGACGAACTTTATAGTCGTGGGAGTGGTCACTGCCTGTAACGCTGTCACCAGATTGGTAGCGATGTTCTCTCTCACACTCATCGCAGAATCTCTTTGCGGAAGAACCTAGCTAGGCGTGACTCTTCCTGATTATTGAATCCCCACCAAGGACGTTGCCGATCTGTCCAAAACGCCTTTTGAGCGTTGAACTTTCCAGCTAGGTAAATGCGCGCAATGCGACCACCCTTACTACCTTCCACTTGCACAGACTTAACCATATCGCCTGTGGCATTGAGGTTCACCAAATTGGGATTGCTCTTGCCGAGACCCAATAAGTTACCCGCTGGCGACCTACGCCTCGGTCTACTTCGGAACCTTACATAAGCAGGTGAGTAACGCTTAAACGGCCCACCAATGCCCACTCCCTTCTTTGTGCGAGTGAGGATAATCTGCTTTCCAAGGCTCGCTGTTTTATCAATAGCAGGCGAGATTCTGCGCTCAATCTCTTGACGCTTGCGCTCGGTCAACCCCTTGAGGTTTTTCGGCTCAATGGAGATTCGCAGCCCTACACTCATCGCGTTAGCCGCCCATAAGAGACAATGCCGCGCTCGTCATCTTCAATCGTGCCGCTGTTGTCGTCGTCGTACTCCACACCGTCAGCAAACACCGCAGTCAGTTCTTCTTGATAGCGCTGCTGGTAGAACTGAATCATGTTCAGAAAGCGATCATCTTGTACCCAGTTTGTAAGCTGGGGGAGGGCGAACTTCCACAACACCAGATAGGCATTGCATCGCGTCCACTGGGAGTCGGTCAGGTATGCGGGAACCATTTCCCCAGGAATCTGTTTCTTGTACCACCACTCATTTCTGATAGTACGGGTCAGGTCGGTTTGTGCTTTCGCGTGTTCAGTCGCAAACGATGTGATGCCGAAGTCCAAGATGTCAGGGACAAGGGCTACCAGATCGGAGTCTTGAGAAAATGCCATTACCACTTCACCTTGTCGGCCCAATACGCAGCCGATGCTGTTTTGTCTCTGCGCCCTGCGGCTATCTGCTTGGCAAACCTAGCCTTGAACGCTCTGCGCTTTGCTTTGTCTGCTTCACTCTCACCCTTGCGAGGGGGCTTGTTATCGGCACCCTGCTGCCCAAAGCGTATTAGACGAACCTTGTCGCCTTCCTTAGCCAATACTGCATGGCTCTTCTCTGGGTGCTTAGGTGTGCGCTTAGGCTTGTTGTAGCCCTCGAACCGCTCGCCTCGGTAGGTTATAGCCAACAGAACCTCCAAAAAGGGACAGCCCCACCCCAAGGAGAGAAGGGGCAGGGCCGTCCAAACGCTTTAGATTGCTGCGTCGAACAGCATCTCAACACCATAAGTGTCATCAAGCTCGCCCACACCATAGATGGCGGTAGCGTTAAGCTCGAAGGCACGAAGTGATGCGTCACGTTGCGCTTCGATTTGGAAGTCGCGCTTCATAGCGATAGCCAGAGCCTCGCGTGAGAAGACAGCGCCTTTCGCGTCATCATTACCATCCACGGTTACGTTTGCAGACTCGTAAACGTCGATCCCAGCGATGGTGCCAACGTAAGAGTTAACCATAGCCGTGTTCTGCGCGTCACCACCATTTGGGTTGGCGAAGGTATTGGTTAAGTTAGCTTTCAGTTGGTACGCTTGGAAAGGGTTAACAACCGCGAAAATCTCGCCTTGTGCCTTGTTGTTACGCAAGGTAGCAGCAGCCTTGAACAGATCAGCCACAGTGATCTCTTGACCAGCAGCGCCCAAGGCAGTGCTGAATCCGTCAAACAATGCGATCAGGTCTGAGTCCATCTTCGTAGCGATAGCGTTACCCAGTACAGTACCCAACTCTTCAGCAGGGTTGCCAGCACCCATTGCAGCCAAGTCGGTCAGAACTACTTGTGCGCCCACCTCACCCACGGTGATTGAGACAGAAGAAGTTGAGACAGTCGTGCTGCTCATGTCGGTGCCTTCGGTCAGGTCAGCGGCAGTGATTGCAGGGTACTTAGGCACCTGAATCGTCTTACCAGCTTCGTCGCCGATGTTGTACATAGTAACGAGGCCCATCATTAGGGACTCTTCTTCAGCAGTGAATCGTGCCTGTGCGATGATATTCGCAAACAGGTCGTCAAGGGTTGTGCTCGTTGTAGCAGCCATGATTTATGTCCTATATCAAAAAAAGTGGTTTATTTGTTTGCTTTCTTGTAGGCGCGGAATGCCTCGGCACCGCCGTCCTTCCAATTAGCAACCATGTCAGCCACAGATATAGGCTTCTGCGTGGAGCCACCAGCCATCCCTTGTGTGCCAGCACCTCCTGCGGAGGCTCTGACGAAATGCGGGTTCGCCGTAAGAAAGTCACCCACCAACTCATCAACTGAGAGGGGAGCGGCTTTGTCGTTGTATCTGATCGCTCCGCTATCGTCTAGGACTTCAACCGAACCATCGTCCGATAGTCTTACACGATTCCGCAGCAACTGCGATACCTGTTCAGAATCTACAGCATTGTGCCTGCTTGCCGCCGACAACAAAGCACCGTCAATCTTGGTGCTTTCTAGGGCCGCTTGCATTGCAGCAATCTGCTGATCCTTCTTTTCGACAGTCTGCTTTAGTACCTGCTCGAACTCGCCTTTTTCCTTTTGGCGTTCAATCTGCGCCTGCTCACGCTCAAGCATGATCTGGCGAGCTTCCTCGATGTCGATACCTTCTAGCTTCTTGTCTAGCTTGCGCCTTTCCCTAGCGACTCGATCCGCAACGATGCGATCAAGTTCGTCTTGAGTAAACGTCTTAGCTTCCTGAACTATTTCTTGTGCCGGTTCAGTCTCAGCACTTTCTTCCATGATTTCATCGCTCATGTGCGAACCTCTTTCGAGTGGGGGGCATTATACCAGCTTCACAGGGATGTCAATAGCTGATGGTTACTTTTTAGTCCTCTTGGGCTTGTTCATCGTCTTTTTTTTCTTCTTGTTCTTGCTGTGTCCGTAATGGCTCGGCATCTTTCTTGCTCCTCGTTTTTTTAGGTAATGGCAGCAACTCATCCACAATTGCATATAGCTCATCAAAGTCTGGCTTTTCTTCTTCGGGCGCAGCCGCTGCCAGTGGCTCCAGTAGTTGACGAATTGCCGGTGGTATCGGTCGCCTCGCGGTCAGGTTCCTTGCTCGGTCTAGCTCTTTGCTCATGTTATTCCCTCACGATGGGTAGCCATTGATGGCGGCAGTTGTAACCCCCTCTCACGATAAAAGGGTCGCCCGGAGCCTTGCCTGCCCACTCACCCTCCCATATTTTTTCGATCTCGTCGCGGGTATATACCTTATCGACATGGTCACGGCAGAACTGTCGGCTATCGGTTATCAGATCGCCGTAGTACTCGAAACGGTCGATGCCTTGTTCGTTTGCCGTTGTGACAGTTAACGTCGCCGAGTACTGATTGAGCGAATCAGTTGCATACAGTGACGCATAGCGCCTGAGATTATTGCCAAGCCTGTCAGCGCTATAAACTGAGTGGAGTCGATCAATCGCTTCCTGTTGTCTGGCTCCAGTTGCTGCTTGAGCCACTTCAACAAGCTGGCGAATCTCCTCTTGATCGCTTGCTTGATAGATTCCATTGATGCTACCTCTCAAGTCATTTATGAAGTCAGCCTTACCCCTGCCAGTGAGCGTGGCTTGATATACACCATTCGCCAGAGTATCAAGCTGCTGATTAGCTAAAGCCTCAAACCCTTGAAACGATAGCCTCTGAAGCCCTGCAATCGCCTCTGGCGGCACTCTCGTGAATGCCCCGTAGGTATTTAGCATTCTGAATTGCTCGTCTGAAACGGCTCTATAATCGC
>UEXM01001304.1_pt1 | contig 21650 bp, 23 predicted proteins | sample 1796661 | NCBI WGS metagenome assembly UEXM01 (sample SAMEA4772469, study PRJEB27181) | metagenome | reverse complement strand
CGCTCGCTTTCATGGCTTACATCACCGTCCGAGTAACGACACGGGTGCTTACCGGCAGCTTGGCCGCGGCCAGACGGAACGCTTCACGCGCAACGTCTTCTGACACACCTTCCATTTCGTAAAGCATTTTCCCAGGTTGAATCTGAGCAACCCAGTACTCTACAGAACCCTTACCTTTACCCATCCGCACTTCGAGAGGCTTATTGGTAATCGGCTTGTCCGGAAATACCCGGATCCAAATTTTTCCGCCCCGCTTAATATGGCGGGTCATTGCACGACGGGCGGCTTCGATCTGGCGCGCAGTAATACGGCCACGACCGGTTGCCTGCAGGCCAATGGTGCCGAAAGACACCTTGCTGCCCCGCTGTGCCAGGCCACGGTTACGGCCCTTCATCACTTTCCGGAATTTGGTACGCTTCGGCTGCAACATCGTTCGTTACCCTTTAACCGCGGCCGCGCTTCTTCGCGCCCTTGGACTGCTTCTGCTCTTCCTGTACCTGCTCCATGCCACCTAGCACTTCGCCGCGGAAGATCCAGACCTTCACACCGATGGTGCCGTAAGTGGTTTCAGCACGTACGCTCGCGTAGTCGATGTCAGCACGCAAAGTATGCAGCGGCACTCGGCCTTCGCGGTACCATTCGGTACGCGCAATTTCTGCACCACCCAAACGACCGGACAACTGAATACGAATACCTTCAGCACCAGACTTCATGGCGTTCTGTACCGCACGCTTCATAGCGCGGCGGAACATAACTCGACGCTCCAGCTGGCCGGCGACATTGTCGCCTACCAAGCGGGCATCCAAGTCAGGTTTGCGCACTTCCTCGATGTTGATGTGCACAGGCACACCCATCTTGGCTGCAACATCCCGACGCAGACGCTCAACGTCTTCACCTTTTTTGCCAATAACAATACCCGGACGCGCAGTAGCAATAGTGATGCGAACGTTTTCAGAAGGACGCTCGATCTTGATACGGCTTACCGATGCACTTTTAAGGCGCTTAAAAAGATATTCACGCACTTTTAGATCGGTAACCAGGCAGTCTGAATAAGACTTCGGTCCGGCATACCAAAGCGAATTATGCTCTTTGACAATACCAAGGCGAATACCGACCGGATGAACTTTCTGACCCATCTGGTTACTCCTGACCTTCTGAGACTTTCACAGTAATGTGGCAAGTACGCTTGAGGATACGGTCAGCACGGCCTTTGGCCCGCGGACGAATCCGTTTCATCGTCATGCCTTCATCCACGAATACCGTGGACACCTTCAGCTCATCAACGTCAGCGCCGTCGTTGTTTTCCGCATTTGCAATCGCGGACTCCAGCACTTTCTTAACGATTTTTGCCGCCTTCTTCGGGCTGAATTCCAGAAGATTCAGCGCCTTCTCAACCTCCAGGCCACGGACCTGGTCAGCTACGAGGCGGGCTTTCTGAGCCGAAATTCTTGCACCGCGCAGACGGGCTGCAACTTCAGTAGCCATAACTGTCACCTTATCGCTTAGCCTTCTTGTCCACGGCATGCCCGCGGTAATTGCGGGTCAGGGCAAATTCACCCAGCTTGTGGCCAACCATGTGCTCGGAAACCATTACCGGCACATGTTGCTTGCCGTTATATACCGCAATAGTCAGGCCCACCATCTCCGGAATAATCATGGAGCGGCGAGACCAGGTTTTAATCGGCTTACGGGAGCCGGCTTCCACCGCATCTTCCACCTTGCCTAGCAGGTGGTGATCCACAAAAGGACCTTTTTTCAGTGAACGTGGCACAGCCTGAACCTCTCTCTATCCCTTACTTACGACGGTCACGCACAATCATTTTGGTCGTGCGCTTGTTTGTACGGGTCTTGTAGCCTTTGGTCGGAACACCCCAAGGTGTAACCGGATGACGGCCACCAGAGCTGCGCCCTTCACCACCACCATGCGGATGGTCTACCGGGTTCATCGCCGCACCGCGAACGGTGGGTCGAACACCCCGCCAGCGCTTCGCGCCCGCCTTACCCAGTGAGCGCAAGCTATGCTCACTGTTGGATACTTCACCGATGGTAGCCTTGCAGTCAGCGTGAACTTTGCGCATTTCGCCGGAGCGCAAACGCAGAGTTGCATACTGGCCGTCTTTTGCCAGCAGCTGCACGGAAGTCCCTGCAGAGCGAGCAATCTGACCACCTTTACCAGGTTTCATTTCCACATTGTGGATGGTGGAACCCAGCGGAATGTTACGCAGCGGAAGGGCGTTACCCAGCTTGATCGGCGCATCTTCGCCGGACTGGATTCGATCTTCTGCCTTTAGCCCCTTGGGAGCCAGAATATATCGACGCTCACCGTCCAAGTACTTCACCAGCGCAATGTGCGCGGTACGGTTCGGGTCATACTCAAGGCGCTCAACAACACCGGCGATACCGTCTTTGTTGCGACGGAAGTCGATCACGCGGTACTTCTGCTTGTGACCGCCACCCTTATGCCGAGTGGTGATACGACCGTTGTTGTTACGACCACCGTTTTTCGCCTTGGCTTCCAACAGTGGCGCGTAGGGAGCGCCCTTGTGCAGATCTTCGTTGACCACCTTGACTACAAAGCGGCGGCCCGGAGAAGTCGGCTTGCACTTTACAATCGCCATTATTCCTTACTCCCTTCCTTACTCTGCGCCCAGGAAGTCAATGTCCTGGCCTTCCGCGAGGGAAACATAGGCCTTCTTCCAGTCAACGCGCTTACCCGCTACGCGACCAAAGAATTTGGACTTGCCTTTCATGTTGGCGGTACGAACAGCTTCAACCTTCACTTCAAAAAGCGATTCTACTGCTTTTTTGATCTCCAGCTTGCTCGCATCTTTAGCAACCTTGAATACAAAGGTGTTGTTCTGATCAGCCTGAACGGTGGCCTTTTCAGAAACATGCGGTGCGCGCAGCACCTGCAAAATACGTTCTTGATTCATGCCAGGGCCTCCTCAAGCTTCTTCAGAGCCGGCACAGTAATTAGCACCTTCTCGAAAGCAATCAGACTTACCGGATCAACGCCCTGAGAATCGCGCACATCAACCTTCGGCAAATTACGCGAAGCCATAAACAGGTTCTCATCAACGCCATCGGTGACGATGAGCACGCTGCTCAGCTCCATGTCTTTCAGCTTGGCCGCAACCGCTTTGGTTTTAGGAGAGTCAACAGCAAACTCATCCACAACAACCAACCGCTCCTGACGAACCAATTCAGACATAATGCACTGAAGTGCACCGCGATACATTTTACGGTTCACCTTCTGAGAGTGGTCTCGCGGTACCGCAGCAAAAGTCTTGCCGCCGCCACGCCAGATCGGGCTACGAATCGTACCCGCTCGCGCACGGCCGGTGCCTTTTTGACGCCACGGCTTGCGACCACCACCACTCACATCGGAACGGTTTTTCTGAGCCTTCGACCCCTGACGGGCCCCAGCCAGAAACGCTGTCACAACCTGATGAACCAGAGGCTCGTTAAAGTCCTTGCCGAAGGCGACTTCGGAAACGGTAACGGTACCTCCAGAGGCAGTATTGAGATTCATCCTCTATTCCTCTTTCAGGCCTTCGCCTTCACTGCCAGACGCACGATCACATCACCACCGGTAGCACCGGGGACCGCACCTTTAACCAGCAACAGATTCTTGTCAGCATCGACACGCACCACTTCCAGATTCTGGACAGTGACACGCTCAGCACCCAGATGACCGGCCATCTTCTTGCCTTTAAACACTCGGCCCGGGGTTTGGTTCTGACCAATAGAACCCGGAGCACGGTGGGACAAGGAGTTACCGTGAGTGGCGTCCTGGGTGCTGAAGTTCCAGCGCTTAACGCCGCCTGCGAACCCCTTACCCTTAGAGGAGCCAGTGACATCGATCATCTGACCGGCCTCAAACCCCTCTACAGTCACCGAGGAACCCGCCTCAAACTCACCAGCTTCAGCACGGAATTCCCAGACACCACGACCCGCCTCAACACCAGCTTTCGCAAAATGACCGGCTTGCGCCTTGGTCACGCGGCTGGCACGGCGCTCACCTACAGTTACCTGTACGGCCTGATAGCCATCTGACTCTTCGGTCTTGACCTGGGAAACCCGGTTAGGGCTCACCTCAATCACAGTCACCGGAACACTGACACCTTCTTCAGTGAAGACCCGGGTCATGCCGCATTTTCGACCGATCACACCAATCGCCATTGTTTACCTCTTCACAACCTGTCGGGATAAACCCGCCCGTTGTTAACCCAGGCTGATCTGCACGTCCACACCAGCAGCCAGATCCAGCTTCATCAGCGCGTCCACGGTTTTATCCGTAGGCTCGACAATATCCACCAGCCGCTTGTGGGTGCGGATCTCATACTGATCTCGCGCATCTTTATTTACGTGCGGAGAGACCAGCACTGTAAAGCGCTCTTTACGCGTCGGCAGCGGGATTGGACCCGTTACTTGCGCGCCTGTCCGTTTGGCCGTATCCACGATCTCTTGGGCAGACTGATCGATCAGACGATGATCAAATGCCTTGAGCCGGATTCGGATTCTTTGGTTAGCCATAGCTAACAAACTCCAGACTGTTTCGAACCATATTAATATGGCAAAAAGCCCACCCACCTGATCTCCATGGATAGGTACGTGGTGTCAAAACATGCCCGGGAACAATGCCCCGGTTGGTTCTGCCCGAAGACAGGGCGCGAATAATAGAGAGCCCCCACGATCTTTGCAAGGGGTAATTTCAATCAAAGTGCAAATTAGCCGTCAGGGGAGGCACTGCAGCCGTAAATTACTCCTTTCGGGGCGTTACCAAACTACCCATGTGGACGTATTTTCGTAAAACCTGCGACCCCGCCCTTCCCTGTATCACCAGCAACGGCGCATGTTTGGAGGTCAGGAGCACACTTGTGTACCTCCCCACCAGTTTGTGGGCTTGCTAGATAGGAAGGAAGGAATATCTGATGCTGATTCCAGTCATTATTGCCGGCGGCACTGGCTCACGCCTGTGGCCGCTTTCTCGCTCTCATTACCCCAAGCAGTTGCTGCGCCTGAATGGCGAATTCAGCATGCTGCAGGCCACGATTCTGCGCCTCCCCGCAGAATTACGCGCTGTACGCCCTATTGTTGTCTGTAATCAAGAGCACCGCTTTCTGGTAGCAGAACAACTTCAGGATATTGGCATCGAGGCAGATATTTTGCTTGAGCCCTGCGGGCGCAATACCGCACCAGCGGTGGCTCTGGCTGCACTTCAGGCACGCCAACGCGACACCAATGCGAAAATCTTTGTTTGTCCTGCAGACCATGCCATCCGTAACCCGGAGGCGCTCGAGGAAACCATCAAAGTCGGCTGCGCAGCAGCTGAAACCGGCTTGCTCGTCACCTTCGGCATACAACCAACCCGGCCAGAAACCGGATATGGGTATATCTGTATGGGCGAAGCCCAAGGGAAGCATCATCTGATTGAACGCTTTGTGGAAAAACCAGATGCTCCCACCGCGCAACGGTTCCTGGATGAAGGCAACTATCTATGGAACAGTGGTATGTTCTTGTTCCGAGCTGAACGTTATTTACAGGAGTTGCGTGAACGGCATCCACATATGCTAGCCCACTGCACTCACTCCTTGCTTCAGGCTGAGGCCGACCTAGATTTTATTCGCTTAGATGAAGCGAGCTTCGCCCGTTGCGAAGAACTGTCCATTGACTATGCCATTATGGAGCACACTGCGGACGGGGCTGTGGTGCCAGTAAAGCTGTTCTGGAATGACCTGGGCTCCTGGCAATCCCTGTGGGATCATCTCGACAAGGATGGCGACGGCAATCATCTGCGCGGCGATATCATTGCCCATGGGAGCAACAACAATCTAGCCATTAGCGACAATCGCCTCGTTGCCCTGCTAGGCGTAGAAGACCTGGTGGTGGTAGACACCCCGGATGCTATTCTGGTGGCCCATAAGAGTCAGGCCCAGGAGGTAAAACGCATTACCGACACCCTCAAGGCTCGCAAACGGCCAGAAACGGAAAATCACCGCCTTGTTCACCGCCCCTGGGGCAAGTACGACTCCCTGGACAAAGGCAATCGCTATCAGGTGAAGCATATAACCGTAAAACCCGGCGAACAGCTCTCTGTACAGATGCACCACCACCGGGCCGAGCACTGGATTGTAGTTTCTGGTACTGCCAAAGTTACCTGCGGGGAGAATACATACTTGGTTGCGGAGAACCAGTCCACCTTCATTCCCATCGGGGAAGTGCATTCATTGGAGAATCCAGGCCGTATTCCTCTCGAGCTGATCGAAGTCCAGTCCGGCACTTATCTGGGTGAAGACGACATCATCCGTATCAGCGATCGCTACCATCGCGATGACGCCTCAAAAAAAGTGGCGCTTTTGCCATGAGCGCGGCCTGCTTCAGGGCCTACGACCTTCGCGGCAGGATTGGCGACGAACTGCATGAAGATATGGCTTGGGGCGTCGGCCAGAGCAGGGACGACTGCCTAAAGGCTAGCCACATTGTGGTCGGCGCCGATGCGGCGCAGACCGGCCTGAGAGGCACAGAGGGGGTCTGTTTTGACCCCGTCCACCTCCAGGCCGACGGCGAGAGCCACGCCTTCATCAATGAGCACATGCGCAAGGAGGATACCCCCTGCGGAGGAACGATGAGTGGCCACCACTACTTCGGGGGCCAAAGGCTATTTGGTATCCGAGGAAACCAATTTCCTCACGACTGACAGCCATTTGGCTGTGCGCAAAGTTCTCGACCAATACAGCCATGTCGCCTTCATTCAGAATGACACCGATGACGTGAGCCTAGCGTTCAGCGCCACCCTCCTTGTCCGCCTGAATGTGGAAACCCGATCCAATCCGGAAATGCTAGCCAGCAAGACCGGGGAATTGAGCACCCTGCTACGGAACGCATAATGAAGACATTTCTCGCTGCACTGTTAGTCATGCTGACATTCCAGCCCGCCCTGGCTACAGTACAGCTGACCCCCATTTACGCAAACGAAGCCAGCAATTGGCCTCTTGAGACGTTTGCCGGCAACGGCCTATTCCGACAGATCGCCCGATATCAACAAGGCCATCCCCAAGCCATCGTCCTTAATGGCGGCGAATACACGCTTGCGCAATTGGCTCGTCAGCTGGACACCCGCGCCCTTAGCCGCACGGCATCCGGCTGGACGCTGCACTATCCGCTGATAATCGGTCCCGGCGCTCGGCTAATCCTCTCAGCCAGCACTTTGTTTATAGAAGGTCGTCACGGCGGCTGCCTGATCAACCGGGGAAAGCTGCTCATCGAGAACAGCTCCCTGTCCAGTAATGGCGATCAAAGCAGTGGTTTTATCCATGGCTGGGGCGGCTCGACTACCCGTATCAAGAATAGCGACTTGGCAGACCTTGGCCGCGCCGATTACCGGGCCAACGGGGTCAGCGTAGCGCGCCATCGGTATCAGGGCGCTGGCACCCCAGCGCAGCTGTTCATTCGAGATTCCCGTTTCAGCAACCTCCACCGAGGCGTAGACGCAGAAGCCGGCAGCCGCGTCAGCATTGTCAATCTCTCTATCAGTGCCAGCCGGGAGCAGGGAGTCGTGCTGTACAACAGCCCTGCCCACATTGAGCAATTACAGGTCAGCGATTCAAAAGGGCATGGCTTGCGCGCGGGCGGCAACCGCACCATTTCTATTGCCGATAGCCAATTTCAGAAAAATGGTGGCAGTGGCCTGTTACTGGAGGACCACACCGGTGAGATACACATTACCCAAGTGGCCAGCCTCAACAACCAAGAATACGGCATCCAGATCAAAAGCCAGCGCGGACAACAGATTACCCGAATGGAAACACTGAACCTGACCGGCAATGGCAGCGACGGCCTGCGACTGGATGGCAGCATGCACATCACCCTGAACAAGGCTGAGATCAGCCACAATCATCGCTATGCCATTTCCATTCAAGCAGAAGACGGTCGGCAGATCAGCGGCAATATGGCGGAGCTGCACCTGCATCTCAACCGGCTGGCGGCCTTGCATACCGGTGGCGAAGGCTCGCTGCGGTTAAAGGGAGTGAGTCTGCGCCATGGCAGCAATCAGGGGAAATATCTGGCAGGTAACCTGGCCGGCAAGGAAGCCGACCTATTACCTAAGCTGTTACGGAATCAGGAGGTGGTTGTCCCGTTCACGGAGTCGCTTCCCACAATCCCGCTAACGAGCCCCCGGTGAATCGAGAGCCAAACCGATCAGCATCGCCTGCCGGTAACGGCAGGCGCTCAGGAAAGCGATGGGCATACACCGGCCACCAAGCCATTTTGTAATCATCAATGGCCACCTGCCGTTGAGCAAACGGGACACCCTTGCCGTCCCCCGCCCAAAAATGCACCACCTGAGCAGCCAGAGCATGCAGCTGTTGACCTTCGCCTTCATAGAGCGGCAAGCCATTGCGAGTACCCGCCTCCGCCATCAATATCAACGGAGTAATCGCAAAAGCATGATACTCCTCCGCCCGCTTGCCACGAGCTGCCTCCCGAGGCAACACCACCCCACCGTTTCTGGGCGTAATCTGCCCGATGGCCAGCCAGTAGCCCTGCTCAGCCCAAGATAGCCGCGCTGGCTCATCAAGCACCAACCCAGCGGCCATAACCGCCCAAGATGACCAGTAATCATGATTATTGTAGAGATCCATGCGCTGACGCCGGGGAGAGGCATGAGCCTGCACCCTATCCGCCAGCAACGTCAGCCAATCGCGTTGTTCCTCATTCACTTGCCAGCCCGTCAGCGCCTGAGCCTTCATCATGTTCATGGCCAAGGCAGACAAAAACCATTTCCGAACTGCCTCCCCCTGCTTACTGGCGTGTTTTTGTGTAAGCGCGCCCGCTTGAGCCCAAGGTGCCACTGCCATGGAAAAGCATTCCTTCGCCGCCGCGCGAATGGCAGGATCCGGTTTGCGCATATATTCCGTCACCTGCCCCAGAAAGGCCAAGTAACTGTAGATCGCGCTCACCTGACTCTGGTAACGGCGGGCGGCCTTCTTGTCCAACACGTCCTTGCTGGCCTGACCCTGATCATACTTGCTGCCCATTTTCAGCTGGCCCGGATAAGGCGGATACCCCTGAGACTCAGCCTGACATCGGTTCAGCGCCCGCACATCGGGCTTAACCTGATCCAGAGGCTGACTATCGAAAAGCGGCACCAACGAGGCTTGCGAACACCCGGTAACCAACACCAACAATATTCCCTTCAGTAGTCGCACAGTGATGTCTCCACTCTCATCGCCTCAGCTACCGGTTGTTCAAACTCCAGCAGCACGGACAACAGATTGCTTTGGCGCCCCGGTGGATCCAGACGCAACATAAAGCGACCGGTATCCAAACGAGCAGGGCGTCGAATGCGAATTTTCTCGCGCTGACCATTATCGTAATACGCTAGCACATAAAACTCCTTGAGATTATTGGCCGAGAAGTTCATGTCCAGCAACAGGTGGGGCTTGCCCGCCGTAACACGACGATACTGCCCGGCATTCGCCAAAACCTCTGCCCTCTCGTCTGCTTCGGATATTGGCAAGGTCACCGTATCACTAGCCAACAGGGTTTTATCCGTACACCCGCCGGACGCTTCCGGCAGTAATTGCCGCCAGATTGCCTGGTCGTCTATGGCGTAACTCACTGGCAGCTCCCAGATCAGATAACGGAACTGACCATTTTGATAGGCCTCTGAGAGCAGCACATCTTCCAGTGAGCCGGTGGCACCACCACCGGTCATGGCAAAATTCACAACATCACGACTCAGATATTGCTGCAAAAAACCCTGAAAATTGTAGTTCTTGTAGCGATCATCACGGTTATCGGAATTACTGGTACCCACCAGAGCGATGGCGGGCGTCGCCACATCACCGAACAGGGTATCGGCACTATCCATCCCCTCTGTCGGCACCGTGACGCTGCCGCGAACCCACTGGTAGTTATACGCATTGCCACAGACGACACTGACCGCCACATTCATGGTGCCCATCTTGCGCAGCAAAATAGCCGGGCGGGTTTCGAACGTCATCTCGGCAAGTTGATTGATACCGGGGTCCGCCAGCATCGCCTTTGCCACTTGTCTGGCGCTCACTTGTGCACCATAGGGTGTCCAGTGGTGATCACGGCGGAAAAAATATTCCTGCTCGTGCTTGCCGGTTAGCACTGGCTCCATGTCGACAACCATTGCCCCTAGCGAGCGTAATGTTTGCGCCTTTTCCAGGAAAGACTGCCGCGCGGCAGCCCGCGAGTAGCGTTCCTTCCAAGGCGATACCAGAGCATCCGCATGCATCAGCCCACGGGTCGGCTGCAACATCACCACCAACCTGACCCCTCGCTGCCCCAGTCGCTCCACCAGTTCAGCAAACGCCTGCCGACTGGCCGCATCCAGAGAGAAAGATTGCTGCAAATCCACTTCGGAACGAAAAAACCAGTAAGGCTCACCGGCGACCAACTGCCGCATACTGGTCATGACACCTTCGGCATAAGTCTCAGGATCTGACAGGGCGGCACAGGTGAACGGGGGCTTCAAGAAAGCGCCACGCATAACATCACGCTCTTCTATTTGCTGGCTAGACACTTCGCCGTCACCATTCTCCCCTTCGGCTGCCGAGCACACACCTGCCAGCCCGAGACTTAAGCACAGGGCTAGCCATGTTGCATAATCAGGGAGTCGCAGTTGCCACATGGGTTTCCTCCAAGCGCGCCTGACTACCACCACTGTCCGATGTCACCAGCACCGTATAGACTCGACCGCGCTGCAACACGACTTCTTCCAAAGGCAGCTCGACGCCGCTGTCGAGCGCCACCTTCAAGGACACTTTCACCCCGTTTATTTGTCGCTCATCACTGCTGCCTGCCGACAGTGGCCCGATCACGTTCACCGCACCGTTGCTGGTCTGCAACGTGGCCGGTTGGGCTGACAGGTTGTACATCACTAGTAGCGCTTTCAGCCGGCTGGAAAAATAAGTGTCCTGATGCGGCACCAACGAAGCGCCATCAAACACCAGTGTTTGCACCGATCGCTTGGCGAAGTCGAACGCAAATTGCTTGCCGTTGACTTGCAGCTGAGCGGCGCCCCCAGGGCGGTAGAGATAGTCCCCCGCTTGCCCGGGAGCCAAAGACTGACGCCAGTCATCCATCGCCAAGGCCACTTGTTCATCGGTCACATTAATGACCCGTATAAAGGCTGAGTTCGGCGGTGCAGCCATTTCATACAGCCCTTCGTTACCGTCCTGAGCTGCCCACCCCGGCAAACTCAACAGCATGGTCAGAATCATTAGCCATACACGCATGACGTTCCACCTCCAAAATTGGTTCCATTGGTTGAATCAGTGCCCGTTCAGGCACCTCCCAGAGCACATACTTCACACGTTCATCCCTGGCTGCAGGGCTGTTGATAAACTCATGCATCGCCGAAAATGGTCCCTGAGCCTCCAGCGCATAGACCAACACATCCGCCCCCAGCTCTTGCCGAAGAAATCCGGGGAAGTGCCATTCATCCATAGCACTGTAGCTAGTACCCACTAGGGCCACCGGCGGCATGTTATCGCCAAGTAGAGCGTCTGCATCCTGAGCCTGATCAACCGCTGAGGTCTCGTAACGGGTAAGCGGCTCCTGCCGCTGCGGCCCGACACCGTTACTGGTAGGCAAGTAGCGAAGCAGATCACCCTCATAGGCCCCCACGGCAACTTCCCGGGTCTGGTAATGATGCGCCGGCGGCAGCGACAGCCTTGAGGCCACCCCGGCGGCCACTACCTCGGCCCCTCGCGGGCTCCAGTGAGTATCCGTGCGCATGAAGACTGCATCCCCGTCAGCGGCATGCTGCATTAACGGTAGAGTGTCGAGCCAGGTGATGCCGGACTCACCCAGATAGGAAGTGATGCGTTGGTACAAAGAATCCATTCCCGGGGACACGGTTCGATTACTCCACTGGGCATACAACCGTCTCTTCGCCGGTACCGGCACCATCAACACCTGCTTGCCCAATTGTTCAAGGGCACACACCGTTAGCGCCAGCTCGTTCAGGTTCCTCGTTAACCGCTGCTCACTGAGGCTGTCGTAATAATACTCTTCACGGGCAAAAAGCCAGTCATCCTCTCCCACCAATACGCCGGGCCGTCCTGCATGAAAAAACAGAAAACTTGCATCGGCCCAGAAGGAAATAGAGGGCTCGCGCAACACAAAAACCTCATCCACATGCTTCTCCAGCTTGCGCACCAGTTCGCCCTTGCGAAACTGATTCCAGGCCGCAGTTTCAGTCCCAAAGAAATGCGCTACCGGATAGAGGAGCGAGGCCAGGCCAGAGAAAATGGCCGCCAGGAAGAGCCAACCGTTGATCAGGGAAGCTTTTTTCATAGGAATCATGGCAAGCCCCTGTCAAAACTGAAAATAAAGAAAGGGAGAGAACGACTCGGCAGACAACCGCGTCACCGCAAGCGCAAAGCCACACCACAGAATAGGGACGCGCCAACCGCTCACATCCTGGTACACATTGCTCTTGTCGATCCCAAGGTAGAAGCGCTTGTTGTAATACGCACTGGCCCGCTCCCAGAACATCGCCACCACACAAAAGAACAGCGTCATGGGGGAGACCCACAAGGAAAGATTGTGCAGGCTGCCCCAGCCATTCATGCCAAGCAGGCCTGACATTATCCGCCAAGCATCATCTACATTACCGGCGAGGAACAGCGGCCAAATAAACCACAGGAAAGCCATGGTGCGATAGTTTTTCCAGAGCGAGTAAGGGGTCGACAGAGTGGTTACTGTGCCTATCCACCGCTCCAGAACCATCATCCCACCCAACGAAGCTCCCCATAGCACAAAAGACAAATCTGCCCCGTGCCAGAGTCCTGCCAGAGTCAGGGTGGTAAACGTGGCGGCCGCCACGGACCACCCCAAGCTTTTCTTCAGGGGGCGGTAGAGATAATCACGCAACCATTGAGTCAGAGTAATGTGCCAGCGTCGCCAGAACTCGGTGACACTTTGGCAGGTATAGGGCTGATTAAAGTTCTCCTGAAACTTGAAGCCCATCATCATGCCCAGCCCGATAGCCATGTCCGAATAACCGGAAAAATCGAAATACAGTTGCAGGGTGGATATCATCACCCCAAACACACTATCCACAAAACCCGGATCAGGGGCGGCCATGAGATACGTTGCTACCGGCGCGATGCTGTCAGCAATCAATACTTTCTTGATAAATCCCAGCAGGAAACGACTGGCCCCCAAAGAAAATAACGCCATGGAATGGGTGCGCTTCTCGAACTGTCGCTCAAGATTCCGGTAACGTAGAATCGGCCCAGCAATAAGCTGGGGAAAAAAGGAAATGAACGCGGCGAAGTTGATAAAGCTGCGCGTGGGCTTGGCGTCTCCCCGGTACACATCTACCAAGTAGGCCAACGCCTGAAAAGTATAAAAAGAAATCCCCAACGGCAGGATAATCGTCTCAAGAAAGAAGGGGTTAAGCCCTAGTGATAGCATCAACGTGCCGATGCTTTCCACACCAAAGTTGGCATACTTGAAATACCCTAGTGCTGCAAGATCTCCAGCAACCCCGAGCAACAACCAGTAAAAACAACGGGGGTGCTCCCGGTATTTTTGTATCACCAGTGCAAAGGCATAATTCCACAACGTAATTGCCATAAAAAGCAGCAAAAAATCCGGGCGCCACCAAGCATAGAAGAGATAGCTTCCTAGCAGGATAGTCCAGTTTCGCCAACGCGTCGGGGTCATGTAATACGCCGCCAAGAACAGCGGCAAAAAGAGAAAGACAAAAAGATTGGACGAGAAAACCACCGTCACCACCTCCCTGCGATAACAAAAAGGAGCTGGTGAATTTTTTCCGGCTGCTGATAAGCTTCCCCCATGTAGAACACTGAGTAGCTCAAGCGGGCAGACATTTGCATCTGCCGCCGCTCTGACAATGCCAAGGGAAAAGACTTCCAACCTAGCGCCACATTCACTACATCGCCTAAACTATCCTCCCCATCCACAAGAGGATTACTGATAGGGCTGTTGACGCTCACAGAGTTATTCAGCCGCCGTACGGTGCCCGTCAGTACTTCCAGTTCTGCACGGGGCCATAATTGCTGCCGGTACCAAGCCGCCGCATAGGCCAGGTTATTCATCTCATAATCAAGCAAATCACCGAGTACGCCAGTGGAAAGCTCTGCCACACCAGAACGGCGATTACTTTGTACCCGGCTCTGAAAGTAGCCATCGTTCACGGTAAGGCTCGGCTCATCCGTTGAGGCTGCCCGCACACCCAGTGCCGGGCGCCAGTCGAGGCTGTCTATCCGAGTGTAGAGCTCCCCTTGAAACAGAAAGCCCAGTAGTCGGTTTTCGCTCTCGAGGCGGTTTCCCTCGCTATCAATCTCATAACTCTTCAAATCCCCCTGTTGAAAGAGGGCATTCACGGTGTACCCCACTGCAGTGGCATCACCCCCTTCGCCGTGCAATCTCACCCCACCCCAGTAACCCGTGAAATCCCGCGCATCCATGAGGCCTTCCAGCCTATCCACCGGACCCCCGGAAGTGTCATCCTGATAGTGCAACTGCAAATCCCACCAGTGCCCCGGCCACCACTGATTACCCACTCCAGCGAGGACTCGGACGATATCATCATCGCGAGGGTCAAGGTCGGAGCCATCAGATCGCCAAGTCGTCAGCTGCTGCCCGGCAGCCAGATTCGCGCGCCAGAGAGTCGACCGATAATCCAGGTTCAGACTCTCCATCGGCAGATCCCAGATCACCCCTTCCTCATCCTTGTAGGACTGCCGCCCCAGCGCCAGTGACAACGAAGGCGAACCAAACAACATGCGACGGCGCACCCAAGCATCGCGCAGTTCAGTGTAATGCTCATCCTCGCGGATACTATCCGTCTCGTCGGCCTGCAAACTGCTGGGGCGCCCCGTCGCCACCAATAACTTGGCGCGTAGCTGCGCATCCCAGCGATGCCACTCCGAATCGCCACTGCGCCAGTAATACCGTGGCTCATAACGCAGCAGGCCATTGGGCTCGGCCTGATCATCGGTGTACGGCTTCAAATAATCTGGCGACTCTCCTGCAGTCAAATAGAGCCGTTGATCATAGGTATGAATGGGCAGCGGCGTCGCAGCAGCGACATCGCCCGCAAGAACAATCAGCAGCAAGCTGGCGGCATTAGAAAGACATCGCGACACTGAACTGCTCCTTCAGCCAGCGACGACGCTGCTCTACCAGATTCTGTGCGGCCTGCTTTCCGGCAGGCAGAAGACTTTCCGGCAACGGCAGATGTTCGCGGGTTTCATCTCGGGCCGTTCTCGGCAGTAATACCTTGCTGGCTTCCTTGTGCGCATAGGCCTTGACCGGGTCACGCATCACCCCTCGACCATAAAGATAGAGAATGGACAGCGCCGCATCACCTTGGGCGAATCCAGCTTCTGCTGCACGGGTGTAGTACATAATCGCCCTTTCCATATCGGCCTCCCCTAGAAAACCACTTTCATAAAGCGAACCCAAAGCCATTAACGCCTGGATCATGCCCTGCTCAACAAGAATCTCGAGATCCCTACGGGCCCTCTCCGGCTTCAGCGCATACCACAAAGATTCCAGGTCGCCCTGCGCCCGGTAGAAAGTGGCAACGGCTGGATCTTTTGACATCAGTTCCGCCACTTTATCCATGAAGACCTGATGGGAATAAAACTCTGGCCAAGACAGCATGTAACGCAGCTGCTCGGGCAGGGCCTCAGGCTCTCCGTTGGCCGCCGCCCGCTGCAGCCATCGCATTACAGATGGATCATGTTCGTCAGATGTCGCATTGGCCTTGAGCAACGTCGCCACCCGCAGGCAGTAGGCTCCGCCCAATGACACATCCCCTTCTAAGTTCCGCATCATCTCGACAAACCGCTCCTGCTTACCATTTTTCCAATGCATATCCTGAAGATATTCCACTGCACGGGGGTCGCGATGCAGAACACGGGCATAAATCCGCTCCGCCTCATCAAACTCGCCCCTGTGCTGGGCATACCGCCCCGCGTAGGTGTCGAAGTAACAGTCGACAACACAGCTGCGGCGGTACAGGTGCAGCCATCGCTGCCACTGTTCGTCCGTCGCCGCGCCGGGATATAGCGCAGCGATGCTCAGCGCCAACCGCAGATGTTCCGGGTTTTCCTGAGGACGCAAAGGCGCGAGCAATTCACGGGCACGGGCCTCCCCTAAGGCCAGACTGCCTTGATAACGTTTGAACAGGCGAAGACTTGCGGGGCCGGCCCGATAATCCTGTTGTTGCCAGGCGCGCTGATACCATTGCAAGGCTTCGCCGGGATCCCCATTCTGCTGCCCGGCCAGTAGCTTGCCGTATTCCACTTGGGCCGCGGCATCACCCGCTTCGGCCAGCTGACGTAGTTGCTCTTGGGCTTCGGCAGTGTTGCCCTGAGCAAGCAGATAGCGGGCGGTCACGGTATCGGCAGGCATCTGGCACCCGGCCAACGTTGCGGCCAGGCAGAGAATTAAAGTACGGGAAGCCATGCGGGATGCACCGTAACGCTGACAGGCTGATTATGGGAGGAGGATGGCAATTCACGCGCACCGGTAATCTGCATACGCAGCAAACCACTTTCCTCATCACGAACCAATTGGGAAATGATGCCGCTCTCGTCCGTTATCCCATCCAGATAGCGCACAGTCACCTCATCACCTATGGCCGCATCCAGGGCGTGGGCACTGCCATCGAACAGCGCAGTGATGGTGGCTGGGCCGCTAGGATCGACCAGCTTCATTAGCACACTGTTTTTGTGAACGAACTCTCCATCTCTTACAGGCAACTCGGTGATCTCACAGTCACAGGGGCTGTTCAATGTCACCTCAAAGACCGCCGCATCGACAAGAGCACGAACCTGTTTGGCATCCAGGCTATCCAGCACCACACCGTCATTGAGTCTCGAGACCAAACGAGAGGAAACGGTCAGCAACGGCTGACCCTGCTCTACTCGAGTTTCGCCTTCCGGCAGCAGAAGCTGCACATAACCATTCTCTGGCATCAGCACCGTCTTGGCAGGCAGCGACACCCAGGCGTCATCGGCACGCGTTAGAAAGGCATGCTGATAAAGCTTCCAGGCCACGAACATGAAGGCGAGCAGACCGGCCACAAAGAACAGCACACTCCCGAACATGGCGCGGACACGATCCCGCAGGGTGCGCGCTGTGCTCTGCTGGCTGTTCTTGCGAATCGCTGTATAGTTTTCGCGCTTCATGTTGTCGATCACATCATCCAGCTCGGTGAGCTCACCCGCCAGATGGTTGCTGATCAACAAACGCAGCAAGTCGGTATTTTCCTGATCAATGAGGGTGTACTGTCCTCCGACAAGCTGATTGTTATCCTGCTGGTAAATCACCTTGAAGCTCACCGGCATGGACAGGTTAGCGCGACCAAGGCGACATACGATCTCTCCGTGACACAGAGTGCCCGGCGTCAGGCTTACCTGGCCAGCAATGAATGACAGCCCTCCCAATGACACATCTTGCAATGAAAAGATGCCTTTCATCGGGCTTTGTATCTTCAGCCTCAAACTTCCCTGCAGCTTTACTCGTACATGCTGCCGCTCTTCCTGAGACTCATGCACCTGACGAACCTTATTCTCTTCCATGGTCTTCCCTCTATAACAGAGCCACCTCCGAACCAGTCGCGCTGCATTTAGCTGCTGGTCAGCAGCACCATCAAACAAACAAACACGCTTCCTGCCGCAAACAACATGGTTTTCGAGCTGATGCGATTGAAGACTGCATCAAAGCCTGCATTCTGTACGGACAAAGTGGTTTTCTGCCTTGTCCAGCTTTGCCGATCAAGATGAAACAGCGCAAAGATTTTTACCAGCGACCCCACTATTTGGTTGTAATACAGCAGTACTGGATACAGAGGCCCCACCGGATGGCAGGTCACCGTGAGCAGTGCTGTCACCAAGGTGCGCGAAAGCGCAATCCAAAACACATACACCGCAAACACCTGCCAGTGCTGCAGTGACGCCATCATCAGTGCTACTGTCAGGCCAACCAGACAAGTCCACATACTGATGCGCTGGTCATAAAGCACAAAGGTGGCGAAGACACCCAGACGCCGCCAACCTAACTGAGTCGCACGAAGATTCTGCCGCAACGAGTTGCCGTACCAGCGGAACATCAACTGCAATGTCGCCGGCACAAAACGGTGATGAGGGGGATGCTCCACCGTCAGGGTGTGAGCATCAGGCACATAGAAGGTATCCCAGCCCAGCGTCATCAGAGCGTTCCAGCTGGATTTGTCATCCCCGGTAAGAAAGCGGAATCTCCCTAGGCGCCAATGCACCAGATAATCCGATTCCACATCGGCGATAAACTCAGGGGAAGTTAGCACCGCAGCACGAAAGAATGACATGCGACCGGTCATGGTCAACACTCGGCGCGAGAGCGCCATGGAACACATATTCAAATGCCGTTGTGCAAAGCGCATGGTGTGCCAATCACGCATGATGCGACTGCCTCGCACCACACATTGCTCATTAGTGGTCAGGCCTCCCAAGTTTGGCATCAACCCGAAAAAGCCCACCGAATCGCGCACACAATCTGGCGCCAGCATGGTATCGCCATCGACCACGCCGACCACTGCATTCTTGTCCGGCATGGTGCGGCTCACTGCCCGGAATGCCAAAGCCAAACCATCCCGCTTGCCAGTGCCACGAGCCCGGCAAATGATCAGTTTGACGCAACCCTGCTGATCAAACTCACGGTGACACTGGCGGATCAGGTTCTCATCTGCACGCTCAACAATGGATACCACCACAGTAGCCGGGGTCCCGCAGCGCACGGCTTCGCGAAAAACGCTGGCATACGCATTCCACGTTGTTTCTGCAGGTATACGAAAGCTGGTAACCACGAGATAGATATGGCTCGGGGCATAGCTTTGCGGATCCCGCTCGATGCGGCGGCGCATGGCAGGAAAGGTCACCCGCATGAACCAAAGGCCACGCAACAGATGCAAACCACCAATGGAGTAACGCCACAGGCCAATGGCACCGATCAGCAAGATAAACTTACTGTCGCTACTGTCCAAGTAGTCGGGATCAATGAGTAAGGCTAGCCCCATCACCACGGACAGCCACAATAGCCATTCGCCCAGGTTCTTCATAACGATTACCAGCAGATGCCCTGGCGATCTTCGCTGGACACCCCTGGCAGGTAACCACACAGGTCTATCAGCAAACGGCCGCTATTTACGGTATCCGCCACCGCCTTGAACGTGGGGGTAGCATGACCGACCACAACGACTTCACTGCTGTCCACCAATTGATCCATGTCTTCGACTAGACACTCAAGCAGCTCACCATAACTATTCCAAAGCTGCTCGGCCACCGGGCTGTTCTTGCTGGCATAGTTGACATTGCTATCGTAGATAGCCAAGCGGTAATCCTCTGACAGCAGTTTTGCCGCAAGACTGATTAGCGGACTTTCCCGCAAATCATCGGTACCCGGCTTGAAGCTGAGACCCAGCAGGCCAACCTTTTTCATGCCAGATTCACGGATCATGGCCATGGCCCGCTCTACTTGGTTATCGTTACTGGTAGACAGTGATGCCAGCAGTGGTGACAGCAATGACACCTTGTCACACCAAGCATTTAGCGCCCGAACATCCTTGGGAAGACAGGAGCCACCATAAGCAAACCCGGGCTTCATGTAGTAGCTGGACAGGTTCAGCTTGTTGTCCATACACACCACTTCCATGACCCGGCGTCCATCGACGCCCGCCTGCTTGGCGATATTGCCGATCTCGTTAGCAAATGACACCTTGGTGGCATGCCAGGAATTACAGGCATATTTCACCAGTTCCGCTTCCTCAATAGTCATTTTTACCATAGGGGCATCTAGCCCCTGATAGAGCACGGCAAGGGCGTCGGAGGCTTCATCGTCGATGCCGCCAACCACTGTCATCGGCGGATTGAAAAAGTCATGGATGGCGGTGGACTCACGGAGAAACTCGGGGTTTACTGCCAGCATAAAATCGACGCCAGCCTTTTTGCCCGAAGCCTTCTCCAGAATCGGCAGCAGATCGCCGCGCACCAGTCCTGGCAACACCGTGCTGCGGATCACCACAAGGTGCGCGTCATCTTTGTCTCGAAGCGCCAGGCCGATATCTTCACACACCGTTTTCAAATAACAGGTATTAAGAAAGCCGCTCTCATCGCTGGGCGTCCCTACACAGATAAATGACACCTGGCTGTCGAACACGGCCTGGCGGGCATCCGTGGTCGCGCTAATCCGACCCTCCGCCACCCCCTCGGACAACAACTCCGCGAGCTGCTCTTCGACAATCGGTGACTCCCCGCGCTGGACTTGCCCCACCTTCCCCTCGCTTACATCCATGCCAATAACGGTGTGGCCTTTCTTGGCAAAACATGCGGTGCAGACTGCGCCAACATAGCCCAGCCCAAAAATTGAGATAGTGGACATTCCCGTTCCCTAATAATTAGCGGCATTTCACAATGACCGTAAAGCAACTTGATCAGATGGGAGCCATCTAACGCTGGGCAAGGTAAAATGTGTAGTGGGGTAACACTAAAAGGGAACGGTCTTACTAAAAAGTTTTACGTGTTCTAGTCCAATGAGATAAATAAATGAGTTTAAAAGTTACCCGAATGGCTAGCTGTTGCTTTTTTTATTGTTCATATTCGCGAATTTCACAGACCATGTCACAGAGCCCGGGAGGATCAGTGGTATTTGTGATAGAAAAAAACAATAGTGCGCTATTAACGTAAACGCATGCTATTCCAGAACGTGGAACCCGGCCCATACTTACGAAGAGGCACCACCTGCCAGGCGGTAAAAGAACCCGCTCTATTACGCGACTGCTTGTAGGGCGAAGCTTCTTGCCGCCAAAAATTGGCATAATAAAGGGTTGTCTCGGTTAGCGTGAAATGGGAAAGATCGAGCAATGCACCCATAACGAGCTTCTGTGTGTCTGAACCAGCTCCTGTCCGCGCGGCTACCGACAAGCCCATGATTCATGAGGTCAGCACCCACCGTATTCGAGAGCGGAATTCATTTGAGTTCCACACTTAGCTTGAGGTTGCTATTAGCAGCTCTGAGCCGTTGTCTGCCCGTCTATTCCCGCCTCCCCGAGTGACTGCGCAGCAACCAGGTTAGCTCCTAGACCGGCCTGCATCGGGACACAGGCCAAACGGTCGACAAGGCGACACTGGCGCCCGATGGTCCGCTGTCAGATGCTCGTAGAGAGATCAAGGTCCAGACCCACTGACCCAGCAGCGTCCGTATGGTCTATGATCTGCTCTATGTGGAGATCACCAAATTCGGCAGGGTAGTAATAGATCGCGCGAGGGAGGATCAAGCCAATAAGTTACATGATGACAAGGCCACGCGAAGACGAGTGAAGCAATGCCGAGGCTGCCTCGCAACCCGGAAAATGTGAAAAAGGATAGAGATCAACGCCGCTTTTCTCGGAATTCCGTAAACCAAAAAAAGGCCGCCGAAGCGACCTTTTCCTGATTACCGGGCAACGAATTACTCGGTGATCTTGGCTACTACACCGGCACCAACGGTACGGCCACCTTCGCGAATCGCGAAGCGCAGACCATCTTCCATGGCGATCGGAGCGATCAGCTCAACGTCCATCTGCACGTTATCGCCAGGCATTACCATTTCGG
>UEXM01001300.1_pt1 | contig 21673 bp, 29 predicted proteins | sample 1796661 | NCBI WGS metagenome assembly UEXM01 (sample SAMEA4772469, study PRJEB27181) | metagenome | reverse complement strand
TTAAAGCCCTATCGTTGCAAGCTTTATAAGACCGAACACTGTCGCTAGGAACCAATATGTCAGATAAGATTAAGATCTTTACGATCAGTGACCATCCATTATCTCCTTCTGGGGTGGGAACACAAACGAAATACATTATTGAAGGAATGCTTAAAACTGGCAAGTACCAGTTTGTTTCTTTTGGGGGCGCCATCAAGCACCCCAATCACCAACCTCAACAGACCGACGAGTGGGGGACAGATTGGATCATTTGGCCCGTGGATGGCTATGGTAATGCAGAACAAGTCCGCGCCATGATTCATCAGCAAAAGCCAGATATTCTTTGGTTCATGACAGACCCACGCTTTTACGCGTGGCTGTGGCAGATTGAGAACGAGATCCGGACGCATGTACCCATGGTATATTATCATGTGTGGGATAATTATCCTTACCCTAATTTTAATCGTCCATGGTACCTCTCCAATGACCACGTGGCGTGCATTTCCAAGCTCACACATGATATAGTTCAGACAGTGACTCCCGAGGTGGGAAGTTCTTATATTCCCCATGCTGTAGATGGCACAATCTATAAGCCTGCCAGTGCTGAACAAATTGCACAGGTTAAAAAAGAACAGCAGCTAGATGGGAAATTTGTTTGTTTTTGGAATAATCGTAACGCCCGCCGCAAGCAATCTGGAAGCTTAATCTTTTGGTTTAAGGCATTCTTGGACAAGGTGGGACATGAGAACGCCGCCCTCATCATGCATACGGACGTTAAGGACCCCCATGGACAAGATCTAGAAGCCATTATCCATGAACTTGGTCTCACAGATCGACAGGTTCTTTTTTCGCAGAATAAAGTGGAATCTAAAGATCTTGCCATGATGTATAATATAGCCGACGTCACCATTAATGTAGCAGACGCCGAAGGCTTCGGACTATCAACATTGGAATCCCTATCATGCGGAACACCGATCATTGCAACTCTGACCGGTGGACTACAAGATCAGCTCACAGACGGAGAAAACTGGTACGGCATAGGACTAGAGCCCGCATCCAGAGCTATCATTGGATCCCAAGACGTTCCCTATATTTATGAAGATCGTCTCAATGAAGAGCAAGTGGTTAATGCATTAGTAAAAATGTACGAAATGACCCCTGAAGAACGAGCAGATCTCGGTGCCTCCGGACGCGAATGGACTGAGCGCCAATTTGGTTTTGATCAGTATGTCGACAGATGGGACACCCTCTTTACCGAGATCCATGAGAATTTTGGCTCCTGGGATACCCGAACCGGATATGCCCCCTACGAAGTGAGGACTTTTTAGATGAAAAAGAAGATTTTAGTAAAAGGGCCATTGTTGTCCAGATCTGGATATGGCGAACAGTCCAGATTCGCCCTCCGCGCCCTGCGCAGCCGGGAAGATCTCTTTGAGATATATATTGTTAATACGGGATGGGGACAGACCGGACAAATAGCCGAAGACTCGGAGGAACGCTCCTTTATTACAAACAAAACTCAACAAACGGTTCATCATATTCAAAGCGGCGGCAAATTTGATCTATCGCTACAGATCACGGTCCCCAATGAGTTTGAGAAGATAGCAGATCAGAACATCGGTTATACTGCCGGTATCGAAACCACCAAGATATCCCCGCAATGGATTGATAAGATTAATACGGTGATGGATAGTGTGATCACGGTGTCATCCCATTCTCAAAAAGTGATGGAATCAACAACCTATGATGTAAAAGATCAACAAGGAAATGAGGTGCCTAATTGGGGCGTGACAGTGCCAGTTAGTTGTGTCAATTATCCTGTAAGACACCATGATCCGGATCCCCTAAGCATTAATCTGGAGACGGAGAATAATTTTCTCGCAGTCTCTCAGTGGGGCCCTCGAAAAAATCTAGACAATACGATTAAGTGGTTCGCCGAGGCATTCAAGGATGACCCTACAGCCGGACTCGTTCTTAAAACCAATACGGCTTCAGACTGCGTCCGCGATAGAGAACTCACCTCCGCTCGGTTGGAGACCTTATTGCAACAAGTACCCGATCGGCAATGTAAGGTATATCTAATTCATGGTGAGGTTACCCCAGAAAACCTTACTTGGCTGTATCAGCACCCGACCATGAAAGCATTGATTAATATTGCGCATGGAGAGGGTTACGGGCTTCCTATGTTTGAGGCCGCATATAACGGACTGCCATTGATTACAGTAACTTGGAGCGGACAGTTAGATTTTATTACTAAACCTAACAAGAAAAAGAAGGCAGTACCGCGCATCATCAAAGTAGATTATGATGTTAAGACGGTGCAACCCCAAGCTGTCTGGCCCGGGGTGATCGAGAAAGACTCTATGTGGGCTTACGCGCGTGAAGCATCTTTTAAGCGAGCGCTCCTAGACGCACTAGAAAAAGAGACTCACTATAGGAAAGAAGCCACAACTCTCCAGAATCATATACTCGAAACATTTACGGATGAAAAATTGTATAAAGATTTTGTTTCGCATATCTATGATCCCTCCGAAGAGGAACTAGAGTGGATGCAGGCACTTGGAGAAATTGAGATCCTCTAATGCGTGTCGTCTTTCTGGCTGATTTCTTTAGCAACCAGATCAATGGCGGCGGTGAAAATAACGACGCAGTCCTGATAAACTATCTCCGCTCCCGCGGATTAGTAGTTAATTTAGTCCATACTAAAGATATAACTAAAGAAGTCTTGAATTCTGCCGATAAAGTAATAGTAGCTAATTTTGTACTCCTGTCAGCCGACCTCAAAGATCACCTGAGAAAGAATTGTGAGTATATAATCTATGAACACGATCATAAATATGTTAAGACCCGGGACCCCTCGAGGTTTGCGGGTTTTAAAATTCCTCACGATCAGCTCGTAAATGTAGGCTTTTATCAGGACGCCACCGCGGTTGTAGTTCTCAGTGAAATCTGCAAGAGAGTGATGGCACAAAATCTAGAGAACACTACTATACATTCTATTGGTACTAGCCTCTGGTCCCCAGAAAAGCTAGACTTCTTGAGAAATTGTTCCAAAGAGAAATCCAAAGAATTTGCAGTCATCAATTCCTCAAACCCCACCAAAGGCCGCGCTGCAGCAATCCAATTTTGCACAGACCGGGAAATCAATTTCGATTTGATAGCGTCAGATGATCAATATGAGTTTTTAAGAAAATTAAGTGAATACGAGGGACTAGTATTCATTCCTCAAGTCCTGGAGACGTTCTGTCGCCTTGTAGCTGAAGCTAAAATGCTTAATTGTAGGGTATATACCAACCCCAAACTTATTGGGTTCCTAAGTGAACCTTACGGCAATACGTCCGGCGGAGAACTCATTGACGTATTAGAGCACAAAGTCTCCGAAGCCTTAGAATATTTTTATGGAGTTATAACAGCATGATTTTGGTAACAGGAGCAAATGGATTTATTGGTGGCTGTCTTGTGGAAAACATAGACGGACCAGTGATTAGTTGTGATCCAACAAACGATACAATGCTCACGCCCGACGAATCTTTGGTTTGGTTGAAGCAAACCGATTGTGTTTCGTGCGTCTATCATCTTGGTGCTATATCTTCTACCACAGAAACGGACGCTGTGTTACTAAGTCAAAATAATGTAACATATAGTCTGCAACTGCTTCAGCTTTGTATTGAAAAGAACATCCCATTTGTGTATGCCTCATCTGCCTCCGTGTATGGACCAGCAGAAGGTACGCAAAAGGAGGCTCAAGCCCCCTCCCCCATTAATTCCTATGCTATTAGTAAAACTGCTTTAGACCTCTTCGTGACACAGCAGATCAACCTAAATCCTGATGCCCGTATTTTTGGGTTACGATATTTTAACGTTTTTGGGCACGAAGAACATCATAAAGGTGATATGGCCAGTCCAGTCCATAAATTTACTATGCAAGCACGAGAGACTGGTGAGATAAAGATTTTTGAAGGGAGCGAGAACTATCGTCGTGACTTTGTTCATATTGATGATGTGATAGCTATGACTCTCGCTGCACCAAATTTTAAACATTCTGGAATCTATAATGTGGGAACTGGAGTCGCTCGTTCATTTTACGACGTAGCCAAGATTATAGCAGCCGAGACAGGTGCTAAGATTGTAGAGATTCCCTTTCCCGAACACCTAAAAGGAAAATATCAAACCCACACTTGCAGCGACAACTATAAGATCTCAACAAACGGCTATATTATGCCACGCCTAGGCTTAGAAGAAGGGGTCAGGAAGACTCTGGCGCTCATATGACGACAGTATTTATTAATGGGTGCTTTGATATCTTGCACCGCGGACATTTAGAACTATTTAAATATGGGGCTTCGTTAGGCACGACTTTGGTCGTCGCTATAGATTCTGATGAAAAGGTTAAAGCAGTCAAGGGACCTGATCGTCCGATCAATAATGTAGAAGATAGAAAATTTATGCTATCATCTTTACGATACATTGATCGCGTTGAGGTTTTTGATACTCCTGAGGAATTAGAGGAGCTAGTAAAGAGCACGGCGCCGGACATAATGATAGTGGGCTCTGACTGGAAGGGTAAAACCATCGTCGGTGGTCACTGGGCTCAAGAGATTAAGTACTTTGAGAGAATAGATGGATACTCCACAACCAAAATCATTGAAAGTATTACTGATAGGTGATGCCTGCACGGATCGCTATTATTACGGTTCTGTAACTCGTCTTAGCCCAGAAGCTCCTGTTCCCGTTTTAAAGCATTTATACACCGAAGAGCGTCTGGGCATGTGTTTGAACGTAGGAGCCAACCTACAGTCTCTGGGCGCTACTGTGGATGTTCTTAAGAATGACGAGATGATCTACAAAGATCGCTTCGTTGATACCAAAACAAAACAGCATCTTCTGAGGGCAGACTTTGGAGAGAGTAATAAAGTACAACCTATTGATCCAGAACAGATAGATATATCGGGCTACGATGCGGTGGTAGTATCAGACTATGACAAGGGGTTTATCAGTCGAGAAGTAGCACTATATCTTTCCGGAAAGTGTCATGAATCTAGTATTCCATTATTTGTAGATTCCAAAAAGAAAAATCTTGAATGCTACGAGCATTGCTTCATAAAGATAAATGAAAAAGAAAGCAATGAAATGAAACAGATAAGTGCGTCAGCTAAACTTATTGTAACCCTTGGAGCCAGAGGCGTGAAATACGATGGCGCTATATACCCCACAGAAGAATGTGAGGTATTTGATGTATCCGGAGCAGGTGATACTTTCTTAGCAGCCCTCGTATGTGAATACCTAGGAACAACAGATATGCCTACAGCGCTTAAATTCGCTAATAATTGTGCTAGAATAGTGGTACAAAAGTTTGGGACGTACTGTTTGCGGCCGGAGGATATGGTATAAAAATGAACTATGTTTTTGATATTGATGGCACTATCTGTACGCTTACGGACGGCGATTATGACACCGCCCAACCACTACAGGACCGAATAGATCGTGTTAATACCCTCTATGATGAAGGGCATAACATCATTTTCCAAACTGCCAGAGGAATGGGGCGAACACATAACAATCCTTCACATGCGTTTGATTTGTTTTATGTATTCACGTTTAATCAATTAACAGAGTGGGGTGTTAAATTTCATTCCCTCTTTTTAGGAAAGCCAGCTGGCGATATTTATATAGATGACAAAGGAATTAAAGATGAAGACTTCTTTACCAATGACGTTCGTCCCTAAGGGGTGGGGCTTTGAAAAATGGATTGTTAATAATGAGGAGTACTGTGGGAAGTTGCTGTACTTTGTTAAGGGGAAGCGATGCTCCTGGCACTATCACGTAAAGAAGGATGAAGTATTTTATATTCAATCCGGTAAAATGCTCGTTAAATATTCTGATCGTGACGATCTCAATGCAGCCCATGAATTAATCCTAGAACGTGGCGATAACTTCCATGTTTATCGGGGACTGAGACATCAGATGATTGCTCTAGAAGATACAGAACTTTTCGAGTTCTCAACACAGCATTTTGACGAGGATAGTCATCGAATTGTAAAAGGAGACTAAAGTGCAAACTCCAACCGATGCCGAAGCTCAACATCGCCACATTATGACAAAGTGTCTTAGGTATTGGGGCGAATATTTTAATTATCGATTCATTTTTGTTGCAGTTCCCAAAACGGCCAGTACGACGATTTCCCGCCTAGCGGTGCGAAGCCCTACAGAAAAGGGATACAGATTGGTGGGTAATAGAACCCATTTTAATTTGAATGAGTATCGTAGCGGATTACATCGTCTGAAAGGATCCGTCGAAGGAGAAAAATTATATCAAGCCGCGTATAAGTTTGGTTTCGTTCGAAACCCATGGTGTCGAGCAGTATCACTGTACGAGAATCGAAAAGGACGCCATCAGTGTAGCACGTTCGAAAAATTTGTAGATATGTATGATGGTGCAACATTTTGCCAAGTAAATCCTTCATACCATAGATTCCAGTTGGATTGGTTTAGGTGTCCTAAAACCGGAACCGTAATGAGTGATTATATCGGACGGTACGAGAACCTAGAGCGCGATACGGATAATATCTTTGATAAGATGAAGCTAAAAAGATACTCCGATAAACTTGGCACCTATCACGGTGACGTCGCCGGCGGTAAGGCATCGCCCTTTGGAGAAGTCCCTAGAAAAACAAAGTCAATACCATATCAAGAATATTATACCCCACAAACTCAGCAAATTATGCTAGAGAAGTGCATCGAAGATATAAAATACTTTAATTACACTTTTGAATAGAACACAGGAATACCAAGATGAATTATTTATTTATTTGCATGAAGAGGAGCGGACAGCATGGCGTTGTCAATTGGTTTGCCCAACAGAATAACCACGAGGTCCTACATTATAATAACTGCATTCAGGGTTGGTCGGATAAACGCCTCTTGCCCATGAAGGAGCATATGGTGGTTCATTATGTTCCTAATTCCAATGGCCACGAAGTAAAGAACTATTTTGTAGATCACAAGATAGACCTAGCAGCCAGCAACAAACTCCGTCAAGAGTTTCATAATTCGGATTTCTCCAGAGTTGTAGATAATCTCTATAACATTGAAGACCTCACTCTGGAGGACTACAATCGCTTGGAGATGTGGAATTTCGCAGAAATGAAGAATGGAGGAAAAACAATTTTAATTGTTCGGGATCCTTATAACTTTATTGCCTCTTGCTTACAAAGGCTGAAGAACCCTCCCGACCCCGGCGCCACTGATGTGGGCACTCAGTTGCCCCAACGCCTCCGAGAATGGAAACGGCATGCCCGCCAAGCCCTACACGGCTCTGAGACTCATCAAGAGATTGAAGTAATAAACTTTAATGAATGGTTTGTGAGTGCCGAGTATCGCAAAGGAATTTGCGATCGCCTTGGTTTAGAGTTTACGGATCGCGGCTTGAATAAGGTAATGAATTTCGGGAGCGGCAGTTCTTTCGACCGTGAGCAGTTCGATGGCAATGCTCAACAGATGAAGGTGCTCACACGGTATGAAGGATGGAAAGATCACGCCGCGTTCAAGCACCTTGTCGATGACGAGATTGTAGAGTTGGCTGCGACTCTGTTTGGTATAAAACTGTGAAAGATATCTTAGTCATATATCCTCATGGGCTTGGGGATTGTGTTCTCTTAACGCCAGCGCTAAGAGAATACTACAATAAACATGGACAGAAGCTTAATGTTGCGACTCTAGAGAGATTCCGATCTGCACAGTTCTTCGACCATAATCCCTATGTCGATGAGGTCTATTATACCAAAGATGCTTGGTTAGATTACCCCAACTCGCAGGTGGGTTTTAATGCCGTCTATAACGACTGGAAGGCGGCCGCCCGCGATAAAGGTCTCCGCGGAGTTGTTATGCCCATGCATACAGACCCCATAAGCAAAATACTTCTTAATTTTAAGTATTTGGGAATCGATCCTTACCAGGATCCTAAAACCGAATTGCATACTACGCCTGAGGACACTGCGACCGCTGAAAGAATTATAGAAGACAAGGTGGGAAGTGACCCCTTCGGCTTTGTGCAGACATCAACTGGAGTACCATCCAAAGATTTACCAGCAGATTATGGGCGCCAGTGGCTTAAAAAGAACCGAGGACTAGAAAAAGTGATAGAGATCGGAAAAGAGATAGGACACCTTGATTACAATATAAATGTTCAATTTGAGATCCTGCGACGCGCCGACGCGGTCTGTATTCCTGACTCAGTGTTTTATCACGCGTGCCATGCCATGGATAAAGAGATAGACTTAGTATATTTCGGACGAGGAAAAGGAATCTATGATCGCGTACGACCACTTCATGAAGTTGTGGAAAATGTGGTCTTTTCATTATAAACACACAAGGTATAAAAAATGAGTAATACAAAAGATAGTTTGCATCATATCACAGCGGGAGACATTCAGATCCCCTTTGATATACGACACAGGAGCATTATTGATGCACTTCCGGTTTTTGGGGATCCTCCCCAGATCCTAGATGTTGGGTGTGGTCACGGCTCTGTACCTCGAACTTTGCATAACATGGGACTTTCAGTCACCGCAATAGACATCGAAGCGCGCCCCAGTTGGACACACCCCGCCGGAGTTAATTTTATAGAAGATGATTTCATGGTAACAGATAAGCTTGAAGATAGCTATGAAGTGGTGATGTGTTCCGAAGTTATCGAACATCTACCCAACTATAAAGATTTTTACGCAAAGCTTCTAAGTTTAGCAACAGAAAGGTTAATTGTTACAGTTCCATATGAACGATCCTTTGATATGCCTGGTCCCCCACCACAAGGTCACTGCAATTATTGGTCCCTCCGCCCCGGCAAAAAGGGATATACACCCGCAGCTGAATTTATTACAATGTCAAAGCCCTATTCTACTAGTATCACCAAGATCCGCTCTAAACCGCGGGATGTACAGATGAACCAGTGGTGCTTAATGGTAGTGGTAGATAAGAGGCAGCCTTATGGTTAGGATTTTATTTATTGGAGTATTTGATAGTGCCAATCGCTCTACAAATAATGCCCAACTTCGTGGCTTCCTTAAGACGGGAGCCGAAGTTATAGGAATTAATTTTCGACAAAAACGTATTGATATCGGTCCCATAGCCCTCGATCAGCTCATTATAGATACATGCCGTCAGCGCCAGCCAGATCTGGTGGTTTTCTCGAAATGCGCAGAGCTAGATCCTCGCGTCTTTTGGGAATGTACCGCCATGACTACCACATGCTTGTGGTGGATGGACCCCCTTAGTACATTAAACCAGACTCCCGGAATTCTCGAAAAAGCCAGATTTAGTAGTTATGTTTGTACAGGCGTCGCGAATACAGGGGAGGTGTTTAGACAAGCTAATCCTTGTGTAGAGTATGTCCTCGAAGGATATGATCCGTTGTTCCATAAACCATATGACTTGGAGCAAGATCTAGGCGTCAGTTTTATAGGATCACTCCACTCAGAAAGAGAGAAGTGGCTAGCAACCATTGAACACCCTGTGACCCATGTGTCTAACGCATATGCCGCCGATCATGCCCGCGTTGTTTCTAGGTCAAAAATAAATTTAAATCTTGCGACGACCGGAGGTGCCTCCGACAGGGTTTATAAAGTATTGGGAGCTAAGGGGCTTCTTCTTAGTACAGATTGGCAAGGCCGCGAGGAGTTATTTGTGGATGGGGAGGACTTGGTGATTTATACAGACGCGCGCGATCTCAATGAAAAGATAGCTTATTACTTAAAAAACCCTGAAAAGAGGAATAAAATAAGAGAACAAGGATATCACAAAGTTCAAGGTATGTCAAAAGATGCTTGGGCAACTAAAATCCTAGAAATTTATAAAGAGAAAGTATCCAACTCATGAATGAACGTGTTAAAATAGGACTCGTCGGAACCGGCTATTGGGGGAAGAATCTCCTTCGCAACTTTGTTAACTGCTCACTCACAAAAGTGACCGCTGTTTGTGATGCTAATACTGAATTAGCTCAATCGCGTATTGAAGACTATGAGAATATAGAAATTTATTCTGATATTAACACTATGCTTAATAGTGCCGAGATTGACGCTGTCGCAATCGCAACCCCCGTACGTACCCATTATCAACTGGCGCTAGCAGTTCTAGAACAAGGGAAGCATGTATTGATCGAGAAACCGATAGCTTTAAACTATGAGCAAGCTACAGAGCTGGTCACAGTAGCTAGCACTAATAATCTTACTCTTATGTGCGATCACACTTTCTGTTACTCCGGACCGGTCCGTAGCATTCGGACGGTGGTGGAGAGTGGCATCTTGGGGGATATTCTAGCGATTAATTCCACACGCACAAATTTGGGACTGTTCCAGAAGGATGTGAATGTGCTGTGGGATCTCGCCCCCCATGATTTATCCATTTGTGAATATGTCTTAGGTGACACCTACGTTCCCGTCTCTGTAAGGGCTTCGGGTGCAAAACACCCCGATTCTCCTTTTGCTGCCGATGCCCACCTTCATGTTCAATTAGAGAATAACATTAATATTTCTATTCATAATAGTTGGCTCGCCCCAACAAAGACGCGGCAGTTTAGTATTATTGGCACCGAAAAAATGCTTCTTTGGGATGATCTAAGTCCTACTGATAAAGTTAAAATATGCCATAAGAACATGAAAAAGGATAATGATACATTTATCTATACGGATGAGGGGACCACCGCCCCGGCCATCGATATGACGGAGCCGCTACTAGAAGTAGCAAACGATTTTGCTCGATGTGTTATGACAGGAGAAAAGCCAGTCGCTCCTGGCACCACAGCCGCTCAAATAGTTCAAATTCTAGAACTTGCAGATCAGTGCCTAGACACAGCAGAGACTATGGAGATTTCCAGATGATAGCTCCCACAGCTCTAGTCAGTGATTCTGTCTCTCTAGGAGCAGGTGTGTCGGTGTATCATTACACTAACCTGTATGGTTGTACAATCGGCGATGAGTCTAAAATTGGAACTTTTGTTGAAATACAAAAAAATGCTGTTATAGGAAAGCTGTGTAAAATATCTAGCCATACCTTTATTTGTGAGGGTGTCACAATCGGAGATGGCTGTTTTGTGGGACATGGGGTAATGTTCATAAATGACAGATTTCCTGCCTCCACGAATACAGAAGGGCAGTTAGCCTCAGATGACGATTGGACTCTGGAGAAGACCACAGTTGGCACCAGAGTAAGTATAGGAACAGGTGCCACAATTATGTGCGGAGTCACTATCGGCGACGGAGCTGTAATTGGCGCCGGTGCTGTAGTCACTAGAGATGTGGCGCCCAACACAACCGTAGTAGGCAATCCTGCTCGAATCATACATAGGAGAGAATCATGATTCCATTTGTAGACTTAAAGCCCCAGCATAAGCAGATTAAAGAAAGATTGCTCACCGCATGGGAAGAAATTATAGATTGCACAGGCTTCGTTGGGGGACCCTGGGTTGATCGCCTGGAGACTGGGTTTGCAGATCTATGTAACACCACAGAATGCATTGCAGTCTCCAGTGGCACAGACGCCTTAGAGGTTGCCCTACGAGGACTTGGCGTCGAACCCGGGGATGAGGTGATCCTACCTGCCAATACTTTTGTGGCCACCGCTGAAGCGGTCATGTTAGTAGGTGCTATCCCGGTGCTAGTTGATTGCAAATGGGGCACCTGGAACATAGATCCCGAAAGTGTCCGCGCAGCGATCACTGACCGTACAGCGGGTATTATCGGGGTACATTTGTATGGACAGCCGTGTGATATGGACGCGCTCAAGGAAATAGCTCAAGAACGAAGCCTCTGGGTACTAGAGGATAGCGCACAAGCTCATCTTGCAACATATAAGGGTTCTCCTTGTGGATCATTGGGAGATGCTGCAGCATTCTCATTCTATCCCGGAAAGAACTTGGGAGCAACCGGCGAAGGTGGTGCCGTTACGACAAATAGCACAGAATTAGCTAATATTATACAGCAAGTCCGAAACCATGGCTCTAGCGAAAAATATGTACATAATGTTTTAGGCAATAACTCGCGTCTCTCATCGGTCCTGGCTGCTGGACTAGCCATTAAACTAGATTATATCGCAGACTGGACCAAACAGCGCTGCGATAATGCGGCCACGTACTTAGAGCATCTTTCTGATGTCCCCGGACTGACACTGCCCGTAGTAGAAGAGTGGGCGAATCCCGTATGGCACCTATTTGTTGTACATCTCGCAGATCCTAAAGATGCCCAGGCATTTTTAAAAGAAAATGGAGTAGCCACAGGACTACATTACCCTACCCCCCTCCATTTGCAAGAGGTGTTGGCAGACTCATATGGTTCCCGCGGCCAGTTTCCGAATGCCGAATATAATGCTAGCCACTGTCTGAGTCTGCCGATGTATGCAGAGCTTACACAAGAACAAATCGTAAAGGTTTGCGATGAGCTAAAGAGATATTTATCTCAGAAGCAGTAAGCAATGAGTATAAAACAGCTAATCGTCGGACCTTGGGTTGGGGAATTTGGTTGGGAACTATTTGCGTGGCAGGCGTATATGCGCTCTCTTTCCCAGCATTACGATAATACTGTTGTTATATGTCGCTCTAGCTCGCAGGCTTTATATGCGGACTTTGCTGATGAGTTCATATCTCTGCCACAACTCAGTGGGCTAGCGGATTCTTTCTTTATGCATGGAGTAGATACAAACCGCGTTTTGAAGGAGGTGCTACAATCTCATACTCAACTCTTCAAGCCAGGTACCACTCTTATCCCTCCAAGGCGCCTGGGGATGCCTCCTTTTACGCCCTGCACACAGTCCGAAGTATTTGGGGAAAGGCACATAATACCTCACTATCTCAAATTTGGAGATATAGGAGATAAATCCTATGACTATATTTTCCACATTCGCGACCGAGATCTGCGCAAGGAAGATAATTGGAGTCTGACGAACTGGAAACACCTCCGGGATAAGCTACAAAATGATGGATCCACCATAGCCTGCATAGGAACATCAGCTGAGTCTGCGTATATTGAGGGCACCACAGATTTACGTGATGGGGATTTGGCGACTGTTTTTGATGTGATTCGCAATAGCGACTGTGTTTTTGGACCTTCCTCCGGACCCATGCATCTTGCCAGTTTATGTGGGGCCCCCCATGTGGTGTGGTCGAAAGAAGGCAACAGGGATAGATATATTAATACATGGAACCCCCATGCAACACCAGTTCTGTTTTTGTCTGAAAAATCATGGCACCCTACGCCCGAGTATGTGTTCGCAGAGTTTAATAAATGGAGAAAAGAATGGAAGTTATAGTTTTTACATCCGATAGATACGTCTCGTTACTGGACAAATTCGCTTATCTATTCAATAAACATTGGTCCCCAGATCAGAAAGTTAATATTCTGGGCTTTAAACCACCAGAGACAAAATTGCCCGACAACTTTAAATTTATCTCGGCCGGAAAACAAGAGGATTTCCCTCCAAAGTCAGTCGTAGAACCCTTTCGCCCCATTCTTGAGAGCCTCGATACTGATATTTTCGTGTTGATGTTAGAGGACGCGTTTCTAATAGACACGGTTGATCAAGACCTACTGAGCAAAGGCGCCACCCTTCTCCGTGAGAACAAGGCATCGAAGATCGAATTATTCCTAGGAGCGCGCTATCAATATATGTCATCACGCCCCTTTAGTGATGAGTTTAATATCTTTCCACAAGATATGGATTATAGATATACTGCAGCTCAGAGTCTTATTCGTAAGGATTACTATCTCAAGTATTTTGATCAGCCGAATATGTGGGCTTTAGAGATTAATAATATTCCCCGAGCTAAGAATGATGGACACACCTTATTGGTTCCCAAGTCTAAGCCCATCGCTCCATGGATTAATTCGGTAGTGAAGGGCGGCTACAACGCAAAGCAGCACAATAACATGTTAGCAAGCAAGAGTGGCCGAAACTTTGGCTGGAATAAGTTTCAGAGACTTAATGACGAGGAATACGATATTTTCACCTCACTGAAAGATTGGAAGGCAGGATGAAAGAAGAAATATTTTCTAAAGTAGAGCCCGGGAAGCTACTGCATATTATTTATCGACCGGAGGCGCCTACGGGAGAGGAGTCTCGTGAAGACATCATAGCAGAAGAACACTATCTTCAGTGTTCCGCACTGAGATTCAGCAAAGGTAGAACTTTTAGACCTCACAAGCATGTATGGAAAGAGATCCCTGGCAAAACCATAGCTCAGGAGTCCTGGGTGGTGACAGCAGGAAGGGTTAAGTGCTTTTTTTACGATGTTGATGATTCTCTGCTTGGCGAGTGGGAGCTGGAAGCTGGCGACATGTCGGTGACTCTCTACGGAGGACATACCTATGAAATACTAGAAGACAATACCACCGTATATGAATATAAGTCGGGACCCTACCTTGGAATCGACAAAGATAAGATCTTTATATGATATTGGAAAATAATAATTTTATCCATGAAGACGTATATATTAAAGACGATTCATATACTATCGGATCCAATAATGCAATAGATAAGGGATTTTATTGTACAACTAGGCTACAAATAGGGAGCTATGTTCATATTTCTCCATATGTAACCAGCATTGGAGGATTGACAACGACCCTGGAGATCCACGGGGTTAATAATATCATGGCTGGAGCCCGCCTCATTTGTGGTTCTGACCGCTTCGATGGCTCCGGACTATTTGGTGCAATGATCCCGGATGACTTAAAAGGAAGGCAAGTGATGGCGCCTGTGGTTCTAGAGAAATTCTCAAATGTGGGGACCAACGCTGTTGTCTTGCCTGGAAGTATTTTGAGAGAAGGAGTGCTTCTGGGCGCCGGCTCTCTGTTGATGGGAGATACTGTACCGTGGGGCGTCTATAAGGGAAATCCAGCAAAACTTGTCAAGATCATCGATGCCACTGAGTCCCTCCGACGCTATGAATTATTGACCGCGAGGACTGAATAAATGTCGTTTGAAGCAATTGAAGAACTAGAGACTAAGGTCGCCGACTACTTCGGCGCTCCCTATGCGGTAGCAATAGACTGCTGCACTCATGGTTTAGAGTTGTGCTTACGCCATCAAGGCGTTACACATTATACCGTGCCAAAAAGAACCTATATATCCGTTCCCTTTCTAGCCACCAAGCTAGGCATCGAATTTGAGTGGAGAGATGAAGATTGGGAGAATTATTATTTTCTAGGAGGAACCAACATAGTCGATGCTGCGGTCCTCTGGGAACAAGGCTCATATATCCCGGACACGTTCATGTGCTTAAGTTTTCAGTTTAGAAAGCACCTGAGCCTCGGTCGAGGCGGAATGATTCTAACGGATAACCCAAAAGATGCGAAAATGTTAAAAAAGATGTCATATGATGGTAGAATACCTAATATACCTTGGAGAGAGCAGGACATAGACACAATGGGTTATCATTATTATATGACCCCGGAAACAGCACAACTAGGATTAAGTAAATTACCTGCTGCGATTGCCACCCCTCCCAAGAAATGGGTGGTAACCGATTGGCCTGATCTAACACAAATGGAGATTTTTAGAAAATGAAAAAAGCACTGATAACCGGAATTGCTGGACAAGACGGCAGTTATCTAACCGAACTGTTGAGTTCCAAGGGGTATGAGGTGCATGGTATTGTCCGTCGGCACTCGGTCGCAGAAAACCAAAACTTCCGACTTGCTAAGTTAGCTCACCTAGAAAATGTGCATACTCATTATGGCGATCTGCTAGACTACCCTTCGTTAGTTCGTATTATGTCCGAGGTACAGCCCGACGAAATCTATAACCTCGGGGCTATGAGTCATGTGAGAGTCAGCTTTGATATGCCTTCATTCACTATTCAGACTAACGCCATGGGAGTCTTAAATATGCTTGAAGTCTATAGAACTATTTGCCCCACCGCAAAATTCTATCAGGCTAGCTCATCTGAGATGTTCGGAAATTCGGTTGATGACGATGGAATCCAGCGCCTCACTACTCCGATGACCCCTGTGAGCCCCTACGGCTGTGCGAAAGTGATGGGGTATAACCTAGTACGCCATTATCGTCACGCCTATGGGCTGCACGCATGCAACGGTATCCTCTTTAATCACGAATCCCCGCGCCGCGGCACTAACTTTGTGACGAACAAAGTCGTGAAAACAGCAGTACAGATTAAGAAGGGCCTCGTTGATAAGCTAGAATTAGGCAATATGGACTCCTCCCGGGACTGGGGACACTCTAAAGACTATGTAAGAGCTATGCACATGATTATTAATCATGATACACCCGAAGAATTTATAGTCGCCACCGGCGAAACTCATACTGTCCGCGATTTATGTGAGATAGTATTTACAAAATTAGATCTGAACTACGAAGATTATGTAGTACAAAATCCCAAGTATATGCGCCCTGAGGAATTGAAGTATCTCAAGGGTGATTCCTCCAAGTCACGAGAAGTACTCGGATGGAAACCAGAATATACCTTTGAATCCATGTTGGAAGAGATGATCGAGCGATGGATGTCAGAGGATCTAGAATAAGGAGAAAATGATTATGAAATTATCAAATCAAGCAGTCGGAGCCCTGATGATGGCTCTCCAGAAATCACTACTGGAACAGAGTGATATTGTTCCTGTACTTACAGAGATGGATCTGGTAGTAGCGGATGACGGTACTCTAGTGGTAGCAAATCCCCCCGTTGTATCCCTTGAAGGCGTGGAACTCACAGACACTGAGACGATTACCGACTCTACTGTCTTAATTCCTGAGGGCTGAGATGCCCCGCTATAGCTATCGCTGCAGCGCTTGCCAGCAAACAAGCACCGTGCAACATCTTTCATCTGAGAGCGTTGCAGACTGCAGTGACTGCAAGGAGGTGGGAACAATGGTAAAGTTGTTGAGCCGCTTTTCCACCGCACCTAAGAAGACCCTGCATAAAAAAGTGGGTCAAGTAACTGAAGAATTTATAGCGGATGCTAGAGAAGACCTCAAACAACAACAGAAAGATGTTGGGAAAAACACATGATGCAAGTTTATCTATTGCTGGCAGTTTCGGTAGTAATAAATGGTTTTTTGGTGTGGTATATTACCCGACTTTTACGAAAGTTTGTGTTTATATCGGAGAACCTGGCCGACCTATTCCTGACCAATAAGGCATTCCATACTTTTCTTAAGTCAATGTATAGCATGGAGAATTACCATGGCGAACCCATGATCCAAGAGCTAATGATGAGAGTACAGGAAGTCCTAGAGGAGATGGAAGATTTTCGAGGCATATTTGAATATGGTCTTGATGCAGAACTAGAGGAAGAGTTAAATGCCACGCAAGAAGAGAACTAGAAAAAAGAATCATTATTTTACGAGCGTCCATGAGGATGCGATCATTAAGTACGCGAACACAGATGATAGAGAGCTGCGCTCCAAACTGTACGAAGAATACATCCAGCCAGCCTTTGATCAAATGGTAGATAAGATTATCTATACTTATCGGTTCACCACCCTACCAAATATTGATTACTTAAAGGCTGACTGCAAGGTATGGCTCACCACAATCTTAAACAAATACGATCCGAGCAAGGGATCCAAAGCCTTTTCCTATTTTTCGGTAGTGACGAAGAACTGGTTTATCCATAAGGTTAAGAGAACTCAGAAGAGAAACAGAACTGAGATCTTCATGGAAGATATTATTAGCCAGCTGGATGAAGATCTAGTATCGCAAGAGAAGACTTATTTTCAGATGCGTTCGGAGATGGAGTTCTGGTCCTCCCTTCATGGCGAGATCGACACTTGGGACTCCTTCATGCTTAAGGAAAATGAAAAAAAGGTTCTGATGGCAGTCCGGATCCTCCTAGAATCAGCCGATCAGATAGAAATTTTCAATAAAAAAGCTATTTACTTATATCTTAGGGAGATTACGGGACTGAATACCAAACAAGTCGTTAATAATCTTAATAAACTAAGAAAACGATATAGGACGTTTAAGAACAAATGGCAAAACGGCGAGATCTAAGCCTAGACGAATATCTAGAAGAGACCACAAAAAACATCAGAGAAGACAGGGCAATGGCCAAGACACTCCTTATGGACGTTATGGCTGACATGGCTGCGTCTGCAACCGATCGGCGCGAGATGGGACCCATCGCAGCCAAGTTTGTGGAAAACTTGCAGCGCTCAAACGAACAGATGGTTAAGCTTGCCTCAATCCTTCAGCGCCAAAAGACAACCAACGTTGGACTCACAGAAAATGACAAAGAAGAACTCTTTGACTTATTGAACGAGAATAAAGACTGATGCCTATATCTTTTGGTAAACTCAAAGATCTTGAACACGGGGATCTGAATAATTTAAAAGAAAACGACGGTAATCCGTCGGGCGACCGAAGAAGGACTAAACCAGCAACAGCTTTGCGAATGGCTGCCGAAAAAGCGTTCGAAAAGAGTTCGCTAAAATCCATAGACGAGTTTCAAGGGGTTATAGTAGGCAAACGAAGGATAGACTATGCAACAGCCCAGTACCCTGCCACGGTCCTTGCCGCAGAGGCAGCGGGCGAACAATCCACTTTTATTAATTATCTATACCGGGTCTATATTCCAGAACTTGAGCCCCTTCGCCCCCCAGAGTCAGATAAAGATCCGATTCTCGGAGGATATCAGGAAATCCCCACTGATGCACTTCTGGATCCAAACATCACGTTTAATCTAGGAGATGTAGTGAAGGTAAGGTATCAAGATGCGGAACTTTTAAACAATCCTAGGATAGTGAAAAAAATCAGCCGGCGCCCTCCTAACTGGTCATCCCCAACATCCCCAAATTCTCGTCCAAGTCGCCCCGGGGGAACTGTACAGAGAACCCGTGAAGCGGCAGGTACCGTACCTTCGCAAGATTCCACGGCTCCCACCTCAGCGCCAACCCCTCCAGCCCCCGGCGGCTCCGGCGGCGCCAGAGTCCGGTCCGAGCCCGGCGAGCCGTGCGATAACCCGGAGGGGTATCCCCCGGTACCGGCATGGACGCCCCTTACTCCACCTGAAGCATGGGCAAAGAGAAATGTCTCGGCTCGCAATGCCAATCGCTCCGCTAAATTGAATTGGGATGACACAGAGATTCTCATTCCTCCCCTTGCAGAACTGTTGGACTGGATTGCAGCCCACGAAGGAAAAGTAAATTCTACTAACCGTACCTATGGGGGAGATACCCCAGGAGATAATGGCGCCTGGATTTCCGGGGGGACCCTCCGAGGCCGAGATTTTGAGACACTAAAAATTGAAGAGGTATCTTCGCTAATGATGGGATATAAATCACGGGGATCATGGAATCCACCGGGATCCAATGCGCGATATGTTATTATGGACCGAACGTCCGGACATCCCAAAAGCGACAAGACCAAACTCCACGGGGATAACCAGAACCCTCCGGACGACGTCCTTCGCCGTTGGCTAGATTCCCGACGCGTCGCCGAGTCCAATGCTGCGTGGAAGAATAACGGTTTCTATACAGCCGGAAGATTTCAGTTTATCCCCTCCACCTTCCGATTTGCTGTGAAGAAGTACTTCACCACTCCAGTCTGGCAAAAGAACTTCGACCGAATAGGACAGGACAAGCTTGGAGTATCGCTTCTTTTTCGAAAACAACCAAAGCTGGGTGGTTATCTTCTCGGTCTCCACGACAATGTGGGTCTCGCCGCTTGGCAATATGCAGCGGAATGGGCATCGGGCGGAATTCCATTTAAGAGAAAGAGAAAGCCGGGCTCATCCACTCCGGTGCTAGAAGATCGAACACCAGGACCAGATGAAGTATTCCTGAACGCAGGACAATCTTATTGGGCCTCGGAGGCAAACACCCAGGGTAACACTGGGCACACTCCTTGTGATGCGGTTCATTATTTAAAGCGCGCCCGGTGGAATCTCTTGAATGACATCGATGCTGTCCGCGTCCTGCGCGCTGCTGGATTCACTGTTAATCCCGCCGCATCCTTTGTAAGTAATCCAACGCCCCAGATAGCTTCCACCACCGGGATCCCCACACCATGACTAAAGCCATCAATCTTGATCTTATGTCGCCCCATGCCCGGGCACAGTATGAGTCATTGACTCCAGATGAAAAAGAGGCATTTATAGGGATTGGTGAGGATGTGACGGGATATGATTTTGATGTCCCCGCGTTCAACTCCACTCCCTACGAGAGCGTATATTCTCGCGGAAATGCTTTTCTGGTGCTCGGCAAAGATAGGTTGGGAGACTCACTATCAAGTCGGGTAGGAACTCATACGGCAGCGATTGATATTGTTGCCGGACGCAAGGGTTTCCGCGCGCGTCGTCGCGATGATAACGAACAACTTATCCAAGTGAATTCCGATCAAAAACTAGATGCCGCCCGGATCTACCTTTCTCAACGTTGTAACGTCGACGCCGAGTTTGATCTTACTCCCGGACGCGTCGGCAACACTACGGAGGCCGCACCCCGGAGCACGGTCGCCATAAAAGCGGACACTGTTAGGCTCATCGGTAGAGAGAACATCAAGCTCGTCACCCGCACTGACGCGTACAATTCGCAGGGAGGCGAGCTAAAGAATGTGGGAATGCAACGCTATGGAATTGACCTGATAGCGATGAATGATTCCAGTGATATGCAGCCCTTGGTAAAGGGAGAGAACTTAGTGGCATGCCTCACGGAGATCGTGGGCGCTATTAATGAACTTCGAGGACTCTTCAATAACTATGTAGATGAATATCGCCAAGTAACGATTGCCATGGCTAACCATACACACAACTCACCATTCTATGGCACACCTACTAGCCCACCCTGGACGGGGGGCACGCAAGCCTCCATTAAGGGACTAGTATCGATCGTAGCGGATGTCACGGCTCAACTAGGACTTCATGCTACAAAGTGTGCTATGATAGAAACTAACTACTTAGGAGCGACCGGTGTTGTAGAGTTTGTCACAGAAGAAAACACTAGTGCTTATATTTTAAGCAAGTATAACAATACCAACTAAGATAATGCCTTTATTACCTCCTAAAAGATATCTCAATCAGGATTTTAAGATTCCATTTTATGAAGAATCTACTAAGTCCTATAAACTTAAGTTCAAGGTTAGTCCTCGTATCCGAAATGCTTCCGAACAAAGGGAGAGAGAGGCAGAATTAAAGGAGAAAGCACTCCGCTATTATGTCACGCATTATCTTCCGGAGTTCTACACCTATCTTTTCAATGAGACGACGTTCCAAGAAATACTAGATAATAGTCCTAAATTGACCCTCCCTGGGGACGACGAGCCGCAGCCGATGATATCTATGACCGAAACAATAGAATTGATGTCAAATATTCAGCGCTCAATAAAGATAGAACATTACTTTAACGCTGCACCCCCCATGGCTAACAAGAGCGCTGTTGTTGTGAGCACAAACTTCGATTTCCTCGCGCGACGAGAGAAGCTGGAAGCTGAGGGCAAGATGCCCTCTTATGAGTCCAACTACGAATATTTCCGTACTAAAAATAATGTGTCTGTTCCTACATCTTCCACAACATTAGCGATCGCATCATTGGGGCGCCAAAACAACTTCCTTAATGATGGACTCCGTGCCTTTAACCAACAGCACCAAGGGTTCGAAGGACAGTTAAACATAAATCTTGATTTTACTTTCACACAAACGAGCGTTCAGCTAACGCTAAATTGGCTCGTGAGTAGCTTGGTCGCCCAATTACGACG
>UEXM01001299.1_pt1 | contig 21675 bp, 10 predicted proteins | sample 1796661 | NCBI WGS metagenome assembly UEXM01 (sample SAMEA4772469, study PRJEB27181) | metagenome | reverse complement strand
TATGTCTCTTTTGGAAGCAGACTATATGTATGAGATAAGATTATCTTATTATAATGACAGCATTAATTCTTGGCAAGAGCAACCTCAAACGTTCAAATTTAGAGTTGAAGAATAGTTAAAGTATGAGTTTCAAAATTTTATTCGATAAAGCTAAAAAAGCTAATTCTCTCTCAAACAAGTCTTCTAAAGAGATCGGCGCCGAAGTCGAGTCAGTTGGATACCACAAAGAAGATATTATTCATGAGAAGAGATATATTCCAAGTGTAGATTTTTCGGATCCATCAAACTTTGCTCGTTATGGATCGGCAGAGGAATATTATGTTCAATCAATTGAAAGAATTTATGAAACTTATCCTTATGATGGCTCACTGAAGGAAAGACTTAAGTGGGAAAACGAGTCAACTTATATTGATCTTCATATTCTTAATAATTTATACCCTAGAACAAACGGTTATGCGATTGTATCAGCAGACGGATGGGGCACCACTACCAAGACATCAGGATATGGCTTGCCTTCCTCGTTGGAATATATTTATCTCGAAGGCGGTCCACACCCAAATCCAAATGGTATGTCGCCGCTTTCTACACAATTCACCGGCTCTAACTATTATGATACAAGCACCAATAGAGAAAGTAACCTTAAATATGATCTTAAGAACGACGGTGTAACGGTAGAATTCTGGCTAAATAAAAGCGAATTCTTATCTAGCCTAACCGAAAAGGAAGTTATCTTTGACCTTTGGAACGGCGAAGCTTCCGGCTCTACTTCATATGGTCGCTTGACAATTGAGTTATCTGCCTCAACAGATGGTACAACACCAGTTCTTGTTACGGCTCAATCCGGCACATCAGGTATATATCAACAATCAGTAGGTTCTGCTACCTTCACAACAGCATCACTAGCAGATGCAAATTGGCACCATTATGCCATTTCGCTTCTTTCGGCCTCAAGCGGTATTGAGTCTAATTTCTATGTTGACGGAACGGTTAATAATAGTGTCACTTTGGGTTCTGCGGGTATCAATGAAGTAACAGGAGCCCTAAGAGCTTACCTTGGTGCTATTCAAACAGCCCCTTCGGGCACAACTGTATCTGCCGGCTCAGGAAAACTATCTGGCTCTTTGGACGAATTTAGATATTGGAAGACACAGAGAAGTTCTAAGGACGTTGGAAGATACTTCATAAGTCAAGTAGGTGGCGGAACGAACACAGATCCCAAGCCATTCACTGATACACAGGAAGATGTTAATACAAATCTAGGTGTTTATTACAAATTTAACGAAGGTATTACTGGAGTAGCATCAACAGATAGTGTTGTTTTAGACTACGCTGGCCGAATTACTAATGGATCTTGGACTGGTTATGGCTCAAATTCTAGAAATACAGGTTCAGCGATTGTCTTGTCAAATGCTGCCACAAAAGAATTTTTAGATCCGATTGTAAGATCAAATCATCCAGATGTTGTAACTTTAAAAACAAATCTAGCGAACTCCGGCTCGGCCTATGACGTTGGCAACAATGCTTCTATTTATAACTCAATTCCTTCATGGATCACCGAAGAAGATTCCGAGGGTCAAAAACAAGCAAAATACCTAACTCAAATTATTTCTAGCTATTTTGATACACTACATATTCAAGCTTCTGGTTTAAATAATTTAAAAAATATTGAATATTTAAGCGGAAGTAATAAGCCATTTCCGTATACATATAAGAAGCTTAATTCATATGGCTTTGTATCACCAGAGATTTTTCTTGATGCTGATGTATTAGAAAAGTTAGCAGATAGAAGTGAAGATAGAATCTATGATAAGTCTTTAAATGATATTAAGAATATTATTTATCAAAATATCTACAACAATTTAACGTATATTTATAAATCAAAGGGTACTGAAAAATCTTTTAGAAACCTTATTCGTTCATTTGGCATTGATGATGAGTTGATAAAACTCAACATGTATGCACAAAACACCGAATATGAATTCCGCGAGAACAGAAGAACCATTCTCGTTAATGACAAACTTGTTAATTTTAACAATAACACTAACAAGAATGCTGTCGTATATTCTTTCTCATCCTCAGCAAATCCAAACTCAACTGGAGTTATTGCCGCAGCCACCCAACTTACAGGTGGCTACGCTATTACGTTGGAAGCAGATGTAACATTTCCAACTAAACCTTTGAAATCCGATGATGCTGGCTACTTTTTTACAAATGCCATTAGTTCTTCTATTTTCGGCGTTCACGGTGCAACTTCTGTTCAAACTGATACAACGTGGGACAGTTCTGACGCAGTTAACTTCCAAGTTCTTTCGATACGTGATGAATTAGATTCTGATAATGCCTATTTTATGCTTACCGGAACTGTCGGCGGTTATGTGCCACAGCTCACATCATCACTTTATGAGGATCTCTATACTGACTCGACATGGAACCTGTCAGTTAGGGTAAAACCAGAGAAGTATCCATTAACGAATTTTGCTGATGGTGCAGACTCGGGAAATTATACTGTCGTATTTAGTGGTGTTGAAGTTCGATCAGGAGAAATAGTAAATACTTTCTCCGTTTCGGAAACCGTCAGTTCACCACCGGATTCATTTATTAGTGGCTCAAGAAGAGTTTTCCTAGGTGCTCATAGAACCAATATTACAGGAGCAGTGCTACAGTCATCGGACGTTAAAGTTAATTCTTGTCGTTTCTGGCTAGATTATGTTGAAGATAAAGCGCTGCAAGAGCACGCACTAGACACCGAGAACCACGGCTCTCTAAATCCAAGTATGTATGCTTTCCCATGGGATGCAAGCGCATTATATGGCGAAGTATCTAAGCTGGATACCCTTGCGTTTAATTGGGAGTTCAGCCAGAATACAGGTTCAAATGCTTCGGGAGGCTTTACAGTAGAAGACGAGTCATCCGGATCAGCTACGCTTGCAGCAACAAGGTTTGGTTGGATTGGAGATATAGTAAACAAACAAGTAACGGCGGAAGGATTTGGTTTTGAAAATTCTTCAACTTCGGCAATCAAGAAAGATTTTATTGTTGCTTCACGTCTTAATGAGCTAGAAACGATTGCTCCGGCTGAGACTGTGAATGTCTTGTCAGCCCAAGATCAAAAAGAATTTAAAATTGACTCACGTCCAATAAACTACTTCTTTGCCTTTGAAAAAAGTATGAGCAAAGTCATTTCTGAAGAAATGATCAACACTTTTGGAAGTCTTAAAGATTTTAATAATCTAATTGGCGAAGGTATCAATCGATATCGAGACGAATATAAGACTCTTAAATTTGTAAGACAAAAGTTCTTTGAGAAAGTGGGTAACGACGAGATTGACTTTGATCGTTTCTATGAGTTCTATAAGTGGTTCGACTCGTCATTATCATTTATGTTGGGACAACTTGTTCCTGCATCAGCGGAATTTGCGGATAGTGTTAAAACAGTCATAGAAAGTCACGCCCTGGAGAGAAGTAAGTACAAAAATGTGTTCCCCTTTATTGATGGTGAGAAAACAGTATTTGAAGCATCTGCCTTATCAAATGTAGATTATGGCGATGCGATATCATCACCCGATGATGATCCTCAAGGAACTGGCTTTTATCCTGCACATGCACCAAGAAGAAGATCGGTGGGACTATCCACTAGAGATTTGGTACAGAAGTGGAAATATATACATGCGCCCGAAGATGGTGATCAAAAGAAGAATTATCTTTGGTGGAAGAATAAAGCTGAGAGAGATAATCCAACAATTGCCGAGAGTAGTGATGTTGAGAAATCTAGAGGATCAATTTTATCAGTTATTGAGCAAGTATCAGATAGAGAAAACTTAAGACCATATCGTTTTTCGATTGGTGGCACAAAGGTTCTGGGAGGAGTTGGTCAACATCAAAACAAAGATGTCAACTTTGTTTTCCAAGCAACGCAACCTTACGGTGCAACTCTTCCTACGTCTAACATACCAGTCAATATTATGCTGTCGTTTGATACAGATGTTGAGAGTCTATTAGATACTGACGATGAATTTTTCCCAACTTACAAGCAGCGCTTGGGATTCGGCTTAAATCCAGACATCAACAGAGATAATAACAATAAGCTAAAGATGAATGGCAATAAGCTCGCCCCATTCAGCTTATATGAGACATCAGAACAAACAACATATAATACTTTAATCTCTAGTTCATATAAGCCAAAAACTACTATTACCAACCTTCACCATGACTTTGTTATGGATACAGGAATTTCTGCACAAAGTCCATTCACAGAGAAGTTTGTTGGCGGAAGATACTATCGACATACAGAGTTGAATGCCGGCACAGACACTCGCGAAAACAGAGCAGAAGGCTTCCGCCTAACTCTGGGACTAGACACTGGAAGCGCTGGGATACCGCCTGGTGCGGTTGGCGCACTAGGCGTAGTTCCACCAAACTATCCGTTTGCAGATTCTCCAGCCGGCTCGGCGCCCCTAGGATGGCTGGCTGATCTACCAACAGCCCAGAGATTCAGATCTGAAACGGCAAAACGACCGGTTAATATTAAGAATATCTTAATGACAACTGCTTCTGTCGGCACAAGATTGTCGGGAACAATAACCCACAACGCAATCGGCAACTACCAGAAGAACTATCAAGTTATTCAGACGGCAGGTCGTTCTATCAACGATCCATTCTTCCAAGATCAATCATTTGATTTTGCTCTTTATCCAGAGACACTAGCGACAAGAGGGCGCTTGCCACTTGTTGAGACAACAACTGAAAATGTCGGCGGCGATTTAGATTATCAACTTCCCAACAGAACGGGGGCAGATTCTAATAAGACTGTTTTTGTTAACTTATTTTCATCCCCCGGTTCCTATGAAGTTTTATCAAGAGGTTATCGGGACCCAGCCCATGAAGAATTGTCTGTATATAATGCGCTTCCATACCGTAATCTTGGAATTATCAGTAGAGGTCTTTCTGGCTCCAACATTGATAACAGTTTAACTGGTTCTATTAGAGTTAGTGATCAAATTGGAAAGCCCCGAGGGCTCAATCAATTGGCTACGTTACACGCCGGCGCCTTCGGGCACGATCCGGTATTCGGGTCTGTGCCAGAATTAACTTATGTTATAACACCATCTTGGCACAAGACCAATAGAAATAGACGAAGAAGATTAGAATATAAAATATCTAAATATGTGACAACTTCTGTTTATGACAACTTATTCGTTCAACACGCTATCCCACGTTCTACACAGCAGTATTCCTGGGTTACAGCTTCTCTAGCCCATGGGCTGACGATTTTCGGGCTGCAGCCACCAACATATTACAGTGCTAGCACCCTAGGTGAGTTAATAACAGAAGGTTCAGATTACGAAGATCTTACATTTGTGGGTCTAAATACTGCTATTGTTGATCCGATAACCGCATCTTCTCATCTCCAAGGGTTCCCGCTATCGGTAGATGCTAGTTCATCTTATAATAATGATGATTACTGGGCATCTCCTTCTTTAGATACTGGTGCTGATTACTTTAACTTTGTAATTACAACCAGAAATGGACCATGGGGATATCCAACTTGGAAACAAATTAGAACTGGCGAGACAAAGATCGCGAGAAAGTTAAGAGAAACAAACCAGATTGGTCTAGTAACTCCACCACCACAGATTCCAGTTACTTTGACTAATGGTTCAACATACCAATTTGTCCAGGCACTAAGATCAGATGGTTTTGTTGATTATACCGAACAGCCAATCAGCAGCAGATATTCCCCGGCTAACATATTGCTGGAGGACAATACCGAAGATTCTGATTCTTTAAACAATATTTCATTGATGGTAACACATGGCAACGAGTTGGATTTCTTCTCCAACGAGCCATTGAATAATCGCTTAAATATTCCTGTTCCTGATTTAACAAATAATGCTTTGAGCAAGGTATTCGAATATGTTACATCAAGTCAATTAAGCACAATTATTGACTACAAAGAGAGAATATACCCAGCGGAAATAAACGCTTATAAAAATACTGTTAGAAGAAGAACAAGCTTTACAATCACAAACATATGGGATGACGACAGAACCAAGCGCTCTGTCACATATGGAGGCATACCCAACTCTCAAGGTCAAACTTATGACAATAATGCTGGTGATAGTACTCCTACAAGTATCTGGCCACTTGATCCTCATATAGACTTTGCTACGACTCAATCAATAGCTCCCCCGCCCGGTGCTGGAAATGATACCGCCGAAGGCGAGGGCGAGCTGCTTAACTCACGGTCTAGATTCCAAAGAGGTGCATCCTATGGAAGAGGTATTAGAGCTATCCCAACTTATGCCGCTAGAGTCCCGGCCGGCTCATCCAGCGCTGGCACAAATGAGGTATTTGCTGGGGATGCAATGTGGGAGGCAGGATCTCAAGTCGGTAAAAAACCACATCAGGATTATTCGACATATGCAGAAAGAATCTCCTTAGTTGGAAAAGATCATTCTATTATTCCAGAATTTAGAATAAGCGAACTAATAGAAACTTACACCCAGGATAAATCAAATGATTTCCTGTCAGATATAGATAATGTATTTAACTTAACTGGAGCAGCTATCTATGATAGTTCTGAGCCTGATTTTTTTAAGACATATACAAATTCTGATTTTATTAAGTATTTTAATGTTATTGATGAGGATCTCAATGATAAGAGGTCAGGAGATCTTAAAATTAGAAGAGACAAGATCTCACTACGCTGTAACGCATTACTTAAATTCCTACCTTATAAGGGGTTCTATCCAGCCGAGCGCACACTTGAGCTAGCAACATTGTTGTCGAAATCATATGGAGATTTTATAGAAATTGTTACTACTGGTTCCTTAGCCTCCCGGGATGCAACGTTTAGAACACTCATGGAGCCTCTAGTGGCCCCGGGAATTTTGTATAATACCGTAAAATCTGGTTTAGCGGTTAGTAACTGGGCTCTTACCAACATTGGCACGGATGCCACAACAGTTAGAGATACGAAAGGAATCCCGACAGCTTCTTGTGCTCAAACGGTATTGCCTGAAGGAACAGTGCAATATGATAAGATGATTAACCTTAGGGATAATGATCCTACGCTGGCTGTTAATAATGGTTATTATATTCAAAAAATACCGTTTGAAGGTCTGCAAAGACCACTAGCCTATTTTGATGTTACGGCACTAACTGGTTCCGGAGCACTTTATGATACTGGTGTTAGCGACTACGATCAGTTAACCTCAAGATTCCCAGCTGCCATTGGAGCGCCTGAGATTACAGGCTCAGATTTCATTAAACTTAACTCTGGTAAAAAGATTTATGAGATGGCGATCGACAACTTCTTATGCGAAACGACAAACTTTTTTATGGATGGACTTGCAAATTTTGAATCCAACCGAGAAGATCAGTTTAAGCCAGTCAGTAGTGGCTCTAATTATACAATGAAAGTTGAATTGTTCAGGACATTAGATAGTGATCTAAACGTCGATAGAACTGCATTTGACTTGTATGCAAGGGAGTCAGCATTTGGTTACCCAATAGCTCAAGGACTTAACGTAGCTACAAATCCAGAGCAATCAGCATCTTTCAGCCACGTTGTACCACCTTACTATCACGGACGAAGCGCCGCAACATTTACTTTTTCTGCTCCTCGCACGGGAATACCTACGCTGGATGAAATTATTTCCAATACAACTATTGACTACTCAACTGCGTATCCACACACAGATGTAGAGGATGTTGCAATGAAATTAAACGATAGTGTTAATTTGTTGGACTTCTACACACAGGTTCCTACAGGGACAAATGAACAAAAGAAAGTTTGGCTAATGCAAACTAAGTTTGAAACTCCAATATTAAATTTTGCTAATGCTTCTTACACACAGACAGCGACGAGTTCAGTCGCCCCGGGCCTTACAAATGCTCAGGATATTAAGATTAATGGAATGTGGCACCAATACGGCAGTCAAATTACTTCTTCAAATGACGGCGTGTTTATGAGAATTAGAAAGGCTGCAGCGACCGGAACACAAGAGTTAGCAGATATTGTTGGATTTGATGCTGGTATTCCTGTAAGAATTGGGCAACCAAAGGAAGCAAATGTGCTAGAAGAAGCAGTTGTGGCAATTCCTTATAAAGTATTATCAAATAGAAGATCATTCTTTACATTAACTGAAGATAATGCAAATTATGATATTATAAAAAGTAAATTACAAAAATATGTTTTCCCACCAAAATTTGATTTCTTGACTAACGAAACTGTAGAGCCAATATTAATGTATGCTTTTGAGTTCTCGCAGACAATGACACAGCAAGATATTACGGATACGTGGCAGAACTTACCTCCCAATCTTGGAGAAAAATTTGAACAAAAAGAAGTCGTCATTGAGGAGAGAGAATTGGTAGATTATATCTTTGATCAATCAGACGAAATCCAATGGATGGTATTTAAGGTCAAAAAGAAAGCGAAAAAGGACTATAATAAGTTTAGGCGCTCCTTAGTGACCGATGACACAGATGCCTTCCGAAGAAGTATTGGCAAGTATTCTTACAACTGGCCTTATGATTATTTCTCGCTAGTTGAGCTAGTTAAGATTGATGAAACAATAAGATATATTTCGGATGATGTAGAATGAGTTATTTCGATAAAAAAGAAGAAATACTAGAGTTTAAACTAACCGAGTATGGTAAAAGAAAGTTGCAACTTGGTAATCTCAAGCCAGTCTACTATGCATTTTTTGACGATGACATTTTGTATAATACAGAAGCCGGAGGATTCACGGAAGAACAGAATAATGCAGATAGAAGAATTCGCTTTGACACACCGGCTATCAAGGTTCAAAAGAGCACAACAGGCGCTGAGACAAGAGTTAACCAATTTTTAGATGAAATCTCTAGTTCTATTAGCGAGACAACCGCCGAAGGGCAATATGTAATCACCGAAAACTCAGTTGCATTTGTAGATTCTTTTCAAGACACCCCACAGTTTGCACAGAAGTTTTTCTTAGGGTCAGATCCACTTGGAACAAGTGACTTAAAAACCAATTACGCCCCAGCGTGGCATATCAATGCTTTGGATGGAGAGATTTCATCAAGTCAATATTATCAAACGACTAACCTTACAGCTAGTAATACAGGTCTCGCTGATGGAATTGTGAGAAACATTCCTCAAATTGATGTTACAATAGATTATAAATCTTTCTATTCTTTAGATGATGAGATAGATGATATTACCGGCGAAGCTGCCGAAAAAATTGTAAGATTGACTGCAGATAATGAGTCTGGAGTAGCATTATATCTACAAGAGGATTACTTGGTTCTAGATGTTGTTGAAAGAAATACTGACAATCTTAAGGAAAATTTTGAAATAGAGGTATTTCTTTCCGGGTCAGACGGAACCTATTCTAAAAAAACCTTCTTAACAACACAGAGCTTAGGAGAAAACTTGAACGATCAAAAGGTCGAATTCTTTGCAAATGTATTTGTAGACTCAGAGATGCCCGATGAAGTAATAAAAAGACTGGATATCAAAGAGAGTACTCTCAAGGGAACTATCGCTAGAACACAACTATCAAGAAATCTATATACTTCTGATAACGAGGAACCGTGTTAATGTTAAATGTAGCTAAAGGAGTATTTAAATCTCGACTACCAGTGCCTCTAGTCAAAGAGATAATCATATTGCCGGTAGAGGAACAACAGGAACAAATTAAGCAGTTTGACATTATCGTCAAAGTCTTAGTACAAACTACAAGTAAAAATTATAACTCAGCATTCAATCTTAGTGTTTCTGCTATTACGAGTCAAAAACAAGAGTTGCTTTTAAATCAAAATCCTCAAATTATCAAAAACTTTGTTTTTAGTCAGTCAGGTTTGACAAAAAACATAAAAATTAACAATCTGTCGGAAGAAGGCTCCAGATCCTACTATGATAAAACACAAGATTCTGAACTGTATACAAAAATCATAAATGTTCCAATGTCTATTAATAGTGTTGGAAGTCTTGAGCATTTGTCAATTCTTTGTTTTACAAACAGTACTGTGCAAAGAGGGGACGTAAAATCTCCTGAATTAAGTTTGATTGGAAAAAGCTTTAATATTAGCCGCCCTGTAATTGAGCGAGTTAAGACTCTAGGAGCACTAAGCAGAACATCACAAATCTATAAGCTTTTGGACACTGTGCCAGAGTATGGCAAGGCTGGGGATGTTTGGGTAGGTCCCGTACATCTACACCCTCAAGATGGTTTGATGGTTGAGGAAAATCATGTTAGTCGACCGCATCCTAGAATTGAATCAGTCCAAGTTCCAAATCAAAAAATAAAAGATTATAGAACAGGAATTGTCAATTCAATCATTAAAGACCGCCAACGCGCGAGCAGTTCATCAACAAGCTACTTTGCGCCGATTCAGTATGCTAGAGCTAAAGATGGATCTCTTAAAATTCATACAAGTTTTAATTTTCTACAGTATGTAAAAAACGAAGGGGCTCTATCTCACCTTTTTGACAACAATTTTGCTTTACTATCAACAGTAGAATTACTTGATATTAAGGTTTATCGTAAGAAAGTAGACACCACAAATTTTGGAAACTTCCTGACACCAGTATATAAGTTTGAAAACCAAAGTATAACTGAGAGATCTACCAGAAGGTTGGTAGGAACCTTAGAAGATAACTCAGTAAGAATAATTCAAACAAACTCTCAAGATTTAAGTTTAGAAGTGCTACCAATATTGATAGTAGATAGTCAGATTAAAGATGAGACAGAGGGGTATTATAACTACGAAATAGAAGTCAATATCAATGACAATACAGCAAAAGTCATATCTGATATGGCTACAAAGCTAAAGGATAAGATCACTATAGCTCAATCATATAATCTTAAGTTTAACAACTATGGTAAAACAAATTATGATGTTGAAGCAAATACTTTAGCGAGGGAAAAAGAATTAAAGGCAGATAACAGCTGGAAGGGCGCCCTAGAAGAATATGTATCAATACTACAGTTTATGTTTGGATCCAAAGTGGGTCCAATTCCAGTCAATTTATTAGCAAGAAATATGTTTTCATTCGCCAGTCCTTACTCGGCTAGTGAAGAGTCGTTGTCTGAATTTAATAAAGTTATTAACGATTTTATTCAAATAATGTTTGAAACAACCACCAAAGCAACAGGAAATCTTCATAAAAAACAAAGTTTTAATTCATCTATTGCCGGCGCCACCCCACTAGTGAGAAAGTTGAAATATCTATCAAATATAGAAAAGAATTACTTTAATAATATGTCAAGGGAAACTGGGTACGATTATCTGGGCGCTAGCGTCACCCGGGGAGATCTGGGTCTCAGTAGGTTAAGCTTCAGTCAGTTTCAAAGCAGGGTTGGAAATGAGGTAGAAAAATATGAAGTTTCTTCTCCAAATTCTATAAATATAAATAAATTCGGTTACTTATCTCCTAATGAAATTAGTACTAACACTACAAAAATTAAAGTAGAAAAACAAATAGATTTTAATAAGTCTCTTGATCTATTAGAGGCAAATGAGAATCCCTCAACAATGTCTAAAAACTTTAAGGTAAATTCTGCAATGGAGTCCGGACAAACGGACCCGGCTGAATCTTTGTTGGGTTTAAGCGGAGTCACCTTGGTGCCGAAAGGACTTAAGTTAAAGGATTTAAATAAGTCTCAAGTATCTGCAAGATCTTTAGATTCGTCCAAATTCCTGTCATCTAATAGCGAATTTTCTAAGGAAGACAATAGCTATGAAGCGAGTGTTTCTGGAAGTAAAGAGTCTAAAATCAAACAACAAAGCACACAAAGACAAAAGTATGTTAATACTGGTATTGTGCAATTCATGCTGCAGCAAAAAGCAACAGAATTTAAAGCAATAAAGGCAACTAACATAGAGCAAATCTCTGGCTCATTGGCGTATAGTAAACTAACAGAAGCTCCCGATAGTTTTGAATCTCTTAATGTTTTGGAAAAAAATATTAATTTTAACTCAATTGTTAAGGTAGAATATTCGACAGGCAACGGAGATAATTGGGAAACTCTCAACACTGAAAAATTTAATGCTATGAAAACATCAAATGATCCAGTATTGTGTCGAATTACAAAGCCAAATGATGTATTAAATGTTTCTAATAAATTTAAGTTAGATAGTTATGATCAATTATTTGTCTTAGGTGACGGAGACTTAAATTTTAAAGAGAGCAATATAAACTCTGATATAGTGATGAACAATATAAAGAAAAGTGTTACGAAACTATTTAGTGATAATATTAATAACAAGGCAGCCGGCAGTGCTGTAATGAGTCAATACTTAACTGGTCAAGTTGTTGTTCGACAAGATAGAGCGAGAAATGTCGTCAGATCCAACCGCCAAAGTTCAGGTACCTCGCAGGGATATTAAAAATGACTTTTAAGGTATATGAAGCGGTAAATTCCAATTTGCTGGGCTTAAATAAAGACGAGCGGAAGTCCGGAGATTATCAGCTTCACCCTCTCATTAGGGATACTTGGCGATCCGTTGATAAATATAGAGATTTGCAAGGAAATGTCCCGGCCATTACAATCAATAGTGATGGCGATTTAGAAGTAGATGAGAGAGTTGCCCGCGCCGGCACATCGTTCTCTAGACCATTTTTGGGACCTGATTCTGCATATGTCCAGATACCCGGCGATGGTGACAAAGATACAATAACTATCAACTTAAGGGCAGAAAACTATGTTTCAGATTGGAATGAAGGAAACATTAACAACATTCCATCGATGGACAGTCTTCTGCAACAAAATGATCCTACCGGTGTATTTGCTGGCATACCTTACTTTGAGTTGTTTTTTCATTTAAATAACCCACCAAGCAACTCTGAGCCTTATGGTTTGCTAACAACAGATCCGAGAATGGCAGGCGCCACCCGGAATACAAAACCTATAATGCAACAAGATTGGTCTGCTGGCTTTTCTAGTGAAGAACCAATCCTGAATCATAAATTTAACTACCGATATTATGATCGAACAATGGAGGGTTCTACCTATAATATTGAGATAGAATCGGTATATAATCATTTCTTAGATACAAGTCCAGACTATGAGTCCGCAATCGCGGATATACCCGAGTCATCAATACCAAATTTTTATCACATTGAAATTTCAATTGCTTTAGCTGCAGCTGGTGAAACAATACCTTATAATTATAATCTATTTGCCGATTCAATACCAGAACAGGAGTATCTAGATTTATTACTAGGAAACTTAAGCTCCTCAAACATAGTAGAAAATCAGACAAATTCGCAGGGGTATCTACAATTCTATTCAAATAACTTGGATAATATACCTACAACTTATAGAGCTAGCGCTGGTAATATCGCAGTCCTCTCATATGATGTGGCGGATGGAATTTTAAATGATATTAATGGAACCATACGAGATGATAGAGGAACTGATGTAGAGGAAGATGATTTTTACGCCATTCAATCTTATCCCTTCTATAATAAAATAACCATTCCATACACAAATCAGTGGGCTGGTAATAATATAATTGAAGCCCTTATTGAAGAACTCGGTTTGGATTGGGTTCAAAACTTCATTACTTTAGTAGAGGTGTTGATTATTAAGGAATATAACTTGACGGAGCAAGGCTCTAATGTTCCCTCTGCTACATTGCCTTTTACAATCTATGATGCTACTAATGGTAGTAGAGGAACTAACAAGGTTGTATCTCAAAGTGAAAACATAGATCTTGCGGTAAGAATAGAAGATGTATTAAACTCATTGATTGCAATATCGAATAACGAGACAGGTGACTTAGTTAGTGATATAGAGGCTATTATATCTATTGGTGGAACTGGGGCTTCTTTTGTTGGAGTCGCGGTTCCTACTGGCGCATCCTTTATAAAAAATTATGATGATCCATTTGCAGCTGACTCCTTTTTTGGTAGTTTAGATGACTGGTATGATACACTCACCTCAACAGACCTAGAAAATGCGTTAAACATTATAGGTTCATTTAGAAACGGAGTAACAGGGGAATTCCAGAAAATATATCAAAGCGGCGCAGATTCAAACCACAAAGATACACCAATAATGTATATGGTTGAAAAAAGAGCGATACCGGTAGGACAGTTGTCTGTCGATCCTGGGGATCCAAGCACAGTGGTTCAACGGCTTTTCTTTGGCAGAGATATAACAGAAGGGCAAAAAGGAATTACCTACTACGATACACAAATCAAATATGGTGTTAGGTATCAATATGATATTAAGCAAATTAGACTAGTTGTAGGAGAAAGATATTATTATCAAAATGTAACTTCAATTACTAATTCTGGCTCTCTACATCAAGGTCGCGCAATCGGTAATGCTTTGGGATTCTATGCAGAGGAAAATATAAATGTTAGGACCACACAGACATTTCAAATCGTAAACGATCTACAGGGTGTAAATGGCTTTACATACCTACCAGAAGACGAAGAAACTCCATTTGTATCTTGGGACAGCACTCAAGTTGGATACTACGTGTATAAAATTCCTTCTTTAGTGACTTCTAGAATTAATAATTCTGTAGCAAATATAAATGACATTTTTGCTGGTGGTTCATATCCACCTTTCTCGGCTCTCGTGAGTTCAACCTGGGGTCCTAGTTATCCGCCACTGGCCTTTGATTTTGACTTGCTTTTGATAGAGACAAAGGGCGGCGATGGACTTGATGGAAACTTGGATGGAGGAGTTATTGGAGTTGCTGATGTGGGCTCACCCCCGGTCAATAAGACTGCCGGAACTAACTCTTCGTCCGGTCCCAACGTGTTGAATGCCGCAGATGCAGGTGGATATACGCCTCCTACATTGCCAGAGATTGGCGCCACATCTGGTGGAGGCGGCGCAGGACAGTACGGTGGCCAAGGCGAATACGCCGAGCAGTTTGAGGAGGACGATGAAGACGATGAGAATGGAGGTTCTACTCCACCGAGCGAAGAAAGTTCATCAGGAGGCAGTAATAATGATCCTTTTGAGATTGCAGCCGCAGGTTCATCTGGCACAAGCAACTCTGGAGCAAATCAAAACACAAGGCAAATAATCACGAATAATGGTGGAAGGTAGTAGACAATGAGCACACTAACTAATTGGTGGCTAGATTTTGAAGAAGTCTATAATAACGGTACTGTTCTACAGCCATCATATGGTCCTTTTGAGTATGATATTGATGACAATATTTCGGTTCAACAGTTTTTAGACGATATTAACGATAAATTTGCTTCGCGATACGCCGGCCTAGGTCCGCAATTTCCGTATTATCAAATAACAGCTAGAGTTTTTGGAGGATACTACGACTCGGGAGACCCTGATGATAACTTTGCAGTTAAGTATACTATATCTCCGCTTTTTCAGGTTAGTCTCTACGGAGGCTTGGCTGAATACAAAATAGCTTTTAGAAACGGATCACACGGTTTTAATACACCTGTTTATATAAATGATTCACCAGTACCTAGAGGCGAGATAACGATAAAATCTGATATGGATACTAGAGCAGCAGTCATTCCATATTCTTCTCACATTAATACAATTTTGGATAAGCCACCAGTCCCACCAGACTTTAGGATTGTTCCATTTAGCGGAGTAAGTAGTCGTTTATTGTTGCTCCTTAACTCTAGCACTGGAGAGTTTGATGCGACACCTGTATTAATTAAAGAGTCTGATTTAGGTGCGGTCGTAAATCAATATGTTGCTCAAACAAATAGCCCTATTTCTCTTGAAGATGCAAGGGAAAAAATTAATAACAGAAGCTTGTCAATAACTTACAAAAATGACGATCCGATCGATAGATACGAGATCTTTAGAACAACAACAAGACCTAGTTCATATTCAGATTTTGCATTAGCATCAGCCCCTTACAAAACCATCACAGGCAGAATTACTATAGATAAGAGAGCCTCCGGGGCTCACATGATTGATGATGTGATTCCTAATACAAAATATTATTATTGTGTTAGGGCGATCGACGTGCATAATAACTTTTCTAACCCAACCCACGTTTTTGAGGCAGAGTTGGTTGATAACGAGGGTCAAGTTTATTTAATTCTGAAAACTATCTATTTTGAAGAAAAAATTGAAAGATTAGAAACAAAGGCCGGCAGAAGATATATTTATATTGAGCCTTCATTGCGTAATCTTGCTTATAACACTTCTATAGATGAAGAGGTGACATCTGACACACTGCCTTCTGCTAATGTGGTAGGTCCTGATGGGGATGCTGATTGCTGGGATAAGACATTGAAGATTAGGGTAACAAGTAAAAAAACAGGCAGAAAAGTAGACTTAAACGTTACATTTAAAAACAGTGGGGTTATAACTCCATAGGACTTATTTAAAACAAACAACTATTTAAATAACGAGAGGTAAATAAACACATGGGATTTCTAGACAATTCAGGCGATATTATTTTAGACGCCGTACTAACAGACACAGGTAGGATGCGATTAGCTAAGGGCGATGGCACATTTAAAATTTCAAAGTTTGCTTTAGGCGACGATGAGATTGATTATGGACTATACGACAAGAACAATGCTAGTGGCTCTGCGTATTATGACATTACAATCCTTCAGTCACCAGTACTAGAGGCTTTCACTAACAACACTTCCCTTATGAAGTCCAAGCTCCTGACAGTCAATAGAAATGACTTGTTATACCTTCCAGTCGTTAAGTTGTTTACAACTTCTGGTCAAGGTTCAGCAAAACATTCATCTGGAACGTTTGTTGTCCCCGTAGATAAGACAACGGTTGATAACCTAGCGACTCTCTCAGAGGGTATTCTAAATGGTTATAAGCCTAACGATGATATCTCTCACATCGCGACTGATCAGGGATTAGATACAACCGAAGTTTCAAGTGAACAAACATTAGCACGCGACTTAATCGAGACGCAATATATTGTAGAATTAGACAACAGGTTGGGGCAGATTTTCCCACCACCATCATCACCGGGAACAACGAATACAAGATTGAGCACAGACACAACCATACCGGGTGCAACTCCTTCATTTATTGATGACGACAGCATTGCTTCTTACTTCTTTAACTTGACAGCAGGCGCCGGTTATGTGACTAACTTAGGAGGAACAGCTGAGTCTTCCGTCGCGGGACCAAGAGGAACTAGATTCCAACTCAGAATTGGCTCTTCTTTGGACTTGCGAACTAGCGATTTCCTCTTTACTCAGATAGGAACATTGGCTACATCAACTTTCTCTAACCCATCGGGTAACGACTTATCTGCAAGTCAATGGAGATTTATTGATTCAACAGTTCGTATAACAGGTGTTAATACTGGATATCGTGTAGATGTCCCAATTAGATTTATTAAATCAGTATAGGAATAGAAAATGGCTACAACATTCAAAACATTAAATGCAAAAGATGTAATTTCCACAAGGAATTTACTTCATGAGGCAATCCCTATTACGGGTGCTATTGTCTCTGGAACCTATGCAGACGAAAATATCAAAAACTTTTCACATGGTATTTTTCAATCAGTATATGACTATCCTTACTTAAGTTCCTCTGCTAACCACATCTTTGATATAACAGCTGGCTACAGTGCAGCTTCTTCATTGTCAGGCGCTAGCGCAACACAAAATGATAAGAAGATCAACATTTATAATCAAATGGCTCAAGTGTTGGTTGGGTTTGATGAGAATAACGACATTAGACAGTTTGATGAAGACGGCAATCTAACGGATGGCGGAACAAAGGTTGAAGAGGCATATGTAATTAACTTTACTAGACTTCTTACAAAAGATGAAGTTAAAAAGGGCTCGTTTACTTTAGAGCTTGGAGTCACCGGTGCTTACGCTACTCCGTTTGCATCCAGAATTAAATTGATGGATTCTGACGGCACAACATCTTACAAAGTTAATTCACCCGCAGGAGAGTATGGGATACTGTATGCTACTAATTCCCAGGCAACTCCTTTAGACGGAGTTACAGGCGCTACGCAGCAACCAGCTGGATTGATTTATTATCAAGCCGGTATAGCCGTAGTAACGGCATCGGTCTTCTCCGGACTTCTTAGTTCAAGTGCTGTGATGAACTCATCAGGAGAGTTTGTTGATGCTGTTCTTACAGGCTCGACAATAAAGAGCAACTGTGATGAATTAAGGCATAGAATTTATGACTTGTCCTTCAACAACTCTGTCGAACTAAACTCAACAGTATATTTCTGCCGCGCAAATCACAATGAATTTAATTATTCTTCAAACCCAACGTATTTGAGCGCTAGTAAATTGGTTGTGAAGAACGACTCATCTGATGTTCCAGTATCTTACTTGACCACTGTTGGGTTGTATTCGCCAGATAATGAGTTGATGGCTGTTGCAAAACTGTCTGAACCTTTGAAGAAGGATCCAACGGCTGAGTTCACGGTCCGCGTAAGACTAGACTACTAGAAATGCTATGGGGACTAAATGTCTTTTTACAAGTTTAATAGGAACGATGTATTTACAAATACACTTAAATTATATCCAGAAGTTAAATTTGTAATTTATAGTGGCTCATCGTATTATAATAATACCCCGAATATCTCCGGTTCCTTTGCAGATCCGATCAGGCTAACTGATGCAGGAAATGTTTCTTTATTTGAGTTAAACGTCGATCGAGTTAATTCTGCCACTGGAAGAGTAATCGGTCCAGACGGAATTGAGGATCGTGGAATTATATATCCATGGATTGTTAAGGATGGTTCGCGTTTAAATTTTCGAACAAGCACATCTGCAGCATTTAATCTTAAGGACCCGGGCGATGTTATAACAGGAAGTTTATATCCTTACACAGCGTCAATATCAAAAGAGTTTTATTCCGCGACAGAGCCGAGATATGTTCCGGCAGTTATAGCGCAATCAGCAACTGGTCCTGAAATTACGAGTAATGGATCCATAACAAACTTAAGAGCGCTGAAAACAACAATCGATTACTATAGAAATATCTCTCCTCATTTTGAGTATTCATCTTCTACAGATTCAATAACTGCAGGAATACATAATAGAGATTTTGACAGTTCTAGTTTGGGTTTGGTGTCGGTACCGAGCATATTTTATGGGAGCCAAATAAAGAAAGGTTCGGTTAATCTAGAGTTTTATTATACCGGCTCCCTTGTTGCCCGCGCCCAAGACACCAAAAGAAACGGAGAACTGATTCAAACATATGGCGATTCGTCACTGACAGATTCAGTTGTAGGCTTGGTGCTCTACAATGAAGGCTTTGTCATTTTAACAAGTTCAGCAGATCTTTCTGTGAATCAGGATTATTATACTAGCTCAGTTGGTTTAAGCACAGCAAATTGGACTTACTTTGGTCAATCAATTTCTGGCTCCATAACTGCTCCTAGCAGTTCGTTCAATATGGTAATGAGCGGCACAACGGATACACAAGTAATTACAATGTTTGCTAATGCTCCTAAGGGAGAATTAAATCATTCTAATAATCCCTCATTCTTGACGAATGGCGCGGAGACGTTAATTTCAACCAGTTCCTTAGGATACATTGAGAGTGACACGATCGAAGTTAAAAACATTGTTAGTTCTTCTTACCCTGACCCAACCGGATCATTTGAGAAAACAACATATATCTCAAAGATCGGCATCTACGATGAAGACAGAAACCTTATTGGAATCGCAAAAGTCGCAACACCAGTAAAGAAAACCGTAGAGCGAGACTTCACGTTTAAGATTAAGCTTGACATTTGATATCATTGGTAATGATTTTAGGACTAGACATTTCAACCAGTATTACTGGTATAACAATATTAGATAATAACGGCTCAATCATTTACTGCGATCACGTTGATATGCGTAAAGAAAAGAACTTCTTTAAGAAAGCCACTATGATCGAAGAGAAGTTAGGTTTAATATACCATAACTTTGAGATCAGCAAGGTATACATTGAGCAATCGCTTCAATCGTTCCGCTCAGGCTTTTCATCAGCACAAACTCTCTCGCTTTTATCAAAGATTAATGGTATAGTCTCTTGGCAATGCTACAAGATCTTTGGAAAAGAGCCACAATACCTCGCCGCCATATCAGCAAGAAAACTGGTAGGCATTAAAGTTCCAAAAGGACAGAAGGCGAAAAAGGTTGTTATGAAGTTTGTAGTTGACAACCTAGAAGACTTTGAGGTAGAGTATACTCGTCACGGCAATCCACGACCCGGTTATGAAGACCGGGCAGACAGTTATGTGATTGCGAAGGCGGGTTATATTAATGAAAGACAAAAAACTTAAAATCTTAGCGAACGTTCTTGGGGCACCTTACCGCTCTAATAGCGAATATCTTTTTTCCTGCCCTTATTGCGAGCATCATAAACGAAAGTTTTCCGTAAACCTTGAAAAGGGATATTACAAGTGCTGGGTTTGTGATACTCGGGGTAAGAACATTTACCGCGTTATTCGTCGCTTTGGAACAAGCCACGACAAATCTCAATGGCGAGAAATCACAGGCACAGTAAACTACGATAAACTTGAAGATTTATTTGCCGAGCAAATAGAAGAAAAACAAATACTTGAAATGCCTGAGGGTTTTATATCCTTAGCAAATAAAGATATTCCTACTACCGGCTTCGCTGCTAGAAACTATCTACGAAAGCGCGGCGTTACTAAACAAGATATTGTTTGGTGGAAAATGGGCTATTGTAGCAAGGGAGATTATGAAGGTCGCATCATCATTCCATCGTTTGATGACGAAGGTGATTTAAACTATTTCGTATCTCGCTCCTATGATAGAAAGGCATACCCGAAATATAAGAATCCGCCCGCAAGCAAGAATATTGTATTCAACGATTTGTTTGTGGATTGGAGTTCGGACATTATTCTTGTGGAGGGAGTCTTTGATGCTGTGGTTGCCGGTCGTAATACTGTACCTCTTCTTGGATCCACACTAAAACAACACTCGGGATTGCTTCAAAAGATCGTAAAAGAAGACGCCGGAGTTTATATTGCTTTGGATCCTGACGCAAAGAAGAAAGAGTTGGAGATTATCAAAACTTTATTGGATTTTGATATTGAAGTTTGGAAAGTTGATATTGGCGACAATGAAGATGTCGGCTCAATGAGTAAACAAAATTTCCAGAAGTGCTTGAATAATGCTACTCTTATCACAACAGACAACTATTTAATGCTGACACTCTCGATGTCGGTATAAAGGATAAACAAAATGAAACTTACAAAAGCAAAACTACAAGAGATTATTAAAGAAGAGATTGATGCTGTTAGCGAAGCAGAACAATATATGGTCAAGTCGTCCCGGGACTCAAAGCTTCATCGACATGCCCCAGACTCCCAGGAGATGGAACTAGGTCTAGAGGTCATCGAGAAGATGAAGTCTGATTTCCCAGCGCTTATAGAAAGATTACAGATTGATGAGGATATTCTTCAGCAGATAACTGCTGAAGCTGTCGCCAGCTCCGGATACGGAGGGTCGGGCGGCAGGGTCTCACTGCACTCGTTCTTCTCCCGCGTCAACAAGTTTTTACAAGAAGTGTAAACAAAATGAAGCTCACCAAAGCAAAACTACAGAAGATTATTAAAGAGGAACTGGAAGGTTCAGGCGAGACTGACGTAATCGATGATTTTCTTAGCGCCCCGGTGGGCGAGGAGAGTCCTGAACTCACTGAAGGTCAAATGGAGTTATGGTTCACATTACAAAATGCTGAAATGATTGCTTCTTTAGCT
>UEXM01001298.1_pt1 | contig 21676 bp, 17 predicted proteins | sample 1796661 | NCBI WGS metagenome assembly UEXM01 (sample SAMEA4772469, study PRJEB27181) | metagenome | reverse complement strand
GTATATGGTGTTTTTCCTGTGGAAGGTGTGATAAACCCCCAATTTACTCTGGCGTTCGTACAGTCTCATGGTCCTGAGCGTTTCTATGAACATAATAGTATTTAATAAATATGTACAACACATTATGGCGAGAATTAACATAGATATAGGAACACTGGGGAATCCGGCCACGGGCGATACCTTACGTACCGCGATGACGAAGGTCAATACGAACTTTGATGAAGTATACTCGTTGGTCAGGGACGGATCTTCTGGACTGATAGCCACCGACGTAACGAACGGTGACCTGAAATTACAGGCCAACGGAACAGGTAACATAGAGATAGACCAACTATCAATAAATGGTGACTCAATCACCTCAATAGTCACAAACGGTTCAGTGGACATCACTGGCAATGGCACGGGTGGCGTGAACATAGAAGGTATTAGTGTAAATGGCACAACGATTACAAGCTCAGACAGTAGCACAATCAACATCAACGAGAATCTCATAGTTGACGGCACAGGAGACTTCTCTGGCACCCTGTCTGTAACAGGGGCGTCAACATTGACCGGGGGAGCAACCATAGATGGTGTCAGCATCACGGACAACACGATCACAACAGGATCATCAAACGCCAACCTAGAACTCACAGCGTCAGGCACAGGATCAGTCAGCATTGACGGAATACAGATTTCAGGAACAGAAATCAGTTCTTCAGACTCTACACAGATAACAATCAAAGAGAATTTACACGTGACTGGGAACATCACGGGCACGATTGACGCTGACAACTCAACAGTTTCAAACCTAGAAGTGGACAACTTCAAGGCCGCTTCAATTGTCACAGAAGCGGAAGGTATCGGAAGCAACGACAATGACACAACTCTACCAACGTCGGCGGCCGTAAAAGATTACGTGGACGCAAGGGATATAGGTGACCTATCCGTAACAGGTTCGACGATATCAGCACCGTCAAATGCGGATCTGACTTTGACCACCTCAGGTACGGGATCAGTCAGCATTGACGGAATACAGATTTCAGGAACAGAAATCAGTTCGAGTGACTCAACACAGATCACAATAAAAGAAAATTTACACGTGACTGGGAACATCTCTGGAACGATAACAGGAACAGTCACAGGCACAATTGACGCCGACTCGTCAACAATTTCCAACTTGGAAGTGGACAACTTCAAGGCCGCAACCATAGTAACTGAAAGTGAAGGCATCGGATCCAACGACAACGACACGACCATACCAACAAGTGCCGCTGTCAAAGACTATGTGGACAACAACGCAGGTGGCACAACAGGTGACCTTGCAATAACGGGATCAACCATATCAACACCTTCAAACGCAGACCTAACACTGAGCCCAGGTGGAACAGGTAGTGTACAGACACCGGGAGTCACGATAACAGACAACAAGATCACATCAAATAGATCAAATGACAACTTAGAACTTGAAGCAAATGGAACAGGTGGTGTCATAGCACAAAGTCCATTCACGTTCAACGCAGGGTACATTGAGAAGATCAACACACTCACATCAAGTTCAACCATCACAGTTGACTGTGCGACGGCCAGCATACACACAGTGACACTGGCAACATCAACGGAATTCAACATCGCAAACCTACCAACAGGTGGAACGGTTACGTTAATCATCACACAGGATGGCACAGGTTCAAGGACGGCCACTTTCGGCACTGACGGTTCTTCGGCCGTGAAGTTCCCATCCAACAGTAGCACACTTTCGACCGGTGCCGCTGACATAGACGTTGTCACAATCATCAACGACGGAACCAACTTCCTGGGCAACATTGCCAAGGACTACAGGTCATCATAGGAGGACTAGATGCCTCTTGGTATACACAGACACATCATCACAGTGGGCGGCAACTGGGATCCTTCAGACAGCGTCACCACAAGTTTTCACATCGATGCCGCAGACACATCAAGTTATTCACTCAGTGGTAGCAACGTTTCATCTATAACTGACAAGGCAGGCAATTTCTCAATCACTGTCAACGGCACACCAACCAGGGTCTCCAGTGCCCTCAACAGCCTCAATGTGTGGGACTTCAGCGGTTCCAGTGAGGACTTCACCACGTCGGACGAACAGAATGTCACGGATGGTTCAGGCAACCACTGGGCCATAGGTGTGTTCCTGGCAGACACTGTCAATGACACGCAGGACAGTTTCTACAGTTTCGAGAACAACACAGTATCGTCAGGGAGCAAGAGGGACTACGCGGTCAGCGCCGGTAACTCCAGTGCGTTCAACGGTGAGTTGGACCTGGACGGATTGAGTTCCAACAGGATCTCATCAACCATAGGTAACCTCCAAGCATTCGACTCAGCGGTCACCCTTGACGCATTCCACATAGTGGGCACCATATTCAACAAGACCGGCAACCAGATCTCCGCCAGGGTGGACGGCGCAGACGCATTCACTCCTGTGAACGACTACGACAGATCCATCAACCAGAAACAGGATGTGAGGATCATGCGAAACAGGGCCAACGAGAGGTTGGATGGCAGGGTTGCTGAATTCTTCGTGGTAGGCGCACTGCCGGGCACGGGCGGAACTGACATAACGGAGTTCCAAAAGGCTGAGGGATACCTGGCTCATAAGTGGGGTCTGACGGGAAATTTACCCAGTGACCACCCGTTCAAGAACGTCTCGCCGTAGGCAGTTTTATCAAATCATAAAAACCGCTAAATATTACTTAATATGGTACAACAGATAATAGATGTAGGTGTAAATGCGGACAGCGGTGACGGTGATTCGCTGTATGAATCCGGCAACAAGATCAACAACAATTTCGAAGATTTCTTTGATCTTGTACCTGTCAAGGCGGACATCAAGTTCTTTGGCAACAACATCACTTCGAGGCTTTCAAACGCAGACATCGATGTACACCCCAGCGGCACAGGATCTATAGTATTCCCTGCCATAAGATTCAACGACAACAACATCGAAGCCTTAAACTCCAACGATGACATCAAAATCAGAGCCAATGGCTCCGGCCGGGTGGTCATAGCCGGACTTGGTTTTGGAGGAACCTCAATAAGTTCATCAGATTCGACAAGTATAAACATAAATGAAAATTTAATAGTGGATGGCACAGGTAACTTTGGTGGTACATTCGCATTCAGTGGTGCAAAGACATTCGTAACAGGATCAACTTTCGCAACACTCACATTCGCGAATGGATCCATAACGGATTCAACAGGTGCCATAAGTTTCGGAAACGAGAATTTAACAACCACAGGTACAATGGTATTTGGTACTGGTTCTACGATAGGGAATCTTACACTGGCAGACGGATCAATAACTGACTCGTCAGGTGCAATAAGTTTTGGCAACGAGAACTTGACTACCACAGGTACTTTTCAGTCGGGTCCGTGTCTTGCCGCAGGCAACATTTTGCTCGATGATGGATCAATAACTGATTCATCAGGTGCCATAAGTTTTGGCAATGAAAATTTAACAACAACAGGTACCATGACCGTTGGCACTCTAACAACGGCGAGCGGATCTATCACAGATTCCAGCGGAGCAATCAGTTTTGGAAACGAGAACCTGACGACAACAGGTAACCTGCAAGTGGACGGAACATCAACATTCGATTCATTGTCCGTGGGTGGAGCAACATCAGTGGCTTTCCCAGTTACCGTGGACAACCTGACATTCAATGACAACATAATTACGACCAGCTCAAACGCGGACCTTAACCTTACACCAGGTGGAACCGGTGTGGTTAATGTATCTAACCTGACAATAGACTCGTCAATAAACTTCACAGACAACGTGATCAAGGTCACGACCTCGAACGCAGACATGGTGCTGTCAGCGAATGGCACAGGATCAGTGGTTATCAACAACATAGACCTTGATGATGGTACCATAGACAATGTTGTGATAGGGGCCAATGAACCATCAACAGGTCTGTTCGATCCGTTGAACTACACCACACTGGTCATACCTACAAAATTAACTTTCTCAGGCAACACACTTTCATCCAGCAGGACCAATGACAATCTAGAGTTCGAGGCCAGCGGTTCAGGTAAAGTAGTAATCGATGGCCTATCCATGCCGATCACGGACGGACAGACGGGAGAATTCCTACAGACCGACGGAAGTGGTGTCATAGGATTTGGTTCAACTGGTATCGCACTGGGCGTTTCAGACATACAGGACGCAAGGAACACTGTTGGTAACACCACAGAGGTTGTCCTAGACGCCAACCTGTCAACAGGTGAGAACGAATCAATAACAGCGGACCAGAGCATGATCAATGACTGGGATCAGTCAAAGTACGACAGTGCTTGGTACATCGCATTGAGCAGATTGGAAGGGGCGGACAGTGCCATAGAGTACCAGATGCAGAAGCACGTACTCGCACAGGGCACAGAAGATGGTTCAACCTTTGACTCTTTCTCTGGTTCATCACAGGTCATACGTACATCGGATGACGAGGCAGTGGTGCTGGCCACAGACATAAGAGCGGCCAGTGGCAATGTTAGACTGCTGGGACAAGGTGGTACACTCGCAGACGGTTCCTCAACTTCAGCCATAAACACACTGCACTTCTTCAGGATCGGACTGGGAGATGATGACTCGTCAGGCGCACAGGCCGGAGACTCAACTTACACACAGCAACAGACCCTGTTGGTGGCGGACCTAGACTCGGCCGCGGCCAATCTTGACACATGGGCAGTTGCAGATTACAGGGGTGCCAAGTATTTCATATCAATAAACAACACCACTACGAACGAAGTTTCTTCAACAGAGGTAATGGTGATACATGATGATACCAACGCCTTCATAACAGAATACAACACCATAATCACAAACGCAGAGTCCACACCACTGGCCACATTCACCGCGGACATAAGTGGAGGGAACGTGAGGCTGAGGGGTGCCAACGGCACAGCCGGCACGTGCAGGGTTACCATGTACAGGGTTTTATTGTCGGACGCTGAATCATCAAGATCTGGCACACCGATCGCAATAGTCGGATCCACTGCAATTGGACAGATTACTACACTTGATCTTGATAGCAACATCACAACGATATCATCGAGACAGGGATTCGAGACCGCAGAAAGACTTGACGAATGGGCCTCTACGGCATTCAACAGTGTGTGGTATCACACATTGGTCAAGGACATGAACGGTGATAGACTGGCATTCCACAAGTACTCTGTGCTACACGGGACCAGTGACGACAGCAGTATAGAAGCATTCATCACAGACAGTGGTATATTGAGGAGTGAAGAATTTGATGCAGTCACTGCCGCTGTCGGTGTTGACGATGGCAACATACAACTGAAACTGACCGGCATCAGTGATGGATCAACTACCTTATTGAATTTCGCAAACACATACAGGATCGGACTGGGGGATAACACAAGTGATTCATCTACAGGAGCTGTTGAGAGTGAAGGTGGTGTTATACTTGCCGGTAATGCTGAAACAACAATAGATCATGTCACAGCATCTGGTACCACACAAGGTCTGTTGGCGGCGGAAAGGACAGGAGCAGAATTCACGGCAGGAACTTTTGATAGTGCCTGGTTCCACGTGATCACACGTGATCTTGCCAATGGCAGTTTTGAGACACAGAAACTTTCGATAGTGCATGACCTACAGGATGCCTATATATCAGCATCATCAGTCAATCGTACAGATGTTGGTGACACACACCCAACGTTTGATGCAGACATAGTGTCCGCGGGAGACAGCACATCAAAAATTAGGCTGAGGATCACCGATGGTGATGGTTCAACTGTAACACCAAGCAACACCATGGCATACTACCGTGTGGGACTGGGTGACGACGATTCAACAGGCTACGCAAACAACGAGACAGACGAGATATCAGTCAACAAGGCCACACTGTCAAGCACGGTGGCAAACGTGGACACATTCGCGGCTAACGCCAACACGGCGGCCAAGTATTACATCTCCATGAACAACATGGCCACAGGCGAGACCGGCAACATGGAAGCCTTGGTTACACATGACAACACCAATGCCTACATATCAACCTACAACGATGTCTTTTCAGGAAGTAATTCACTAGTGACATTCACGGCAGACATAGACAGTGGCAATGTTAGACTGAGAGGAAGTGCAAACGCAGGTGCCAACACAAGGGTAACGGTATACAGAATTTTACTAGGCGACACAGAAGGTGCAGAGACAGGAACAAACACAAAAACTATCGCCAATGTCACAGTATCAAGCAGTGCCACACAGATAGACACATTCGAAGACACTGCCACAGATGCCGCACACTACATAGTGTCAGGACAGAATGGTGCCAATGAGAAATTTGTTTGTGAGCTCACTGTCGTGACAGATGGTGCGGCTGTTTTCGTATCACAAGGACCAAACGTTTCAACCAAAGGCACAGACATGCTGTCATTCACAGCAACACATGATGGTTCAAACTCGGTTGTGCTGAATGCACTATCAACATCGGGTGGTTCAACACTGGTCAATGCCTACAGAATGATATTGAAAGCCCCGGCCGTTGTTACTGCGGAACTGGACACGTTCGCCCATGCAGATTTCAGGGGAGCCAAGTATTACATCAGTGCAACCAGCACTGAGAATGGCGGAACCATGAACTTGGAGGCCCTGGTTGTGCATGACGGGACCAATGCGTTCATAACAACATACAATGAAGTAATTTCAGCCAGCAGACTATACACACTTGCGGCCGCGATATCAGGAGACGATGTTGTGCTCACGGCCTCGCCATTGGTTGCAAACACCACATTGAAATTTTATAAAATTCTTTTGGCGGATGATCAGTCCGCGGCAACTCCACGTGCAGATGTGAATGTGATATCAGCCGTGACTGTTTCCAGTTCGGCCACGACAATAGACACGTTCAGCACCAACACACACGCCGGGGCACACTACATCATAATAGGTTCTGCCAGTGACGGCAAGAGCATCATGGAGGCCACTGTGATCAGTGATGGCACAGAAGCAAGTGTGTCAGAAGGTCCACAGGTCAGCACCAAAGGCACAGCACAGCTGGAACTGTCAGCATCTCATTCTAGCACAACCACAACATTACAGGCATCGTCAACATCTGGTGGTTCTACCACGGTAAACGCATACAGGATAATATTGGCCAAACCTGCAGGGACACAGTACACGGAGATAGATTCATTCGCACATGCCAGCACACAGGGTGCCATGTACGTGGCAGTGACCAACCAAGCAGACACCAAGTCAGAGATAGATGAAATCATGGTGGTGACAGATGGCACGGATGCCTACAACCTAAGGTACGGTATAAATTCAAATTCAGCAACCTCAGACATAGTGGACTGGACCACGGTAGTGGACGGCAACGATGTCAAGGTGAGGGCACAATTGGTAGACAGTCGGGCCCAGGGTACAATCACAGCATGGCAGGTCCACCTAGACAGGGCGGCAGGAAACCCACAAAACATTGCCACACTGGACACGTTCGACAAAACTGTGCATAGGAGTGCTTTGTACAACATGTCCATATCTGATCCCAACTCAGGCACGTTGGGCAATTATGAGATCCTTGACGTTAGGGTCACACACGACGGCACCACTCCATACATTTCCACGTTTGGAAGGACAAGTAGCTCCGGCACTGACCTAGCGACCATCACTGCTGACGTAGTTGGTGACAACATCAGGCTCAGGGGACAGATAAGTAGTAGTAACACACATGAAATTACGGTAGTAAAAAGGGTGATAGAATTATAACATGGCACAACTAGTTTTAAATGTAGGACAAAACGCAAACGACGGAACGGGAGATACGTTACGAGACGCTATGATCAAGGTGAACACCAACTTCACCGAGATTTATGCATCACCTGGATTTGATCTTACAACTATACAGGTCACTGGCAATGAGATCAGGGCAACCAGGACAAATGATGACCTGGTGTTCTCTCCGGCAGGTTCAGGTGCAGTGGTTTTCCCTGCATTGATGATCAGTGGCAACGACATAATCGGTACAAGAACAAATGAAGACATAAACCTACTGCCCGCGGGCACAGGTAACGTGATTTTTGGTGCCATACAGATAGCAGGAACAACCCTAAGTTCAACTGATTCCACTGCCATCAACATCAATGAAGGCTTGATAGTTGACGGCACTTTGACTGTGTCAGGTGCAACAACATTTTCAGGAGCCATCTCAGCAGGAACAGGCACAACAGTTGGAAACATCACACTGGCCGATGGATCCATAACAGATTCCAGTGGGGCAATCAGCTTCGGAAACGAAAACCTAACAACGACGGGAACAATAACAGCCGCAACAGGTTCAAGCCTGGGTAACCTTACACTAGCAAATGGATCAATAACTGATTCATCAGGTGCCATAAGTTTTGGCAATGAAAATATTACAACAACAGGAACAATAACGGCCGCAACTGGTTCAGTTTTTGGAACAATCACGGTGGCCAACGGATCTATCACTGATTCGGGTGGATCTATAAGTTTTGGTGATGAGAACCTATCAACCACAGGAACACTGGCTGTTGGAAACGTTACACTATCAAGTGGATCTATTACAGATTCTTCGGGTGCCATAAGTTTTGGCAATGAGAATCTTACTACAACTGGAACACTGCAGGTGGACGGCACAGCCACATTGGGAGCAATGACAGTTACCTCTCTTAACATCACAGGCACACTGGCGGTAGACAACTTAAATATTTTTGACAGCACGATATCATCAGACTCGAACGCGGACATACGTCTTGAGCCAGGTGGAACAGGTACAGTTGTAATAGACAGTCTTACTATTGACGACAACATCAACATAACAGACAACGAAATAACAACAACACAGTCAAACTCGGACCTGGTCATGTCACCTGCAGGAACAGGACAGGTTTCAATAGCCAAAGCTGACATCAATTCTGGAAGCATAGATGGCACTGCCATTGGTGCTACAACACCGGCGGCGGGTACGTTCACAACACTTACAGTTACTTCAGCACTCACACTGGAAGGAATAACACTTGATGACAACACAGTCAAGACCAATTCATCAAATGCCAATCTTGAATTAACAGGTAATGGTACAGGCAGTGTGACAATAAGTGGATTGACTTTCCCAACATCAGATGGTAGTGCGAACCAGTTCATGAAAACGGATGGTTCGGGTAACCTTGCGTTTGCCACTGCGGGTGCGACATTGAACAATTCGGACATAGCAGATGCCACGACAACAGTGGCCACTTCAACAACATCGGTGCTGAACACGTTCGCTATTGGAACATACAGGAGTGCAAAATACTTCATATCCATAGCAGATGCAACGAACAGCAGATTCGAGGTAGTTGAAGCCAACGTCACACACGACGGTTCAGACGCCTACATTACAGCATTTGGATCAACCACTGACCACACAGGACCACTGGCCACATTCTCAGCAGATGTAAGTGGTGGAAATGTAAGATTGCTCACAACAAACACATCTGCCGACAGCTGTGTGTTCAAGTTCCAGAGAATAGCAATAGATGTATAATTTTACGTTCGGTTCTTAGAATAATCCATAAATAAACACACTAACAAAAATTTAACGGAGAATTAATACATGGCTAAACAAACAATCGGCATAGGGTCTAGTGCAAACGACGGTACAGGTGATCCATTAAGAACAGCATTTGACAAGATAAACGATAACTTTGACGAGTTATACGGCACAACGGCCGAGGCCAACGATCTTATAGAAGACGCAACTCCGCAACTAGGTGGAGATCTTGATGTTAACGGAAGAAGAATAACGTCAGCAAGAACAAACGAAGACATAGTATTATTACCAGCTGGTACAGGTGGAGTACTTGCTTCAGCAATCAGACTAGCAGGAACTACAATAAGCTCAGATGATTCATCTCTGATCACGATAGGTGAAGCATTCCAAGTGAACGGTGCAACTAATATCGATGGAGCGGTCACAGCCACTTCAACTGTTGCGGTAACAGGGGCACTTACAGGAACATCAGGAGCATTTAGCACAACACTAGCAGTGACAGGGGCAACTACTCTAACAGGTGCGTTGACAGTCAACAACAGTGTGACGGCAACTTCAGTTACAACTAACGACATCGTGTCGAATGGTTCAAACGCAGACATCACACTAGATCCAACAGGAACTGGTGACATCAACTTGACGGCAGGTGCTGATGTAAACATACCAGCAAACATCGGTTTGACTTTTGGTGATGATGCTGAAAAGATCGAAGGTGACGGAACAGATTTAACTATTTCAGGAAACAACATCAATCTTACAGCGGTGGCAGACATCGTTGTACCTGCAAACGTGGGAATCACGTTTGGTACAGGTGAGAAGATTGAAGGTGACAGCACAGACCTTACAGTAACTTCAGGTGGTGCAATCAATTTAACAGCAACAACAGATGTAGTTGTTCCTGCCAATGTAGGCGTAACATTTGGTACAGGTGAGAAGATCGAAGGTGACAACACAGACCTTACAATAACATCAGGTGGACTATGTACTATTACAGCAACAGGTAACACTGCAATTACAAACAATGCCACAGTAGGTGGAACACTAGATGTGACAGGAACTACAACAGTTGTGGCACTTACAACAACTGGTGCACTTACAATTGGTGGAGCAGTTGGAATAGGTGACTTGAACATCCTAGCAGACGGTACAATCACAACAGACACAAACGGTGACTTCGTTGTTGATCCAGCAGGTACAGGTGCTATCGTGCTGACAGGACCTATCACTGCAACAGGTGTACAGACTACAACAGGACAAGTAAACGTTGACAACCTGAGATTAGACGGAAACGCACTTACAGCCACAGACACAAACGGTGGTGTAACCATTTCTCCAAACGGATCAGGTTCTATTGTACTAGGTGGAGAGATCGTAGGTGTAACAAATGAATTGAACGCAGTGGACATTGAAGTTTCGGGTGTGTTGAGATCAAACACAATCCAGAGTGACACTACAGACGCAGACATCAACATATCATCACAGGGTACGGGTGTAGTTGGTATAAGTTCACAGCTTACACTGACAGGATCATTCCTGCCAGCGATACACACATTCGTGGCAACGGACGCAGTTACGATCACAGAACACGCAGGTAGAACACTATTACTTGGTGAAGTTGGTGGTAACGCGGCACTGACTTTAACACTACCGGCGGCGACTGGTACAGGTGCTGTTTACAAATTCATCGTTAGTGTTACAAACACATCAAACTACAAGATACAGGTGGCTGATGCAACAGACACAATCGACGGTATCATGATGTACCTAGATGAAGATGGTACAGCAGTTACAGCCTTCCCAACAGTGGCGGCTTCGGACACTATCACTCTCAACGGTACTACACAGGGTGGTGTCGTTGGTGATTATCTTGAGCTGATTGACATAGCTACCAACCAATATCATGTGAGAGGCGTAATGAGGGTGCCAGCAGGTTCTAACCCAGCAACACCATTTAGTGCGGCAGTCAGTTAATAGTTAATAACACACTATAACACACACTATAAATCGTTGATACTCCAATAAATATCCATGTAAGGAGTATTTTAATGGCAACACCAGTGTGGACAACCACAGCAGGAAAACTGGCATCAATCGATGAACAGTCAGCATTTTCGCTACAACTAGAAGCGAACACAACTGATTCCACGGCCATTACGTACTCTCTGATTGCAGGAAGCCTACCAACTGGAATGTCAATAACATCCGAGGGCTTACTAACAGGAACTCCGGCTGAGGTTGCCAAAAGAACTCTTTACACCTTCGTCGTGCGAGCCACGGCCGGATCCGCAATCACAGACAGAACATTCACGCTAGATGTGTCAGGTGCAGATGCACCATCATTCACAACAGTGGCAGGACAGCTGAACAAACCACTTTCCACGGTGTACACATCAGACAGCACGTCAACTTGTGACAGTATATTGTCCACGGCAGATGTCACAGGAAATGTCACTGTGCTTGACGGTTCATTTATAGAATACAGCATTGTGGCAACAGACACAGACACGGTGGCAGGACAGAATCTCGTTTACGAAGTTGTACAAGGATCACTTCCACCGGGGGTGACTATGACACTGGGTGGTAAAATATCAGGTGTTGTTGAATTGTCAATCGATGAAAATTACGGACCACAGGGTGGTTATGACTTTGATGCATTTCCTGATTTCTCAGCATTGACTCCTAGTGATGGCGGAAACTCACTTGACCCACAAAACATATACGATAGAACAGTTTTTTCTAGATCTAGATCTGTAAACTATGATTTCATAGTAAGGGTAACTGATGGCGTTTCAAGTGTGGATCGTAATTTCAATATTTTTGTTTACTCAGCTGACTATTGGGTGGTTTCAAATTCAAATGTCACAATTGACCAGACGCTGATTGGTGACAATTCAGTGACAATGGATCTACACACAGGAAGACCTCCTGTGTTCACAACAGCATCAGATCTAGGAACGTTCAGACACGACAACAAGGTTCTCATCAGGATCGACGTTTCGGACTTCGATCCCTTACAGGCCAATCTGGAATACAGTATAACATCAGGTGCACTGCCAACTGGCCTTTCAATTGATCTAAATTCAGGAGAGATACACGGAACATTGTCTAGCCAGGCCGCTGTGGAAGTTGATTACACATTTACTGTAAGGGCCAACAGAGTTGTAGCAACAGGACTTAACACGTTCTCAGAAAGAACATTCACAATGAAGGTGGTTGGTGAGATCAACATCGGCATCAGCTTCTTAACACCAGATATCATAGGAACACTGACCGCGGGCATACCGAGTCTACTTTCAATAGAGACTGTGGATGAAGAACCAAATAGGGTGTTGTCATACAATGTGACATCAGGATCACTGCCGACGGGCATAACACTGTCAGAAGCAGGCAACCTGATAGGAACTATAGATCCAAGTGACTTCACAGATTCCACTAGAGCATTTACGTTTGAGGTCACTGTTAGTGATCAATATCAATCCGCGGCAACCAAAAAAGATTTCACACTTAACGTAGATATACCATACACTCAGACAGAATACGGAAACATGTCAGGACATGCAACATCTTTCATAGATCAGAATGTGTTCTATAACATATCACAGGATCCAAACATAAACTCGGCAGACATCTACAGAGCAGAGGATCCAAATTTTGGAATGAAGAACAACGCAGAAATGCTATTACTGGCAGGCCTGGAAGCACAGACACTGACAGTTTTACAAAGACAAATGGAACAAAATCATGCACCAAAAACTTTATACTTTGGGGATATAAAAACAGCAGAGGCCAAGGAAGACGGTGTAGTGAAATATGAAGTGGTTTATGTTGAGATGAAAGACACCATGGTCAACAGCAAAGGTGAATCAGTAGCAAGTTCAATAAAATTGAGAGATGCTATCGCAAAACCTGTACTAGGACCCAAGGCTTCAAGTACGAATACCACAACTGATTATGAAGTGTACGAGGTAACAACAGATGGTGGATTATCATTCAGCACATCTGGATCAAAAGTAAGATATGCGAACCAATTGAGTGCTGACCTAGGAACTGTCACGCATCTCTATCCAAATGCTGTGGCTAACATGAGATCAAGGATGAAGAACTTGGGACACAAGGAATACACATACTTGCCGTTATGGATGAGGACGACACAGTCAGACACACTTGCCCCGTTGGGATATGTCATGGCAGTGCCCATCTGTTACTGTAAGCCAGGAACAAGTGGCAAACTGAAGAAGAGGATAGAAGACAAAAAAGTAGATTTCAAGAACATACAGTTTACCATAGACAGGTATGTGGTCAGCAAGAGTGTGGTATCTCCAGAAGTGTTCACAGCAGACGGATCCACTACTGCATTCGAGCTTAATGAGATCGTGCATGAACAAGACATACTGGTAAAAGAAGGAAGTTCCGTGGTATTTGTTGGCAGTGGAGTGACTGCAGACAACAATGTTGATCCCAGTTACTTGACAGTGGATGGAACATTGAGATCGGCCGATCACGAACTTGGAGTAACACTAACACACGACACAGCAAACAAGAAAACAACAATTAATTTCACCAAGGAAGCACCTGCAGAGGGCACAATTATCAAGGTGGAGAGAAGCAACGATAAATATCTAGCATTTAGAAACAAAGGAATTTAACACATGGCAAGCAACATAGTACCAGGTAACGTAGACGGAACATATCCTACAGCAGGACAGGACAACAGTTCACAGGGCTTTAGAGATAACTTCACAGCGATCAAGAACAACTTTACAGAAGCTAAGACAGAGATTGATAGTTTACAAACAAACAAGGCTTCACTGAACAGTTCTAGTAACTTCAACAACAACGAAGTACTTAAAGCCAAATTCAAGGACACATCAGAAGTCGTTTATGCACACGGGACTGATGGAGGAGCAATCACACTGAACCATAACAATGGTCATTATCAAACAATCACAACTGACGCATCAGTTACTTTGACATTTACAAATTTTCCAGTATCGGGATCACTTGGTAGAATTGTTCTAGACATAACATGCGCCAACGTGGCACACACACTGACTATACCTAGTTCTGTGTTAGTTGCAGACAACGTGACAGGCGGTGACGGATCCTCAGACACAATCACCTTTCCAGACAATAAAAGATTCTTATATGAGTTTCTAAGTCCAGATGGTGGCACAACTATATTAATGCACCAAATTGGTAAAATCTACATCTAGTAGATAAGGAGGAACATGTATTTCCACCCACTACAAGAAGAAATAGGCAACCTATCCGAAGAGGACATATCAAAAAGAATAAAAGAACTTTCTCGGAAAGTGAACACTGCCAAGAGATTTGGTAGGAATCCAGAGATGCTGGCACAACTGCAACACGCATTAATGACATACCAGAATGCTGTCAGGGAAAGAAGGATAGAGGCATGGCACAAGAACAACAAGAAGATAAGGAACGAACCAGACCTAGGCGACTTGGTCAACATCGAATAGTAAATACTTTTGATGTCAAACACATTTTCTTGGAAGACCAAATTCAAATCAATTATCATAGTAGACGGTGAACTGTTCGGCAACGAATACAATTTAAACATCTCCCTCACTCCACACACAGCAAACTTGAAAGAACAGACTGACTATTTTGAAAGACTTAAAAATCTTTTTGAAATGGTTTTCGCAAACACAATCACCACATGGAGAGATGAGAAACTTTATCACACACTCAAGAAATCCAGCAACAACAGATTCGTGGAACTGCCCAAACCACCATATGATCAGATCATGGCGGCAGTGTGTTTCTGCAAGGCGAATGCCATACTTGACAGCAAGATTACCATTAACTTTATTGAGTTATCCTCATGGCAGGGCGATGGTATTACCTACACGGTTGACAAAAACAGCAAAGAGCTTATACTGTTAGATGCGCCTAATTGGTTCTCAGACAAATACACTAAATTTGACCCATGGTGGTTGAGGGCGGACACGGCAACTTATGATGAAGAATTTGACAAAGGCATATACACAGGACATTTCAGTTGGAACAACAACAAGATTCCAGTTGACAAGAAACACGAAGACCATGCTAAAATATTTGAGTTCAACCCAAAGGTATTAGATGGCGGCAAAGATAAAAATAAATGATCACGGTGATGTTATATTCACAGAGCAAGAAGCAATAGACCTATTATACACAGATCCTAAATTCAACATCTCCAAACTATTCTTCGAGGATACTGAAAAATACAACAGCAGTCTCAAAGAGCTAGGCATTGACCTGCCCATAATAAACACAGTATCGAAAAGAGAATCGTTAGAAGAGTTTGATCACAAGAACATCAACAACTGGCACATGCCTGACAAGTATTACCAAATTGATGTGCTTGAATGGCTTTTGGATAAATGTCAGAACAATGATGAGAAGACGAGAGTACAAATGGAATACAAACTGTTTGAACAGAAAGACTTTATAAAGGTATTACAATTCCTAATGTACTTCGTGGACACATTGAGAGCAAATAATTTAGTATGGGGTGTGGGTAGAGGCAGTTCAGTTGCAAGTTTCTGTTTATTCCTAATAGGAGTACACAAGATTAATCCTTTGCTGTACAATTTGGATATCACTGAATTTCTGAGATGATAAGTAATTTAAAATAGGAGCATATAATGGTAGCAAGACCAACAAGAAAAAAAATGTACAGAACCATGCAGGGACGTATGGTGGACATAGACCAATTGAGAGCGGCCAACGAATCAGTACAAGCTGTTGGTAATATGAAAGTAAATGCAAGAGGTGATGTACTAGGAGCAAACGGACAAGTGGTCACTCCAAAATCACAAGTGATCAAGAAATACTACGAACAACCTAAAGGTAAGGCCAGCGAAGGTCCCTCTGCCATAATGCAGAAACCAGCACCACAACCAAAAGCAGTTGAAACAAAAACAGTCGAGACAAAAGTAGCAACGCCTAAAGTGGCAACGACTAAAGTAGCAACACCTAAGGCAACTGTGAAAGCGGCACCAAAGAAAACTGTTGCACCTAAAAAAGGTATCGACGAAGCACTTGACGGATTAGAATAAATCTAGTATAATAATACTACGATGGACATTAAAACAGCACAGGCAAAAGGATTTGGTGGAGATGGTGGAAAGCAATACACTGTCGAGAACGATATCACACCCCTAAAGAAGAGAGTACTAGTATCTGACATGCACTTCGGAGAAACAAAATCCAAGGGCGGGATCATACTTGTTGACGATGACGGATCAGCAGAAGGTATCCACCCTAGATGGGGCAAGGTATATGCTGTGGGGAACCTACAAGAAGACGTGACAGTTGGACAATGGGTATTGGTCTCACATGGCCGGTGGTCAAGAGCTTTCAAACTAAAGAGAAAAGAAAAAGGATCAGCAGGTGACATCGGTGTTGAACTTGAAGTGAGAATGATAGACGAGAATGACATCCTGTTAGTCTCAGACGAGGAACCAGATTTCAATAGGAAACAGGCAGGATACGTCAACATGGGCGGTGCCCAGCAGATGACCAAACTCCCTGGCAATGACTAGTCATACCTGTTACGTCTGTAAGAAAACTTTCATAAACGCAATTTACTGGTACGACAGCTTACACGACACCAAGTACGAAAAAAGAATAATCCGACCATTCTGTGGTCCACCCTGTGCGAACAAATACAGAGAGATATCAGACGTGAATGATTACCCACAGAGAAGACCATTACCCCATGGTCCTGAATGGCAGATAATACACAACATAGACAATATCGAATATGAAACAGATTAAACTTAAAAAGATCAAAGTAGACATAGACAAACTGGTCACAATGGCAGAGATGGGACTGGGTGTGGTGCGTCCTCTGAACAAAGAGAAACGTGGATGGATTGCAAAGTTAAAGAAAGAGGGTGCTTGGGATCCTATCCTGGTAACACCAATAAAAGATTCTGGCTACTACTTGCTTACAGATGGCTGGCACAGAGTACAGGCCGCAAAAGGATTGAAGAGAAAGACAATAAATGCAATACCGATGCCCGCAAACGTGGGCCTGAGCATGGCAAAGGCCAACAAGATTCTGAGGGACATAGACAGGGAGTTTGGTTTCAAACTTAATTGCAGTGACATAATAGGACACTGGGCAATGATGCAATCTCTTCTAGAAGACTAGTTGACAAATCCAGATAAGTAGTTTATAATAATTATAAAGAAGGGATCCTTGTGATTCCTTTTTTTCGTTTTAAGCTAACCATTGCAAATAGTACGCATTTGCAAAAACAAGGAAAACATATTATGGAACTAAAAGATAGTAAAACAGCCGAAAATCTTAAAGATGCTTTCGCAGGTGAGTCACAAGCCAACAGAAGATATCTTTACTTCGCACAAAAGGCCGACATCGAAGGAGCACCAGATGTGGCATCTGTGTTCAGAAGCACTGCCGAAGGTGAGACAGGACACGCACACGGACATCTAGAGTACCTAGAAGAAGTTGGCGATCCAGCCACAGGTGAGAAAATGGGCGAGACAGCGGACAATCTTAAATCTGCAGTCAAAGGTGAAGTGCATGAGTACACAGACATGTACCCAGGCATGGCGAGAACTGCCAGAGAAGAGGGATTTGAAGAGATTGCTGATTGGTTTGAAACACTAGCCAAAGCAGAAAAATCACACGCAGGTAAATTCCAAAAAACATTGGATGCCTACGAATCACAAAAGTAATATCATATAAAGAATAATAAGGCGGTAATAATCCGCCTTACTATTGACACACTTCTAATACCTGTTATAATAACAACATGCACAAAAGAATCGGCTTCTGCTGTAAATGGCTCAATGACACATCTGAATTTGGTGGAATGAAAGTGAACGCCAAGGACAGGGATCTCAATGGTAGATCAACAACAATGCGATGGCTTCGAGAACACAAGGACGAAGCAGTACAGAGACAGTGGGACATCATGACACACAACTCTATCGCGGCAAGGAAACTTGTACAACGTGTTGGTTCACTACCACCCGGACGTAGGATGGTTCGACTGGGCAGTGAGATGTTGCAGGGCTACACAGAGAAAGACTGGAAGGTATGGTGGCAACAACCGCACATACAGAGTCACCTAGAAAAATTATTCTCACCTGTTGGTGAAATGGCAAGAAAATTAGATGTAAAAATTAGTTTCCATCCTGGACAGTTCTGTGTGCTATCAAGTGCAACTCCAGAAATAGTGGAGAGGAGCATAGAAGAGTTTGAATATCATGCAGACCTGGCACGTTGGATGGGATTTGGCAAGAGCTTCCAGGATGGTTGCAAGATAAACGTACACATCTCAGGCAAGCAAGGACCAGACGGCATTATAAAAGCACTGCCTAGGTTGTCGCAGGAGGCAAGGAATCTTATCACCATAGAGAATGACGAGATGTCGCATGGACTTGAACAGTCGTTGATGCTGGAAAAACATCTAGCACTGGTTATGGACATACATCATCACTGGATCAGAGATGAGGAATACATAGAAGCCAACGACGACAGGGTAAAAAGGATCATTGACTCTTGGCGTGGTGTCAGACCTAGTATGCACTACTCGTACTCCAGGGACGAACATCTAGCAGTGGCAGGACTAGGTGACAAAACACACACAGAGATGCACAACATCAAAGATTTACTGGACAGAGGTTGCAAGAAACAGAAACTAAGGGCACACTCTGACCTATTACCAAATAGGAAAGTCAATGACTGGGCATTATCGTTCTCAGATCACTTCGATATACAGGTAGAAGCCAAAGGCAAGAACATGGCATCGGAACAATTATATAGACAGGCACAAGAAAATTCTGTATAATCATTACACTAACAGGAGATAAAATGAAAATACTATGCGTATTATACGACGACCCAAAAGGCGGAATGCCTGAGAGTTATCCACTTACGGATCTACCCAAGTTAGAAAAGTATCCAGACGGTATGACACTACCATCACCAAAAGGCAGAGATTTTAATGCGGGTGAACTATTAGGTTGTGTGTCTGGCGAACTTGGACTAAGAAAGTTTCTAGAGGACGCAGGCCATGAGCTTGTTGTGACTTCTAGCAAAGATGGTGACGACTGCGAAGCAGACAAAGAGCTGGTAGACGCAGACGTTGTTATTTCTCAACCGTTTTTCCCTTACTATCTGACAAGAGAAAAAATGGAGAAAGCGAAGAACCTTAAGATGGCAATCACGGCAGGTATCGGATCTGATCACGTGGACTTACAAGCGGCTATGGATCACAAGATTGATGTTGTAGAAGTGACTTACTGTAATTCAAGATCAGTTGCTGAACACATCGTGATGATGATAGTTTCTATGGTCAGAGATTATCACACCCAACACGCAATCGTTAACGCAGGTGGTTGGAATATTGCTGACGCAGTACAAAGATCATATGACGTTGAAGGTATGCACATAGGTACAGTTGCGGCTGGACGTATTGGCTTGGACGCACTGAGAAAAATGAAACCATTTGATGTACATCTACATTACTTTGACAGACACAGACTACCTGAAGCAGTGGAACAAGAGCTAAATCTCACTTTCCATGAGTCAGTGGAGTCAATGGTCAAGGTGTGTGACGTCGTGACAATCAACTGTCCACTACACCCAGAGACGGAAAACTTATTTGATGCTGAGATGATAGGCAAGATGAAAAAAGGTGCCTACATTGTCAACACTGCGAGAGGCAAGATCTGTAACAGAGAAGCCATCGCTGACGCATTGAAGAGTGGACAACTGTCTGGTTATGCAGGAGACGTTTGGTTCCCACAACCAGCACCAAATGATCACGTTTGGAGATCAATGCCAAATCATGGCATGACACCACACACATCAGGAACATCACTATCAGCACAGACAAGATATGCTGACGGTGTTAGAGAGATACTGGAATGTATGTTCGATAACACACCAATCAGGGATCAATACCTAATTGTACAGAATGGTGAACTTGCTGGCATGGGTGCCCACAGTTACAGTAAAGGAACTGCAACAGGTGGATCTGAGGAAGCGGCGAAATATAAAAAATAATATAAAAGGCTTTGTGATGACAAAAAAGGAAATTGAAGAAATTAACAAGAAGATTGATAAACTTCAAAACACCATTGACAAACTGTCACAAAGCCTTTATAAACATATTAAGTTTATCGATTCAACATATGATGGATTAAAAAATCCAATCGAAGCGGCAAGGAAATGGTTACGTAAATGAAAGAACTTTGGGTAGAGAAATATAGACCAAAAACATTGAAAGAATATGTTGTAAGGGACGAGGCACAGCGACAGCAAATACAATCTTGGATCACGGACAAAGCGATCCCGCATTTGCTATTGAGTGGAGCACCTGGTGTGGGTAAAACTACACTGGCAAAAGTATTGTTTAATGAACTAGATGTCAGCAGTTATGATATACTGGAAATAAATGCTTCAAGAGAAAATTCAGTAGACACAGTTAGGGAGAAGATCAACAACTTCGTACAGATTATGCCATTCGGTGATTACAAATACGTATTGCTAGATGAGGCTGACTATATGAGTCCAAATGGACAAGCGGCGTTGCGTGGTGTTATGGAAATGTATCACACATCAGCAAGATTTATATTGACTTGCAACTATCCCAACAGAGTCATCCCTGCACTGCACAGCAGGTGCCAAGGCTTCCACATGGAAACTATTGACAAAACAGAATACACTGCAAGGGCTTGTGAAATTCTTATCACAGAAAGTATTACTCCGGACATAGAAGTCCTGGACACTTATGTAAAAGCATCATATCCTGATCTAAGAAAATGTATCAACATGCTACAACAGAATTGTAGAGATGGCAAACTGCAACCACCGGCAACAGGTGATTCAGGACAGCAGGACTACAGACTGCAGATGGTGGATCTGTTCAAGCAGGGCAAGATACAAGAAGCAAGGAAACTTGTGTGTGCCCAGGCGAGACCAGAGGAGTGCGAGGAGATATACAGATGGCTGTATGACAACCTAGACATCATAAGCAAGGAGGATGAACTGCAAGACAAAGCAGTGCTGATAATCAAACAAGGGTTGGTTGATCATTCATTCGTGGCTGATCCAGAAATAAACCTAGCAAGTGTGATGATCAAAC
>UEXM01001297.1_pt1 | contig 21690 bp, 11 predicted proteins | sample 1796661 | NCBI WGS metagenome assembly UEXM01 (sample SAMEA4772469, study PRJEB27181) | metagenome | reverse complement strand
TTTTGGCCTCTCCGTCAGAGCAACTTACTCCAACACAGCTGCCATCATCTGCTTCTGCCCAAGGGTTATAGTTCGGTGCTTCAGGGTCGATGCAACCGAATATAGGATACTCACAACTACCGTCATTAAAGTTTGCTTCAGGAACAAAGTTTAAAGCTAGTGCATCAGTGCAACCAGGTATTGTATCTATAGGTGCTTCACAATCTCCTTCGTCGTAATTAAATTCCTCGCAATCAAAGTAAACTGGCACACCGTTATAAGTGTAAGCGCCATCATCACACCAGCCGTCTCCTAACCAACTTGACACTGCTGTAACATCAGAGCCTAAGCAATCATACAAAGTGTCTTGAGCATTTAAGCTTCCAGACGTAATTAGTAATAGTAAAAGTATTTTTCTCATATATATATTTAATTTAACAGTTCCATCTTCTTCTTGCAGCCTTACCTCTCTCACCAGTCCAACCTCTTGATCTAGCACAGAAAGATTTCTTACGACCTGCAGCTTTACTACCTGGTTTAGCTTTACCAGTAACTGGTGCTGATAAGGTACTACCAGGGTTTTCTTTTTTATATGCAGCTCTACCTTTAGCGGTCATACCTGCACCTTCATCAGCATGTAGAAAATGTCTATCTTTTCCTCTAGTAGTTTTTCTTAGTTTGTTGAACGGACTTTCTTTAGTTCGATCCTCACCTGGCCCACCACCTTGAGTAAAAGTTCTACGTCTACCACAGCTAGTAACTTTAAACGGGTTTCCACCTTGCTTATACGCCATATTTATTTAGGTTTACAATCGTTAACCATTTTAGTACTACCATCTTTATTTTTTCTACCAGACGGAGATTTTTTCATACCCACCTTCTTATGTGTTGCCCAGCAATTTAAAGGTGATTTTATTTTAAAAGCCATACCTTATTTTTTTGCAAACTTTTCTACGCCTGAGATTCCGAATGAACCCAGTACAACCCAAACAAATGAGTTGTAGACATATTCGTTTATTATTAAATCACTTCCTACCCAACCTGTAACTAGGTCAGCTATCATTATAAGACACATAATAGCAAACGCTATAAATCCTACTATAGCTTTCTCGTTCCAATTATTATCGTTCTTAAATATTTCCATTTTATTCTTCTGTATCTGTATACCACTCTGACTTAGCCATTTCAACCTTTATCTCGTCATGAGTGTATGTTGTTTTACCATTTAAAAAAGATGGCTGCTCACCATTGTATTTTACTAAAGCTTTAGATTTGTTAATACTGTATCTTAACATATCAGCATTTCTATTTATAAGCTTAGAAAAATCTATAACAGAGTTTTCATCTGTAATTTCTGTAGTATCTATTATAACGTATGTAACCATAATTTAAGGAGTATCAGATAAGAATGTAACACCACCAGATGTTACACCTGGATTACCGTTTAACTTTTTTAATGATGGGTTTCTTACTTCATAAAACTCTCCAGCTGGTAAAACATCCCCAATAGGGTATAAATGAAATGTCATTGGGTTGCCAGAGTCGCTAGTAGCAGTGCATCTAAAAACTTTTTTAATAACAGTTCTAGTATTTGCAGATAAAGCGACATCATCTGGAGCGAACTGATCACCTGCTCCAGCAACTGTTTCAATGCACGCCTCAAAATTTCTTGCTAACGAACAAAGTACGTCAACACTAAACTCATAAACATCCCCAACAGTTAAAACACTACTAACATCTTGATGTATTCTCTGATTCCAGTTATTATCATTAGCTGTTTCAATAGTACATCTAATCCCTTGACCATCACTAGTTAATTCAAATTTTCTAAGACCAGTTGATTGTTGTTCAACCCAATTATCAAATTGTAAACCACCATTCAAATAGTCTTGATCTTCAGCTTCGTTAGCAGAAAAATCAGCATTAACAACTAAGTTACTTCCAAATCCAGGCTTATTTAATTTCTTTACAGAAACATTATCAAACTGTGCTTCAGCAGCTCCATTAGGATCGACAAAAGCTCGAAGTTGTAAATAAGCATTTCCAGAAAAATTCGCTGTAAAAATAGATTTATGTGTACCATACCCAACTGTGCTACTATGAATGCTTACTAAAGTTGTGCTAGTACCAGTTGTTGATGTATCTATTTTAACTTGAGATGATTGTGTAGCGGAAACAAGTTTAGCTGAAAGTAAATAATCACTCCCTTGCTCTAAAGAAATTTGCTGATAAGCATTACTATAACTGTCACCGCTTGAAACAGTAACAACAAGATGACCACCACTCACAGACAAACTACCACCACTACCAGCAGTCCAGTTAGACGCGTCACTTGCAAAAGTACCATTTGTAACTAATTCACTACCAGTAGTAGAATTACCTTGATCGTGAACTATACCATTTGCTTTGTCATCAAATGAGCCATTACCCATTCTGTAGTAAGCTTGAAGGGCAGAGCTGCTAACATAATTACCCTGATTAAAGGATAAATTTAATGGGGAAGTGTTATTGTATATAGCTAAAGGTTCATCAGTACCTAGAACAGTATTAAAAATTGCAAACTCATCCAACCCACCGTTATAAAAACCACCAATTACACCCTCAGTGTTTTTAGCACCAAGTACTAAATTAAGATTACTCGTATAGTCATCGTGATTAGATGAAGCTATACCAGGATCTTCATCGTTAGTCTTGTCTACACCATTAACATATATTTTTACTATACTGTTACCACTACCCTGTAAATCTACAGTTATAACAAAGTGAGTCCAAGAACTTGCAGCACCATCATCAAAAGCAAAACCACCTCCATTATGTGTTGACCAAACACCAGTATCAGCATTTGTTTTTACAACAAATCTAGGTTTTCCATCACTTTGCATTTCAAAATAAATTTCATCACTAAATGATTGGTTGTCATTTGTATCATTATCAGCACCAAAAATATATCTACCAGACTGCCTACCATCATCAGGTTTTATCCAAAAACTTATTGAGTAATCACCTCTAAATACAGATTGAAAAGTTTGACCTGTATCTATATATTCATCAGTGCCATCAAAGTTAGCACTATACTTAGACTCTGGAACTCCAGATGTTAATGAACCACCTAACCCTAGCATATTAGTAACCTATATAAGCTATTACTGAACCTGAAGATAGTCTAAATCCTTTCCATCTTCCATATATTGTAATACCTTTAGGAAAAACTTGACTGTTACTTACTGAGCCACCGTTTCCATCTATAGACTTACCCACACCAGTAGCATCTGGAAACAACTCTTTGGTCTCCGCCGTCAACCCGTTAGTATCAGAATTAAAAACTGTATCTTCTAAAAATGTAATTGCTACAAACCTAGCGTTTGTTCCAACAGCTTTTATACCAGCGCTAGCATCATCAGTTAACACTTCGTATGATGTTACTATTGAATCATCCGTTACGAGTATACTACCTAATTGTCCAAAAGCGTAAGCTGTTTGAGTATTATTAATTGCCATAATTTTTTTTATTAATTGTCTATATTATAATATTACACACTACACAAACAGTTTACTGGTGTGCATAACATTTCTTATTTTTATTCTCTGTTCTATTCTTACATCTTTTCCCTGAACCAGTTATACCGGTACATCTGTACTCTTTGATTCCGTCATTGTCTCGATCGCTAGCCTCACCCTCTTTGTAGGATTTATGGTACATACATTTAGCTGACTTAGCTTTTGTCTCTACCATGATACTACATCTACTACCGTTAGACTTAATACCAGAACATCTAACTTGCTTGATACCTTTATCTTTCTTCTCTTGCTCTTCCTTCTTTTTAGTCTCTTCTTTCTCAGCTTCTTTCTCAGCTTTCTTTTTATCTTTTTTTTCTTGCTTAACTACATCTCTAGCTTCTTGAACATCAGCATCCTTAATATCTAAACTCCATTTGTCCCAACCACCTATTAAAGCTATGCGTTTCCATAACTCATGGTTACCATTAATTGCTTCTTCTATATTTTGAGCTTTCCTAACTGCTCTAGCTAATGGGAAGTTGGTTGTAGCTTCTATCACGTTACCAACTACGTTTAATATAGGATTATCTATATTAACACCCATTTGTTCTGGGACACCTTTATTGTATTCATAACCATAGATGGCGCTCATAATCTTTCTAAGCTTACTACCTATAGGTGGGGATAACTGCATAGCTTCAAGAGCTACTTTAGATAACTCTCTCTTACCATAAGGTTTATCTCTCTCGTCCATATACTTCATTATAGTATTCTTGAGAGTAGAAGCCATAGCTCCATATACACCAGTACCTCTAAGTAGAGTATCTAAAGCTCCATTAGCTACGCGTGTCGTTTTAGTTCTAGTCTTTTCTTCATCCTCATCTCCACCGAATAATAAGAATGCTAAACCAGTTTGCAGGCTACCAAATATAACGTTCTGCATAGCACCGTAGTATAATATTCTTGAGACATGTTGTTTCCAATCACCTCTACCATTAACTAAATCTGAAATAGCTTTTTTAGTTAATCTAGTATACTGCATTGGTGTGTTTTGCCAAGCTAATACTAATCTACCTAACGCTCCAGCTTGTTGTTGAGATATAAGGTCTGGTCTAGAAGATTGTTGCGTTTCCTCTGCTATCTCTTGAAAGTCTTCAAAAGCTTTAGCCTCAGCTTCCTTTTGACTTAAGCCTTCTTTAAGATATTTGTTTATTCTATTTCTATAGAACGTAGAGCCACCCGCTGCGATAGCAAAACTATCAGCGATCTGCGTTGGTGTAAAACCTAACTGAAGTAAGTATCTAAGGGCTGCTTTAGCTTTATCTTTACCACTAGCTTTAGAAACCACGTCACTAAGCTCAGCTAAGTTTACGTCGATAGCCATACCAGCTCTACGCTGCTTTAACATGTCTGAATTAAATAGAGTCAAGAAGTCTTTCCAATATTGAGGTTGGTTAGCAAACGCCTTGGCCGCAGCAAACATATTGTTATCTCCCCAGTTTATAAAGTTAACTGTGGATAATGTTTGTAGCACAGCTGATCTAGTGTTAAAGAACATTACAGCACCAACAGATCCATTAATCCAATCCATAAAGCCATTGATAACTTTATCTTTGCTACCAGTAAGTCTATTACTACCAGTCTCCATTCGCTCTAGCATATTCTCTAAAGCATCTCTAAAGTCTGTACCGTAAACAGCTTCTATCTTGTTTAAGTTCTCAGGAGAGAATATAATATTTTTATTCTCAATCCACTCAGCTAAGAAATCAGCTCTATTAACCTTGCTAGTTTGATGATGTAGATCAGATGCTATGTTACCAACTACCCAGTTTTCATCAGGTTTAACATAACCCTCTTCAGCTCTAGACACCGCAGACAACTTTTCTGCAAACGCAGCTAACTTAGGATCGTTGAACACAAAGTCGGATAAGTATGCTATTTCTTGAGGTAATAAACCAGGTATCTCAATCCCATTCTTATTCCAAAGATAAACTCTCATAGCGTCACCAATAGAATAATCTGAATTAGGCACTTTGTCGTTTAATCTTTTAACAACATCAGGCGACGACTTTCTTAGCTTTTTAAATTCGTCAGCTATCTTTTGTTTAGCACCATTTATATTCCTAACACCTTTAGCGAATGGATCTAATAAATGCTCTTTGAAGAAAGCCATATCGGCATCCCCTTGTTTTCCTTTCCCTAAGAAATTATAGAGTAGTCCTTTAAAATCTTCAGCAGATGGTGGAACAAAGAATTTAAACCCTCCCGCTTTCTTACCTCTCAGTCTAGCTTGAGCATCAGAGAATATCTTATCTTTAGGTACACCGGTTACTCTCTGTAATATATCGTTAAATTTACCCGCACCCTCTTGGCTAAACATTACTTTAGCTTGAACAACTTTAGATTTAATATCTAACTGGTCTAATACATCTTTAACAGCTTTAACGTTAGACATTGCATCATCAACGAAGTACATGTCATTGTATCCTTCGTTAAACTTTTGCAACATCCATTCGCCTTTAGCAGAGCCTTCACTCTTACCTAATCCAGTTATATTTTCTAAAGGTATATTAATACCTTTTGATTTTAACCACTCATGTATAGGACCAGCTGAATCTTGCTGTCTAGCTGTTAATACATAAACGTGATCAGGTCCATACTTTTTTACTTGGTTCCTCATTTTCTCAAGCAATGGACCATCAGTACCACCACGTACATTAGCGAAGTCGGAGAAGTCAAACTCATAACCTTGTTGAGCTAACTCAGGACCTTTGACCGGCCATTGATCAGAACTTATTTTAACTTGATCACCAGTTACTGGATCTGTTGCTATAACAAAATTCTCACCTTCAATTATCAATGTCTCGTCAAAGTCGAACGTAGACATACCCTTAGGTTTAGTATCTTTAGACCATAACCCAGTTCTTCTACCTTTACCTAATCGTTCCAATGTTAAGTGTGAAGGCAGTATACTGTTGTGAATATCTTGAGCGGCAGCAACCCAAGCTTCACCCATAACACCTGGATTATCTGGATCCATACTTATTAATGGAGCTATCTCGCTTAACTCTTGTTTGGTTAAAGTTTTCACCAATGCTAAAGTGTCAGCGTTGAAAGCTCTAGGTGCTCCATCAACTCTAGCTGTATACTTATTACCTGAAGCATCAATCAAACCATCTAACTTCTTATGTATAACTTGAACAGTGTAACCATCCCACACGTCATCAGTCATCTCGTTATTGTTAATATATGATTGCACTATCTTAGATGCTACAGCAACCTTAGGGTTACCATGTTCATATTGAAATAATTGACCTACAGCGTTAGCACCGTACTTGGCTACTAGTGCTTTATAGTTAGACGGTATTCTGTCTGGATAAGCAGCTTTTCTAAGTGGAGCATCCATAGATGAACCTAAACTAATAACTAGTAAGGCAAAATCTCCTTCATTAAAATTATCTGTAGGATCTTTTACTCTCTTCCATGCTGAGTCTAATATAGTTTTTGCAACTTTTCTAGCTTCTAAAGATTCTTTTTTCTTCTTGTTAAAGACATTAAACAAACCGTTTATTGGATCAGCTTTTAATTCTCTAGCTATATCAGCAAACAAAGCTTTAGTAGATTCTTTGGATAGACTAGTATCTAAATCAACTCTAGTACCATCAGGAGACACGAGCACATACGAACGTCTTGAATCAGATGAGTCAATAGAATAACCTTCAGGTAAACCCTTGCTAACTAAAGCAGCGTAATCATCTTTACCAGTTGTAGTTTGTAATCTATTGTCTTGTGGTATAGGTTTTCCATTCTTAAACTTGACATCACCTACTCTACTACCCTTAGGTATTAAACCATTCTTTTTATCTTTTTCACTATACCTCTTCCATTTTAATCCATATACAGTATTCCCATCTTTATCTTTACTGTTTTCCCAACCAGGCGTTTCAACAACATCACCACCATCTTCTAATGAAATATGTCTACCATCACCCATTTTACCCGATCCAGCGAAAGACTTTAAACTGTGAGCTATCATCAACCTAGCTGCCTCCACAACCCCGACCTCTTCAACTAACGCTTCGGTACTTAAAGTAATATGCTCTCTCTGTGTGTTTATACCATCTTTATCGTTTGCTAACGTTCCCGGATCTATAGGTTTTCCATTCTCATTTTTAGGTAGTATAGGTTTTAATATATTTTTAACCCCTTGAATATGTGAGTTTATTGTTTGGTGCTCTTTTAAATGCGCTAGTATGTCTTTACCAGAAATTTCAGAGTATTTACCTTGCAATGCTTTATCCACCTCTTTAAATCCTTCAATTTGTTTTAAGGTTTCATTAGCAATTTTCCTACCAGTACTGTTTAAGTTTCCATTCTTCGCTAAAACACCCTCACCAAAAACTCTTTTAACAGCAGCTTCCACAGATGTACGAGATAGATTACCTGCGGCTACTTGTCTATGGAATGTATTTACTTGATCCACATTTGCAGCAGCTTGACTATATACCATCTCACCTTTACCTTCCCCAAGTTTAGCTAATACAGCATCACTAGTGGATCCGCCTTCCATTGCTTGCAACCTCATTTGTTGGTTAGCTTCAAGCTGTGCCATTTGAACTACCAAAGCTCTTATAGCTCCATCATTCTTAGTGCTAGTATCCATAGCACCATCAGGCTGTATACCAAACATACCTAAGAATTCTTCCATAGAAACATCTGTACGTTTGTTCTGAACTGCTTTACCAGCACCAGTAGCACCTTCAGCCATTGCGGCTCTACCACCTTTATCGTAGAATTCTCCTAACTTAGTGTTAGCAACACCAGTAGCAACACCACTTCTAGTATCTCCCTCGGGTAGTAAATCAAATAACTGCGGGTTGAAAGATCCATCTTCATTAACAGTCTTTCTGTATATTAACTTTTGGGCTTCTTTTCTCTGCTTACTATTAAGATCTTGATCTGCTAATATTCTAAGTGGATCAACACCAAACTCTTTAGATACAGCATCGAGAACTTTAAATAATGGACCGGTAGGTTTAACATCACCAGTCTTAGTAGCTTTATATAATTTAGGTTTACCAGTTTTCTTGTCTAGTATTAAATTACCATTCTTATCCTTTTTAGTTACTTTCTGAGCTGTGTTAAGGAAAGCTTTAACATCTTTATATGCTAGATCATCTAGCTTTATGCCAGCAGCTTTAATAGCTCTATCTATAGCCTCATTAGTAACGTTATTGAAATCTAAAACCTCTCTAGCTTTGAGTTCGTTTACAACTTCTTGGGCAGCTTCTTTTCTACCAGGTGTTAAATCCATGTCATCTAATGCTTCTAGTGCATCATCTCTTTGACCTTCAATAACATCCCCAAGAGAAGATCCTTCTCCGACAGGCTTGTCTATAGATACAGTATCAGCCTGCTGACTCTTCTTGTATCTATTCATTACATCACCTTTAGCTCTGTATATAATAGATCTACCAGCTCCACCAGAAACACCGGTCAACCAACCAAATAAACTTTTGTTAGTATCGTAGTTATAGTTCTGTATCAATCTTCTACCTAACTCCTCCTTAACTTCTCTAGTGAACTCTTTCAAAGCTTCAGGTGGTAGACCTAACTCGGTCATACCTTGTTGTATTAACCCATCCAAAGCTCTACCATCTACTATCTCACTATACGCGTCAAGAAAGTCAGGGCTTAATTTGAATTCTTCAGCTGAATCATACTTGGAGCTACCATCTTCGTTCCTAGTAAACTTATCAAAAGTTTGCATAAGATCTGGATTAGCTTTCACGTTGGCGTCAACAGCTTTACTAAATTGTATTTCACCCTTCGTAGGAATTTTAACGCCGCTAACCAGTCTACCGTTAGCACCGTCTTGAATCATTTTACCTAATGATTTATTAACCTTACCAGTTTGAACTGTACGATGTATAGACTTTAAGAAGTTTTTAACGTCGTTAGTAGTATCAAGGTTTATATCGTAACCTATGTACTGCTGAGTGAAGTTTCTTATAACATTCTTAAACTTTTGTAGTAAACTATCATTCATTATGATGTTACCTTCATTATACATTTCAGACGCTATAGCTATAATCTCCTCAGCTTGAACTCCGTCTTCAGTTTTATATCCAGATGTTCTACGATAAAAATCAGCAGCAGCAGCGTCGTCTTTAAAACTCATCTCGCCACTTTCTAAAAGTTCCATTACAGCACCACCTACTCTAGCTCTAGCGTCAGGGTCATACTTTAAAGTGTTGTGTAATACAGCGTGAGTTAATTCATGAGCTGCAGTATGCAACCTCCCATTTTTAATGGCAGTATTTGTGTTTATATTTATAGACAAACCATCCAACACTCTATTACCATTCTTGTCTATCTTAAACTTAGGAACCATACTACCATACCTACGGACATTAGGTATCATGTTTAAAGCCTGATTGGTTCTAGATAATTCAGTTTCAGCTTCTGCTATCCTCTCTTTAGCTGCTTCTACTTCTGCTGGTGTAGAGTTTGGATCGTTAACTATATTAGTTAACTCTTGTATAAGATTATTTTGACTTTCAGCTAGATTGACTATATCTTCATAACTATCAAATCCCTCGCCATGCTCTTCACGTATAGCAAGGTCTTCCATCTCCTTGTCTGTAACTTCGTTAACCTCTATATTCAGAGATCCACCACCAGCTTCTATAGACTTATTAATAGCTTCTATAGCTGCTAAACCTTTTTTATACTCTAAGTCCGCATTCTTTACTTCGTATTTACTTAGTACGTCTTCTTTAGTTTTTAAGTTGTTATCATATCTTTGACTCAACTCATCTAACTTTTTCTGTTTATCTTCTTCAGATAAACTTTTATCGTTCTTTACTTTTAAATACTCTCTTTTTATATTTTGATTCTCACCATGTATCTTAATCAGCTTGCTTTTATCTGGTCCAAGCATGTCGACTCTATTGGCATCCTGCTCTATTAAAGATTTATTAGCAGAGAATATCTGACCTATTTCTTGTTGTAGTTCTTTGCTTCTTTCTGGAGTTATTTTAGGATCGCTAAGTTCTTTTCTAATCTGAGCTAACCTAGTGTTATTAGAATTTATAGCTTGAGTAGTAGAGATAGGTTGGAATGCGGCTGCTGCGTGGTGATATATCAATGGAGATTTTACCATAGACGATATTAGTGTACCACTAACAAATGATTCGGGAACGCCATCCCATATAGATACATCTTTACCAGAATAAATGTCTAGTAAATTACCACCAATCTGTGCAGCCGATTCAGAAACACCTTCTTGGATAAAGTCTTTAGCTGTATAAAATAAAGCTTCTTTTGTGAGTACGTTTTTAGTTAAATATTTACCAGCACCTCTAATACCACCTTCTGCTATTTCAGATATAACTTCTCTCGAAACAGCTTTCCCAATTCCCATGACACCTTTAACGTATTTCATCTGACCAAAAGTAACATACTCAGAAGCAGCTTCAACAGCACCGCTAAAAGTAGATACACCCATCATAGTCCAGAAGTCGTGGTTCATACCTTGAATACCACCAGTTTCTCTATATAGATTTCTTTCGCGATCCATATCGTTAAACTTCTGTCCTGCAGCTCCAGCTCCCATTAATGCCAAACCGTAAGGACCAGTAGTAGCCATCAAGGCTAGGTTAGGTATTTGACTAGCCATCATTTGTAAAGCGTACTCACCAGCATCTTCAGCACTTGAAATATCATGAAACGACATTGGTGGTGCAAACTTACTCATGTAACTAGTTTGCCAATCATCAATTGCTTTATTTCTTCTTTCTCTCATGGTAGGAGTTTCTGAGTCTCCATCCAAATCAATACTACCAACAGTAAAAGGATTCATAGCTTTAGCTACTTGAACAAGTGTTTTTAATGCTGGATCTTTTATATGCCCTTCTTCAATAGCCCAATCAGCAATTTCTCCCATTGGACTTATCATGTAAGCAGCTTGATCTAAACCTTGTAATAAATCTACAGCAGCGTTAGTAAGTCCAGCTCCAGCTATAGCCCACTTATCATAGTCTTTACCAAGCATTTGATTATACGAAGACATCTGCGTTTGATCCATCTGTATATCACCCACTCTAAGATAAGCAGCTGTTCTAGCTTTGTCTAAAGTTTTAAGAGTAGCAGCATTCTCGTTATATACATCTACTCTTGATTGATATGCATTTACAATTTCTTGCATTTCAGCTTGATCAGTCTCCACCGTAGTGTTGTAATCTGATACATATGATTCTCTTTGAGCTAGCAACGCGTTTATCCTCTCGTTAGCTTTATCAACTTGAGCTTGCGTTGTATATTCACCAGATTTTATAGTCTCCAGCTCTTTATCTATATTATCTATATTTTTAGTAGAGTATGATTTAACTCTGTCTTGTATCTCTTTTATTTTAGTCTCAGTACCCTCTTGATCAATCTGCTTGTTTAACGCTTGTTGTTCATTTAGTAAAGGTACATAAGAGTTGTCTATTATTTTTAGAGATGCTATAGCTTCTTTCTCTTCTCTCTTTAGTTTTCTAGAAGCTATATCAGTTGCTATCTCCATTTCGTCTTGCTTTTCATTAAGCCAAAACTCGTCTTCAATGCCTATACTAGTCCAAGCTCCATCCCAATCTCTAACTTGTTGTCTCAAATTCTTCTCAACAGAATCTCTATTTTTCTGTTGGAGAGTTAACTCCTTAGATCTGTCAAGTAATTCAGAATCATATTTATCGATGTTGTCGTATTGGGTCAACATCATTTCTTTAGTCAATGATTTACCAACCTCTACTCTCTCTTTACCCTCTAACTTTCTACGTACTTGCTCCCACTCACCAGTATCTTTGTTGTATTCTAAACCATCTAAGTACTTTTCTCTAGCTAACTCTACTCTAGCCGTTTCATTGTTAATACCTACTTGACCTTTGTTTACTTTATCTAGTTCAGCATTTAAGGTAGATGGAACTTCTTTACCCATCTCCTTATATCTTTCAGCTACTAAAATATTAAGGTGATCGTCTACGGTTACATTCTCCTCCTCAATTGCGCTTTGTTGAGCCAACATTCTTGCTTGATCTCTAAGTTCCTCTCTTATAGAGGTTTCCTCAGCTTCATCTTCCGACGTTATAGCATCAACCTTTTTATTAAGTTTATCACTATCAGCATATACCTTAGAAGTATTACCGTTGTTGATAGATTTCTGATCGTTAGTTGGCTTAACATTATCCATCATTCTCTGCTCCTGAGACTCAGCTTCATAATCAACACGCTCTCTCATCCACTCGGTCATAGCTTTAGCTACAGCTGCATTAGCTTCTTCATCATCACCAAATAAACCTTGATCAACATTAAATGGTGGACTATCAGGATAGTCGGGATGTGTTATAACTATAGAATCTTGCAATTTACTGTCATCTACAAAATTAAAACCATACAACCCATACTCTTTGAAAAGTTTATCTATCGATTCGCTCTCGTCCATGTTAGCCCATTCTAGTGGAACTTCTGCAATAGATTTTTCAGCAAACTCTCTATCAGACTTTCTTTTCTTTTCAAGTATACTAACCGCCTCACCATGAGTAGGATCTTCTATATCAACCGGTATAGATTCCCCTTCACCTGGTATTGTCCACGTATTATTTTGTGGATCCCATTGATAGTCATCTATATTTAATGGTTCTAGTTTTTCTTCCTCCCTCTTTTTATTGAGGTCAGCGAAACCCATTATATGAGAATTCTTCTCAGCCCAAGCTAGATTTGTGTCTACTTGCTCTTGAGTTTGATTATCTAAGTTCAAATCCGAAAAAGACTCTTCCGATGTTGATTCCGTATTTTCTTGTTGATTGTTGGACGGATCTGTCCCTTGACTTGATGCTGTAGTTATCGACGTTGCATTTGCATCCGTTGTTGCAGCGTCGTTTTGATTTCCCTCCTCTTCACCCTCGAGCGTTGGAGTTTTACCTTTGGCTTTCATGTCAGCGAAAAACCGACTCTCATCTTTAGGGCTCACCTCATATGGCTCACCATCTATTAAATAAATCTTAGTTGACATACTGTTTCGTTAGTTACCCGTTAATAAATATTATAATGTCTATGTGTTGTATGTTTGGTTTGGTTGAGTTTGGTTTCCTGTTTCAGCTACTTTAGCCCCTGGATTCGCGTTGTAATATTTTTGTTTGATTTCATCATTTTTTCTCTGCCAACCTTGGCGCATGATGTCTGTGTAGTAAGTAACCACCATATCTTCTCTCTCCTCTTTCATGTCATTAGATGTTAAGAACTTACTCAATATAAGTTTTTGGTCTTCTGCTGTTAAAGCATCAGATCCAATAATTCCGTCTGGGTTTTCTTCACCAGCTGCTTTTTCGATTTCAAGAGCTTGCTCAGGTGATAATCCCAACTGTTCGTATGTTACTTCTGATAACATACCAGATCCCATCAAATCACCTTTAAAAGATCTACCCTCTATCATTTCATCGTACATTAATGATAGTTTCTTATCCGAAGCATTTATTATTGATTTAACTTTATTCCTAGCCGAAGCTACATCGAACGTGCTAGTATGATCGCCTTCGTCTGCTATATCAACCATGGTGTTTTGTAAGGCTAACAACTCTGCTTGACTCGATTGATCAAATCTAAACTTATCAGATGTTGTTATAGCTTCGTCTACTCCCATAAATTCGTACTCATCTGTTTCTTCATTATAGTTCCCTCTAAGACCATACCTAGAACCTACAACCTCACCCGCTTCATTAACGTCGTCCTTTATATTAAAAGAATTTTTACTACAATGACCACCTAACATTTTCTTTTCATTAGCAAAAGCTTCATCTTGTAATGCTAAAGAGTAACCATCAGGATTAAACGGTTGGCCAGCTTGGTTAGCATTAACCCACAACGCTGCATTCTCTTGAGAATAATCTTTCATGCTGTTAACCTCTTGAGTTCTTTTCTGCAGCTCATTCATAGCTAAAGCTCGCTCCTTTGGGCTGCCGTTAACGTAATCATTTTTCAACTTTCCATTTACGTTATCATGAACAGTGCCGTAGTTTTCTCCACTTAAAGAACCATCAGCTACTAATATATCATTAGCCTCGCTTGTGGTTTCTTTCTCCCACTGTTCCTCCAAAGCTTTCTTCTCAGCTAAAGCCTGCTGCTCTAATGCTTCAGCTTCCGACGTTGCTTGTTTTTGTAGCTTCTCTTGTTCAGCTTGCTGCTCCGCGGCTGCCGCTTGTTTCTTAGCCGCTGCATTTTGTACTTGATTGTTAAGGTTATCAAATAATTCATTACGAGCTTTGTCTACTACTCCACCATAATATGCGCTAGCTTCTCTAGCTCCTTGTACTAATGTTTGATCTGCTGCCATAACTTATCCCATTATCCCCCCTAATAAAGACCCAGCAGAACTAATTCCACTACTTAATGCATTCATTTTTGCTGCTTCAGCTCCAGCAGTCCTTTCTTGAGCTCCAGCATAAGTTGCTTGATCCATACCTAATAAAGTTGATTGTTTATCCATTTCTCTTTGTTGAGCTGTTTGATCACCTTGAGCAATTAAAGTGTTAACATCTTGTGCACCTTTAGCTTCCTGTGTCTGTAATCTACCAGCCTCACCTGCCATAGCTTTTTGATTAGCAGCTTCCTGCTGACCAATACTTGCTGAAGCTTTCTGAGAAGCTAATTGACCTGATTGAGCCATTTGCTGTGCTAATGCGGCTATACCACTACCACCAGCGGCTCCACTCATTTGATCCATTATATTAGCTCTTTGTTGTTGACCTTGTTGATTCTGCATTTGAGCTTCTTGCTGATTAACAGTGAGATCTTCCATAGTATTCTCTAAACCAGCAAATTGATTAGTCATACCGGCAAAAGGGTTACTAGTATCAGTAGCTTCAAAGGCAGCTCTTTGCTTTTCCATAGCGGCCTTAGCTTTAGCTTGCTCACGCTCCGCCGCCTTCTGCTTTTTTCTATTACCAAAATAACTAACGGCACTACCCGCTAGACCTGCTATTGCTCCAATCATTTTATATATTTTTATTTACAATTAATATAATCACAGTTATACTATCTTATTTACTACTCTCAAACACTTCACAAGCAATAGAGAAAATCTCACTTTTTACTTTTGAATCATTAACTATTTTTGCTTTAGCAAAATATCCCAACGGAGAAGACATGTTAACAGCATTATCTTTACTAAACAATATCAAGCTTTGATTAGGGTTAGGTTGTTGTACACCACCTGAAACTAAAACTTGTATACTTTGTTTTGTTATGTGGTTAACTGTAACGATATTTATAGCCGTTATAGGACCAAGTTCTACTATATCAGAACCTTGACCCTGCATTCCAAAATCATAAAGTGAAGGTGATGTTGAGTTTACGAAGTAAGCAGTGTCACCAACTTGAGCTGAAATGTTTATATCATTTAGAAATGTTAACGTAAGAGTAGGCATATTTTTTATTATTAAGATTCAATAAATATTTCTTTAAAATCAATAGTCAATTCCTGCGGTAGTTTACCATATTTTAACAACCTAACATGAATATCTACAGTACAATCAGTAACAGCAGTATCTTGTAATCCAGCGCCAATATGTGCCCTAGCTTGTATGACATACTTTTCTCCATTGTTTCTTATTGATTCAGTAAAAAACTTAGAGGGTATAGAGTAGTAAGCAATAGTTGTTCCATCGGCAGCATACTTAGGTGTCAGTACTGTTGTATTGATTGAAAAAGTAGCACCACCTTTTCTCTGTCTAAATTGCCAGCTTTTAGTTTCTCCAGATTTAGATAATGGTTTAGCTCCATACCTATTTTCTTCTACGACTGCTGAATTTCCACCAAAAGGTTTTTGGTCTATAGGTCTATAACCTACGGTAAAACTAGCACCTCCATGATTTAAAGCATTAAATTTTAAACCAACTGGAGGGTATTGATAATATTTATTTATTAACGTTGCACCTACAATAGAGTTTTTATTCGATCCTTGTATAGTTGATTTCTTAAATACTCCACGATCGTTTAAGGCTGACTTTAATATATTTGTGTTAGAGCTAGCCACTAAATGTAGTTCAAAAACTTTAAATGCATCTCGAGATTTTAACCTCTCTATTTCAGGTAAATTAATTACATAAGCACCAGAACTAGGTATTTTAATGAGACCTGTTGGCACACCGCTAACTTTACCACCATCAAGTATACTAGCAGTTATATCAGCTGTTGCATATCCACCTGATTTACTAACACCTGTTTGCGCTGTGTCTAAGTCATTAATTCCAGATTGTACCTCTTTAAGTAATACTTTAAATTGGGCACCAGGATCTCCTAGTACAGTGATTTTACCTTTACCATTAGCAATACCTTCCGATGGTATCATATCATTAGACTTACTACTACTCACTTTGTTAAAGTTAGTTCTAATATTTCTTATAGCAAAGTGTTTTACTTTCCTTGTCTGCCTGCTAGGTGCAGCGCCGGTGTCTACATCAAGCGAGTAAATCTCTGCGAATGTCCCTTGAGCGCATGTATAATTTATGTTCCAAAAATAACCTTGTAGGTTATCGTTCCAGTATCCGCCATGTCTAGGCTCTGATTCATCAGGGTCAAATGCAGTTGAAAATCCAGCCAAAGGAGGGTTCCCGGAGTGAACCTCTAAACTTCCATCTTCCAAGATTGGTTGATCATCACTATTTAAAAGATCACCACTACCAGAATCATTTGATTCGCTATCCGCGGAGGACGAGCTGGGCTTTAAACCATTAAAATTTTCCGTAAAAACTAAATCATAACTAATTCCAGTTACTATAGTTTGATAACCTTGGTTTTGATCATTAACATATCTATCACCACTAACTGTATTTGTAATTTGAATGTTTGTTTGAGAAAACTTACTCGGGTAATCTTCTGTAACATAGTTGTTTCTAGAAATCACGTTGTCGTGTGGTAATATTTGAACACATTTTGCAGGGTTAGTTTCAAAATCGTCAGTACCACCTTCTTTGACAAAACCAAAAACTAGTTGAGTACCTGGGTTTGCTACAACACTTCCTTGGTAAAAAGGTTTAATCTTACTGTGATTGCTCCAATCGCTTGGATATTCTAAATCATAATTAATATTAACGCTACCTAACACTTTTGGTGCACCCACTTGATTTGCTGTATCAACCTCTACGTCCGTAGTAATATAATGTATATAAGGCGCGTAATTGTCACTTGTAAGATACGGGTAATCGCTTCCAGCTCCATCAATATCTAACCCGGCGCAATTTTGAGCCCCTCGAGATTGGGGAGACTCATATCGTGGGTTACCGAAAGGACTAGGAATATTATCTTGTAATGAGGCACTATAGTGAGTAACGCCTTCAGCTGGTATGAATTCAAAACGTGATGGTCGAGGATATACGTTGGGGCTCGTACTTTCCGATCCACTTGTTACTGGTTCTAAAAAAGCTATAGTCACCCTTCTACTTTCAACACCAAGTTGTTGCCAACTTTTATTATAGAAGTCTAACTGAAGAGTCATGTCACTGGTAGGTATATAAGCGGTGTTGAGTTTAACATCAACCCTAACTTGGTTACCCTCAATAAAAGCTGACCCAGCCAAATCAGCATCCGGGTTAGTATTAGTGAATTTTACACCTTCACTGAAACCAGCGAAATTAAAATCCATTAACCAATCATTTGGATTATGATTAAACAATTCAGGATGATTATTATAAGTCGATAAAGTTCTATTCTCAAAATCAACCGCGTTAATAGCGAAGCCCTCGTCAGGTATTATATACAATACAATTGCACTTCCTGGAAGAGCAACTCCATCACTTAAAGTAAATGTTTCTGGAACAACTGTCTTGCAATGTGTTAAAAGTTCGTCGTGAGGATCAGTGGACTGCGTCAATACTCCATTAATCTCTATAAAATGCGCCATATATTTTTATATTAATTTCCGTCATCGGGACTGTGTGTTCCCATTTCTTTTACTGTTATATCCCAATTATTATATTCACAAGAACCATCTTCAACGTTTGCATTTGAATTGTAGTTGGTTGCATTTGGATCCGTGCATCCTTCAATGTCAAATATACACTTACAAACAGGATCATAATGATTCCAGAAACTATCAACATCAGCCATATACTGATTCAAAACGTCTGTTGGCATGTTATTGAAATGAATGATGTTATTAGGTGTAGGATCTTGTCCAGCTACTACAAACCAGACATAGCCAAGACTACTAGTATGATTTACATCTGGACATCCTGCTGTGTTAGCAACCGCACTAAAATTAATAGCATTAACATCCATACAACCTTGTATAACTTCTAGGCAGCAATCATCATCTATATTAATAGTGTTTTGCCAGCTAGCTGGGTGTATTTCTGTACAAAACTCTTCTGTATCAGCTAACGGGTCGTAATTAAAAGCGTCTGGATCCATACATCCCGAGTTGTAAACACATACATCTGCGAATAGATTACCTTCACTAGCTTCTGAATTATAATTAAGAGCTATAGGGTCAGTACATCCCTCAATGTGTTCAATACACGAACCATCATCTACTTGAGCTAGAGGATCGTAGTTTTGAGCCGCAGGATCCATACAACCATAAGCGGTGTACGTACAGCAGTCAGCACAAGGAACAGTAGCATTAACATCATAGTTGTTAGCATTCTCATCCATACAACCACGTTTCACTTCCTCTTGATATTCACAACTACCATCATCTACATTTGCATTTGGATTGTAATTTAATGCGTCTACGTCCATACATCCATAAACAACTTCTATACAAGAACCATCGTCGATAGTTGCAGCATCGTTGAAATTGAAAGCGTCAGGATCCATACAGCCTTCTAAATCATAGTTACATCTGTTCGAATTAATAGTAGCTTCAGGATCATAATTTAACGCTAAAGGATCCATACAACCAATAACTTGGGGTAGATTCACCGTGCTTGCCATACCAATACCTTGTACTGTAAACTCAGAGGTGTCTAAATTATCCAAAGTAGTAGGTACACCATTTATATTACTAAACCACTTACCTTCTTTATTTATAAATTCTAAAACAGAAGACTCTTGAAGATCAGTATTAAAGCTTTCTACAAACCAACCATCTTTACTGTGCCAGTTATAATATTCACCATCTCCAACGTAGCCAAGGCTATCACCACTAGCATCTAAAGCTAAGTGGCCAGAATGATTCCACTCAGTTATTCTAGCTTGATCACCCTCGTAATTCATAGTTGTAAAACCTTTTATAACGCCAGGGTTCTCATTAAACAATATGTCTATAGTAGAGTTGTATTGTTCACCATAAAAATTATTTGCTGGTACAATTAAGTCACCCGTTTCATCACCAATAATCAATACATCCTTGTTATGATGTGACCAAACACCACCGTTGGCAGCTGTTAAATACTCAGCGTTGATAGACAAACCAGTGTCTGGTACAAATGATTTAAAACTTGGCCAACCTTTAGTTTTCTCATTAAAAGAAATAGTTATATCTGTTAAGCCTTCGTTTGATTTTAAGTATGAGTCAGAGTATTTAATAGTTAAATTATACTCACCTTTTACCTCATCAAAACTACCAATCAACTGGTCAGCGTGTTTTAAGTTCTCTCTAAAGTAACTTGACATACCAACATCAGAAATAGGTGTTAAGCCATCTTGTGATAATCTAAGAACTTTACCTCTTTGCTTGTCTGTAAAGTATATTCTGTAAGCATCAAAAGTTAAAGACTCTGGGTTCGAAGATATACCATAATCCCCAGCAAATGCCTTAGCATTACCTAATACAACATTAGAGGCTGTAACATTAGAACTACCATCTGCATTATATAGAGCGTCTTTGTTAGCTAATATTTGCAATACTTTGTCTTCGCAGAATGTGACTAAATTAGTATCTCTAGTTTTTAAAGCTTGTATAGAACCATATGAAGGGTTTAAATCTTTAGTTATAGCTTCAGCCATATTGAACTCGTTAAGCTTATTAACGCCACTTGTAGAGTTGTATATACCCGACCATATCAATCCACCACTCCTTCTTTCTCTTCTATAATCTTCAAGCCCAGTTGAAACCTTAACACCATTATCTATTTGAGGTGCGTTGAAGTCATCTCGTATTCTATCAGATTCTAATCCATTACCAAATGAATAACAGTTAAACCAAGATAAAGTAGTTTTATTATTATAAACATTCTGGTTTAATCTATAATAACCAGTCACCTCTTTAAATGTTATATCAAAAGTACCACTTTCTAAAGTTTGCTGTTCACTGTAACCGCAGTTATGCCAAAGTATAGTTGTATAAACACTACCAATATCTATACCTGGAGTTGGACCGGCTGCAGTCTTAGTGAAAGTTCCTTTAAGCATTCCTAAATCTTCAGATGTCATTTCCCAAATCTTACCATCATCACTATTGAAATCATCAGGTAAAGCTACTGTAAGCAACTCTATAGTACTTTGATTAAAGAAATTACTAACAGTACACTGTAAAGTGTATCTTGATGACTTTTCATAAGAAGCTGGATTAAATGGGTATTCAACCTCCTGCTCCATCACCACTGAGTTGCCAGCTCCTGAATTAACTACTACATTTTCTATAGCCGTATAAGCTTCTTGATTAATGTATGACGCTATAGGTTTATAGTAGTCTATAACTTCAGCTCTAGTTACAGCACCATCAAGCCTGTTAAAGCTTAACTCATCTCCAATAGCTATAGGATAACAAGTAACTTCATCAACATCATCTGCTTGACCTAATCCTACAATATCTCTAATAGCATATCTAACTGTTGGAGTGTTAGCAACGTAATCATCACTATCAACATCATAGCAGTAATCTAAAGATACTGGTGTCATTTCGGCATCTAATCTTTCAGATGTAACTGGAGTGTTACTAGGTGCAAATGATTGTATGTTAGAGTTATTCAACTTTAAAGGTAAAGCACTAGTTGCTTCATAGTACAAATCTAATCCTACATCTTCTTTAGGTTCGGTTTCCCATATAGCATTACCAACACTAGTCTGTAGTACATCAGTGTTGTCATAACTAGATTGTACAATTTCTATAAAAGTCATAGTAGTACCATCATGTCTTAAAGCTGATCTAGGATCCCAATAATCTGTATCTAAACCTTTAGTAAAATCATCGTATCTAGAGAAGTATACTTTAAATGTACCACGTTTACACAC
>UEXM01001295.1_pt1 | contig 21708 bp, 26 predicted proteins | sample 1796661 | NCBI WGS metagenome assembly UEXM01 (sample SAMEA4772469, study PRJEB27181) | metagenome | reverse complement strand
CATAACCCGGTTTTGCTTTGTTGAATTTATTAGCTTTAATGAAATTCTTATTCTTATTATTGTTTTTCGAACCACCAAATATCCCACCAAAGAAGGATGTACTCTTCTTGTTATTAGAATTGATGAAATTAGGAGTTTTAGTTCCCATCATCCCAGTAAACATAGGTTTAGGTTGGGACTTATTCTCTTGATTCTTCGCAAAGTCCGGTTTGTTCATTGTCGCGAACAAACTTTTATTTGGGAACGAAACCTTAGAATTGGGTTTACTCGAAGCATTATTGGAAAGGTTATTAGATCCCCCACCATTATTGAATGCGGAATTGTTAAATCCTTTATTCCTACCAATGTTGTTCATACTGTTCCCAGTGTTGTTCAATCCTAGGTTGTTCCCACTGTTTCCAGTGTTGTTCAGACCCAGGTTGTTCCCACTGTTCCCGGTGTTGTTCAATCCTAAATTATTCACTGCTGCGTTGTTCGCTGCTGTGTTGTTCAACCCCAGATTATTCACTGCTGCGTTGTTCGCTGCTGTGTTAGCTTTACTAGTCGCAAGACGCTTTCTAGAAATTTTAATAGGTTCATGTACATTCATGTACCTTAAGCGTTTACCGATAGCATCAAAAATTTGATTCTTGGTCATTTGCTCAGTCTTCACCAGACCAACTTTACGAGCAATTCTTTTCAAATCGGTACGCTTCGATGAAGAATCGAATAAAACATCAAAGTCTTTAGGAGTCAGTGGCGACTTCTTATCGATCAAATAACTCGTCTTCGAGTCTAAAACCAGGGGTGGTAAAGGTAATTTACCAGCCTGGATGTCGTTATACACCTGACATATTTGGTCTCTTGTCAGTTTAATAGATTCCCCTGTATTCATCTTAATGAGTTTTCTGAGGTTGGATATATCCGCGTCTGGATCACACGTGTCCATTTTATATATTAAACTGACAAAAAAGTTTTGCCCATAAAGTTTCTTGAAGTTATTCAAGTTTGAGGAGTTGATCAATAAACTTCTTCTTTTCCTTGGTTGGAATGATCTGTTTCACGATTGAATTCTTAACATTCGTTTTGAACGCGTCGATATTTACACGTGAAGTTTTGAGTTTACTTACTAGGTTCTTTTTCATTTCATTTTTGAATGGAAGTTTAGGGACGAGAGCCAATAAACGTTTTTTAGTTTTTGCGAATTGCTTATCTTTAGCAGTTGAAATTGTGGTAATCTTTTGTATATCACTTTTACCATTCATGAAATTTTTGAGGTATTCATCTATCCGTTTTTGGGGAATGTTGGGTAGACTGTATAAGTGCTTTTCAAGACGAGGTTTTTTAGTTTCTCGTTCTTCACGGCTCTTGTTAGATTTAAAAGCCTTAGCGGCTTTTGCGCGCATGACCTGCGCCTGGCGAGCGTTCGATTCCACCTTCACATTACGCTTTCTTCCAGTGGTTCTCGTCATGGCAACCCGAAGTCTCCGTATTTGTTTCATTTCGGATAAAACCCGAGCTCTTCGTTTTAAAGCGGTCAAACTTTTAGTTTGTGCCCCAACGCCACCCTCTATACGTTTTCTTTCTTCATTCGTCAAGTTTAGGGTATTCAGATAGGTTCTAAGCTCAGCTCTGAGACGACCACGCTGACCCGTTGCATTTTTAAGAGTACGTTCGGCATCTTGTATTTTACGCTTGAGTGCATCTATATCAGTATCAAGTTTAATACCAACGATGTACGTTCTCTTCATAGCGGCTGTGATTGCAGTTTTGTTCATGAACGTTTTGATTTCAGCCCGTTTCTTTTCTACCAATTCTGCATTCAGTTCACGTTTAACCTTATCAGCTTCTGATCTGAGTGTTTTAGCTATTTTGGGTGTAAGTGCATTGGTAATCTTTTTCAGGATTGGTGTATCTTTATTACCCAACTTTAAGGACACAATGTAATCTCTGGTTTGCTTCTGTAAGTCTAACTGTTTTCTCGCCTTTGCATCAACTTGCTTAGCTTTCGCTATGAGTTTGTTCAGGTCCCCGGGTTTATCCCTGAACCGTTTGAGAAGTTCAGTTTTAACAGCATCAGTTAGAATGAGTGTCTTCATCGTATCATTGAGAGATTCTCTGTTTCTTTGTTTTCGGAGAGTAGTTGCATTTAGTTTAGACATGGTTAGGGTCTTTTCAGGGGTTCTGTCGAATATGTTCAAAATTTTGGACATGTTAGTATCGGACAAACGAAGAGATTTCAGATGAGTGGATAACTGTGCACGTTCATTTGTCCTCTTTTCATCCTCCCTCCTTTTTTTCAGAGCCTTAGCCTTGGTTTCAGATGACAATACAGTATCAGGTTTGGTGTTAAAATTGCGTAAGATGGCATTTCTATCAGATTCACTGAGTTCTAGGGGTTCGATAATTTTTTCAATCTTTGATCTATTCGAAGCAATCTTTTCAGCGACTCGAGTATTTTTCAGTTTAGTAGCTTTGTTTATCATATTCGCGAGTGTACCAGTGTTGTTGAATTCTTTCATGATCGTTTTTCTATCCTCGACATTCATGTTAAGTTGGGTATTCATGTAGTTGTAGAGTTGGCTTCTTCTATTTTTATACGCCTCGATAGCTCGTTGTTGTTTGAGTTCTGCGACCCTTTTTAGCATTTTATCAACTGGTACGTTTTGTGTGGTAAATTTCTGTAAAAGTGTTGCTTGGTTCTCTTGTGTCATATTTCTCACTGCATTTTGAATTGTGGAATAGTCTCGAGTCTTTTTCTGTTCAATCGCAGTCATTAGTTTTGCTCGCGTTTCTTCGGCTTTTTTCAAACTGTTAATACTACCCACATTTATGTTCGTCTTAACACCACTTTGTAAAACCATATTTGTGATTTCTTTACGAATGATAGCTACATACGCATCTGCAATATCACTGTTCAATTGTGCAACATCATTGGCGTTTCTTATGTTTTGAATTCGTTTGTCGCGTCTTTCATCTTTGGGTAGCATCTTGGCGCTGTTTGTGAGTCGTCTTCTCTCATTGGCAAGAGCTTTCAATGTTTCGGCTTCAGACATGTGATTCTGAATGTAATTGGGATACTTGTTGTAGTTGTTCAGTATTTTCTGAACCTTTTCATTGCTAGTGTTAAGACCCAGATTATTCGTCACGTATCTTTTGAAATGCATGTTTTGATTTTTTTTCATCTGAATTTGTAAATTTTTCTCTTCCTGTTTTATTCTCTTATTTTCCAAATTCTGATTTACCTTTGCTTTCGCTTCGATATTCTTTTGAGCATTTTTCATACCCTTTAAATTTTCAACACCTGATTTGAGAGTGTTTAAATTTGCTACACCCCGATTATAGTTCTTAAGGAATTGAACTTTATTGAAACGACTGATACCACCAATTTTATTGATGTGATTTTCGAGTTCTTTTCGTCCGAGAGCACGAGGTTCATTCTTTGTTTTAATGGCCATGTTAGTCGCGGATTTTTTGAGTGGTCTAAAATTTACAAAGTACCCTTCGAGTGCTGTGGTGATTTTTCTACGGTTATCAGGTTTGAGGGGTAATCGATCCAAATAGTCTATGAATTCTTCTTCAATTTCAACCCATCTTTCATAGTTGCGCATATTATTGATAACCTTTGCTTCCTTGAGTAAAACGTCTGGTTGAATGTACGTCTTTGTATACTTATTTACGATATGCTCAATATTTGAAGCATCGAGTTTGTACTTTTTAAGGTTTTCAATCAGCTTTGGTAGCTGTTTCTCTCTGTATTCTCTGAAAAGTTTAACGTAGTAGTTATCAGCCTCTTTTTTTATAGCATTGATTGGTTTGTTGTAGACTGCATACTGTTCTATAAAATACGCATGTTGTTTTGGCTCCAAACCTATATTGGTTAAGTATGCAACGAGTTTATTTATTTCTACTTGATGTGCTTCTATCTTCTTTTGTTCGGCCAATAATTCACGTTGTTCTTTATTTATTTTAGCTCTTTCTTCAGTATCTATCTGGCGTGCACGGTTAGTCAATTTCCGAAGTTGTTTACGGTTAGCATTCTTCCTGTTTTTATTTCTTTTATGAATGGCAGCCTTAATTTCTTGTGAAATGTTTTTAACATCTTGTTTGGTGTTTATACTCGCAATTTTTGAGACTAAAATTGGACTCACATCTAGACTTGCGGTAATGGCATATAACTTATTCTTTGTTTCCTGTTTGACCAGTTCTTTCGCCATGTTAAGTGTGTTCACATTCGTAATTTTAGTCAGATTACTGAGTGCGTCGATGTTGGCTTGTAAAGCAAAATTCGACAGCTCTTTTTTGTTATTTTGAATCTTCTTTCTGTATGCGTCTTCAATCTTCTCACGTGTACCCTTCACATTATTCGTAATGTTCAAGTTCAAAGAAATTCTCTTAGCCTTTTTAGCTAAGTTGTTCTTTTCAGCTTGGAGATTCTTTTTCTTTTGTACGAGAGTATCAACTTCCTTTTTGATGTTCACGAGTGAAACATTCGTTGTTTTGAATTTATTAATGAATTCATTCTTGTTGACATTTTTGTACTTAATGTACGCACCAAGTTCGTTGAGGTCTTTTTGTCGTTGAGTATTTTTAAGGTTCTTCTCTAACGCAACTACATCCTCTTTCAGTTTAGGTATATCAACCTTCTCTAATGACATACGGTTGATAAAGACCTGTTGTCTGTTTACCGGGAGTGTACTTTTCTTGACAAAATCAATAAAATTCTGTTTATCTTTCGTGAGAATTTCAAACTTCTTTTGTTTTTTGGTAGCATTCATCCGGAGACCAGCTTCTTCAATCTGTTTTTTGAGAGGAACGAGACGGTCAACAAAAACGAGGGAACTTATGGGGTTAGAAAATTCGGAAGATACATTTTTCTCAGTTGCTAGCTTCGCGAGTGCAACTTTACTCGCTTCTACAATGTCCAATTTAACCGAGTTCAATTCAACCTGATTTTTAATAGCTGCGATACTGCCACTGAACGCACCCTGTATACCAATTCCCTTTACAATCTTTTTCAGTCTATCTTTCTCATTGTTGATAGTATCGACGCGTTTCTTTTCACCCGTCTTTTCAATAGTTTCTTTCAAAGCGTTGGCTTTTTCTGTGGTGTCTACACCGGCGATACGTTTAGAGAAATTGGTAGCTACACCCAGTTTTTGAGCCAACTGGGAAAGTTCATTTCTTTTCACATCGATAGTTCGTTTCCCTGAGTTTTGTTTCAATCGCTTAGCTTCTTCAATGAGTTTCCTCACGGCAGCCTTTCCAGGTTTAAACTTGGCCATAATTCCATTTTGTAAAACCTGGCTAATACCGATACGACTGATTGACTTTTTGAGAAATTCACGGTCTTTGGATATGGCTTGGGAATCCTTCTTCTTTTTTAAAGCTACCGCATTTTGACTGAGTACTTTGACACTATTCCCCTCCTCATCAAACCTTTGAAGAAGTTTGTCTTTATTGGACTGGTTAAGTTTTAAACCTGATAAGAACTTTGTGAGTCTTCCACGTCTTTCTCCCACGTTTTCTCTTTCCCTAATCTTTACGAGTTTGTCGGCTCGAGCTTTAAGACGAAGGAGGACGGTTTTATCATCAATGAGTCGGATAAGACTCCTCCTGTCCCAAAAACCAAGATCTAAATCGGCAATCATGGCACGGAATTGTCTCTTCTTCTTCATAATTTCCCTGGCTTTTCTCTGCTTATTCACCCTGACAGCTTCTCTAAAAATTGTCTCTGGGGATACTCTTCCCTGTTGAACCCTCTGTTGGTAAGACGCCACGTTTGCCTTACTAAGAAACGGAAGTGCGGTCAACCTAATTTTGAATGTATCCACATCCATCTATATTAGGCTGACAAAAAAGTGTATCCTCTGTTGAACAATTGTACCTTTTCTTCATAACTCATGTTAAAATCAAACACATCTGTGTCTTCAACATTGATTTCATGAAGTTCTATTGGTGTATTATACGTCACCCGATTAGAAAGTGCTGAACGTACGAGCGTTTCAACAAACTGTTTGGGTGTTTGTATATCGTCTTGATAGACGCGATTCATTTTAATTTTTATACAAGTAATCTCGTGTGGTTTTTTATCAAAGAATGGTGTCAATGGATATTCCTCTTTCATTCCACCATCTACATACGTATCACCGTTATACTTTCCACATGCAAATATGAAAGGTACTGCCATACTCATACACACGGCATCAATCACCTTCATCTCTGGGTGTGTATCCTTTGAAAAATATACAGTCTCTGACGTATTCATACAAAATGCAGAAATGTATATCTTGGTTTCAAGTTCTCTAAATGTAGGATCACTTCCACAAATATCTACCAATTTTTTACGAATTGGTCCCATATCAACAAATCCAAATTTGTTAAAAAAGGAGCCTATACGTATTTTAACAAAAGTGGGGACATTCAATGAGAGTGAAGTTTCTAGAATTTCATCGACTGACATCCCCATCCCTAAAAAGAGTGCTAAAATTGCACCCGCGGAAGAGCCGGATATCTCCTTAACGTCTGCAAGTTCCGTCTCTCGTGCTTTTAGGGCCCCTATGAGTGAATATATACCCATCGAAGCTGGTCCTAACACGAGATATTTCATCTTCCTACTTAATAGAATTGAGGAAATTGACGACGCAAAAGCGCGAAGACGACCGCGAATACAATCGTGTGAACGAGAGCCGCGTTCAGGCTGGTCTGACCCGAGCGAAGAACCCCACCGGAACCGGGAGGAAGGGTGAGAAGAAGGCCTGGGCTGAGCGCGAGGAAGAGCGCAGTGGTCACGATGAGATCGTTGCGGGTGAGCACGAGACCCATCGCCTTGGCGATCAGACTGTAGACGAGGAAGAACACGAGGGCGTGGAAGAACACGGCCATCTGACCGGTCTTTCTGTTTCCGAATGTAACCTTGGAGCCGTCGGTGGTCAGAACAACACCGGGGCTCAGAGCCAAAAAAAGAGCAGCGGGGATCGCGACTTTCTGGGAAGTAAGGTTGGGGAGCATTTAATATACACGCATATAATTTTTCATGAAATCAACAAAGTGGTAAAATGTAGCACCTCGCATCATCTCTTCATGGAGACTGTTCTGATTGATGATACGCCTCAGTTTTCCCCAGATGTAATGAATTTGTTCCACATGTTCACATTCCTCACGTTCCTGGTACGAATCGTGTTCGTCATAACAAAATTCAACAAAGTCGCAAAATTTCCCTGTATGTTCAATACGGGCGTCGTATAGTAGTGTCCTGGTGGTATTCCACATGTGCCATAGTTCGTCTGAGTATTCGACTTCCCAGTCTTCGATATTCAGAGGAGTGTGTTCATCATTGAACTCGTCGTCATCACTGACGTCGGGATCAAATCCATTATTGGCTTCGTATACGTATTGGCTCCAAACCATAGTTAATTACTTATCTTCTTTCTCGGGCTTCTCTTTTATACCGGTTAACGAGAGAGATGTAGATTCTTTCGTTTTAAGTCCATCTTTGATGGCATTTAGGGCCCCTTCAACCTTTGCTTCGTCTCCATTGAAGAAAGTCATGAGACCATCCTTGATGGCATCCTTATTCATACCAGACTTGCGTACAGATTTACGAATACTGATTTTACCCTTCCTGAGGTTAATGGTATCAATACCCTGGGAAACCATATGCTTCTTGACCGTCTCCTTGAGACGCTTCTCCTCCTGGTTTAAGACTTTGATATCAGCTTTCGCTTCAGAAAGTTGCTTTGTGAGGTCTACGAGCTTGGAAACGTTCGTAGAAAGTTCGTTAGGAACAGAGGTCATTATTAAATGTTTTTATGTTCTAATCTTTAAGCGCACAAACCACGCTGCATGGTGTCGGGCACAATGGTGGAGTTGTTCCACACGAAGGGGTCCTTGGGGTTGGGGGGATCCTTGCGAATCTGCTGGTTGGCGTTGCGGAGAGCACCACCGACAGTCTCGGGGAAGCCAATTTGCTTGCGAGGCTCAAGGAAGTTCTGACCCTTGAGGATGTCCTCTGGGGCAAACTGACCAAAGTCCTCCGAAGAGGCAACCTCGCGGGGGAGGAGGGACGAGGCGAGGCCGGTACCCTTATCCATACCACAACCGTTGGAAGCCTTAGCCGCGGGGGCAGCGGCGGGGCCGGCAGCGGGAGCCGCACCGAACGCGGAGTACTCACGCTCGACAATGGCATAGCCGGACTTGGAATTCATGTTGAATAGGAGGAAAATGAGAGCGGCTACAGCGAGGAGCATAACAATATTTTGTCCACGACCTTTGTTGAACATCTTCATCTTTATTATAGTATTAACAAATTTTTTTATTCTTCATCCTCGTCGACAAAAGCATACTGGTCTGGGTATACATCGAGAATTGGGTCTGGATGAAGCTTGACCTGGACAACATTCCAAGCCGAACCAAATGCCTTCTTGGCGAACCAAAGTCCGGCAAATTCTAGGATGACATTGCATGTCTTTCCTGGCTGAAGTGTCTCAAAGTCGACAACCTCCTGCTGAGCGTTGAAAATCTTGGTGGCTTCGATGCGGTCGCCTGTAATCTGACCATCCGCCACACTGGAGGTATAGGCACCCTTGACCACATCTTCGGAAAGGGTCTTCCCAAACCAATCCTTACAATTTTCACTGGCTGCAACGAGGTTCTGGGCATCAACACCCTGAATCTTCTGGGTGTTCGCCTCCGAAACGAGGTCAAGCACCACATCACCTGAGACATCAACCGCCTTTACACCGTTCAACTGAATGAGACACTTACGCTTCTCATCACTGAGAGCCTTTACGAAATAGAGACCATCTTCACCCTTGGCTGGGGCGTTGTAGAGCATTTATGTCTATATTGTGTCTCATTTCTTTAAACCAACAAATGGTATAGCGGCTGACTTGTTCAATACGTTGGTTGGTACCCATTTGTTTCTCCTGGGTTTATAACCATACAACGTATTTGCAGTATTGAAATTCTTTGGTAAATTCTTTGCATTCTTTGTCCTGAGTTTAAACTCATCTTTGACGTAAGAGTTATTAGTGACGTTTGTCCATTTGAGTGTCTTGAGGTTTAAACGCTTATTACCCGAAGAGTTGTTGTACCCGTTAACTTTCGCATTCCCGACTACAGGTTTCAAGCCATGGACGAGTTGTTTAGACAACTTATCTTCCGAAGGCTTTGTCGTGAAGTTCTTATATTTGTATGGATCGACCCGCTTCGCCTGGTTCATTGACACACGTCCATCCTTTTTAGTGGCTGGAACTTTTCGGACGATTTTAGACCTGACACGTTTGAACACCTCATCAATCGTATCAGAATCTTTCACCTTCTTATCAAACAACTGACCAAGTTTTATAAGACGCTGGCGGTCTTTCACCTTCTTATCTGGACGAAGATTGAGTTTGCTCATCAGATATATGTCTTCAATCAAAAACTCCTTACTCGCGACATACACTTTACTACTTGTATTGAGTTTACCCGTGATTGGGTTTTTGTAGGTTATACCTTTACGTCTGGACAAAACAACTTCATATCCAAACTCTTTGGGTCGCATGAATGGAATGTCTAGAATTCCACCAAGGGTCGTATCTTCAATTTTACCCGTTTTAGGGGAAAAGTACCGTATATTCAAATCGAGAGCAAACAACTCTACGTCTATGAATACATCACCTTTCGATGGAGTGTTTCCCGACTTGCTCTTCTTCTTTTTAATGAGGGTATACCTGCGAGTCACGACAGGTGTAGACGGTTTGAAACCAATACCGAGATATTTGAAAAGTTTTGGATCCTTCTTCTTCATACTCAATAAACGATCCTTTACCTTTTTACTCAGACGCTTGGATATTTCACCCAATTTGTCCCATAATATCAATTTAGTTGCTTGAAGTTTTCCAAAAAATTGAGGATTTACTGGCATTCTAGGGACGAACTTTGCATCTATGTCAGGGGTGATGATTCGGTCATCAAATTTTACATACAAATTGAATGCCTCCCCACCACTTACAATCATGTCGCCCATATTCTTCATATAATCAGACAGTTCACCGATTGTTTCTAGGATGATGTCCCTGAGGGAATTTGTGACGAATAGATACATGACCCTGTCAAAATCTTTACCAGGATAAGTACTATGCACCCGACTTCTGAATTTGCCGAGATCTCGTTGTAAGTTCCTGTCGTAATACTTCTTCAACTTGGCATCCTTGAAAAATAAGTTTTCATTCTCAAACTGTTCGATGCGCCTCTTCGAATAGATTTGGTCGTCCATTATTATATCGTGATATAATAATATGGTCTGCAGAGTCATCGACGAATGTAGGTGCTACGCCTACAAAGGTGAAACCAATCAGTTCTGTGGTACTCGTCAAGGACCGAATGTTGTACCATGCCCAGATGATTGTTGTTTTGGTGGATGTCCTGATGATGGTTCTCGTCATCCATTCAGGTATATAGACCGTCCAGTGCAACCCAACGTACTGACTTCCCTTAAACCTGTTGAAACACAATTCATGATCGTTTTATGTATTGTGGTACTTATTGGTCTCTTTCTTCTTGACTTAAAGATTAGCTCCGTAAGATAGATATAATGTCTCTCGAAACCATCCAGACCGAAATTGCCGCCCTCCGCAACGATGTAAAGAACCTCACCAAGCTCGTACGCAAGGTCAAGAACACCCAGGAAGATCCCGATGGTGAGAAGGCTAAGGCGCGCGCCGAGAACAATGGCTTCAACCGAAAGCAGGAAATCACACCTAAGTTGCGCGAGTTTCTCGCTCTTCCCGAAGGAGATCTCATCTCCCGTTCCGAAGTCACCAAGTTCGTCAACAAGTACATCACTGAGAAGGGTCTTAAGCATCCCGAGAACGGCCGCCAGATTATTCTCGACGATAAGCTCCGCGAGCTCCTCGCGCCTCCCGCTGACGTTGTTGTTACTTACCTTAACCTCCAGAAGTACCTTTCTCCTCACTACGTTAAGAAGGCTTAAAAAATAAACACATACTTAATTAAACATGGTTGTCTTTGTTGATAAGACACGAATTGAACAACTTGTTGGTACAAAGATCAAAAACCTTGATTTGTACCAAAAGGCATTTACACATAAATCTGCACTCAAAGAATACGAGCAATTCAAAGAATCATTTGAAACCCTCGAATTTATTGGTGATTCCGTACTCGGGTTTGTCATCACTAAGTTTTTGTTTGATCGATATGAAAGTCGACAGGAAGGTTTTCTCACGAAGGCGCGCACAAAGCTCGTTCGTGGAGAGACTCTCGCGAAGATTGCGAATACACTCAATTTGAATGAACTCGTGATTATGGATGAGAAGGGGATGCGTAATCAATGGAACAACAATCCCAAGATTTTAGAGGATGTTTTTGAAGCCCTAATTGGTGCCATCTACATGGATATTGGTCTTATCCATGCTAAGGAGTTCATTCTTAGGATTTACCAAGACCCTGACATTGTTGACATGAATTCCATCATGGTGGATGATAATTTCAAGGACCATCTCATGCGGCATTGCCAGGTAAACGGTTGGCCACTCCCAGAATATCGTGTGTGTGCTCATCACGAAGGTTTATTCTACATTGACATCTATATCGACAATTTGTTTCGTGCGAGAGGTGCTGCAAAAAGTAAAAAGCAAGCTGAACAAAATGCAGCACAAATGTATTTTCAGGTACTAGATGAGGTTAAAAAATACAATTATAATTAAGTTAACATGCATCCCAATGTCAAGGCTCTATTAGAGAGAGAATACGCGGCACAGAAGTCTGAAGAATGGCTTGCTCTCCGGGGTAAAATGTTAACTGCGTCAGATGCAGCTACAGCCATTGGTGTGAATAAATATGAAACACCTGCGGATCTCTTACTGAAAAAGTGTGGTCTCGGTGAAAAATTCACCGGTAATGCAGCTACACGACATGGTGAGAAATATGAGGATGAAGCACGTATTCTCTATGAAGAGAGGCATGGAGAGGTTGTCCATGAACTGGGCCTCTGTCCACACCCACTGCATCCATGGCTCGGTGGCAGTCCCGATGGTGTATCAGAGTCTGGGAAACTTGTAGAGATTAAATGTCCCCCATTGCGACAGATTGTACCTGGAGAAGTACCAATTCACTATATGCCCCAGCTTCAGTTGTGTATGGAGATTTTAGATTTAGAAGAAGCAGACTTTATTCAATACAAACCAGCTGAGACCAATTGGCCTCGCCCCGAAGAATTCGACGTCGTAAATGTTAAGAGAGACCCTGAGTGGTGGAAAACTAACTTCCCAATTATGAAGGAATTTTGGGACAAAGTACTTTATTTCCGTGAACACATAGATGAACTCCCACCACCTAAGTTGAAGAAGACAAGAAAGAAAAAAGAACCCGAACCAGTTGTCTGTGTAATCGAAACACTCCCCGAAGAAGACTTCTACCACGATGACTGAAGATCAATATGCGTTGGCTACGAAATCTCTAAATGGCCGTCTATTTGTACCCTATCAGTGTGATGGTGTGAGGTGGATGCTTGGTATGGAGGGACAAGAATCAGGACCCAAAGGTGGGTTTCTGTGTGACGAAATGGGTTTGGGTAAAAGTGTGCAGTTGATTTGTACGATGCTCGGGAACCCAATGCCTCGTACACTCATTATTGTACCCAAATCTATTATCACCCAATGGGTTGAAGAAATCAACCGATTTGCCCCTAACTTGACGATCAATATCTTTGATGGTCCAGAACGGAAAATGAAAGAGGCTGACATTACAATTGCACCTTACACTCTACTCACCGTCAAAGGTGCTGAAAGTGGTGCACCCACACCTCTCCACCACGTAAAGTGGGGTCGTGTCATCCTTGATGAAGCCCATGAAATTCGAAACAAGTCTTCGAAACTGTTCAAGAGTGTGTATCGTTTGAAGACAGAAATCAAATGGATTGTGACTGGTACACCTGTATTCAATTCCATGGAGGATTTTGTTTCATTGTGCATGTTCTTGGGTCTTTCCAAGTCTAGTGCTCAAGGTATGACCAAACAAATCAAGGACATCTACATCCTTCGTCGAACCAAGGATGATCTTGCGAAGATTAACGAACGTCTCAAGCTCCCCCCTTGTCATTTTGAGAATGTCGAGCTTGACATGTTCCCGGAGGAAAAGTCTCTCTATGAGTGTGTCTTTTTGGAAGCTCAAGATACCATCAAAGAAGCTTTCAAGCATGTACAGAGTCTCAACTCGAAGAATATGATTATTTTGGAGTGTCTTCTTCGGGCGAGACAGTGCATGATTTGGCCACAGATGTACTTGAATGGGGTTGCAGCAAAAAATGAAGACAAACCGACAAAATGGGAAGGTCGTTCGAACAAGATGGAAACCCTTCTTCGAATGATTGGGGAGCACCCAGATGAAAAGAGTCTGGTGTTTTGTCAATTCAGGGGTGAGATGAATCACATCCAGAGACAACTTGCTGGTGTGTGCCCAGTTTTCAGAATTGATGGGTCAGTACCCAAGGAGGAGCGCGTCAAACAAATTGCAGGATTCAAGAAGATTCAGGGAGGTGCTGTTTTCATCATTCAAATCAAGAGTGGTGGTCAAGGTCTCAACCTCCAGGAAGCGACTCGAGTGTACATTACTGGTCCATCTTGGAACCCTGCGACAGAACTTCAGGCTATCGGTCGGAGTCATCGAACGGGTCAGGGGCAGGTTGTACATGTGAAAAAGTTGGTGTACAAGGAATGCGCACAATTCGTGAGTGTGGAACAGGAAATGATGGCACTCCAGGGACATAAATCAATCGTGTGTTCGGAAGTTCTTAATGATGAACGTGTAAAAACGCAAATCCCTGTGAACAGGACAACTGATAAAATTTCAATTCTGGACATCAAGAATATTTTCCGCGCGTAATGTAAACATGATTGGTTCCCGCGCCGAAGTTTTCCACGGCACCGCTGACGCTACTTCTGGTGGTCTCACCAAGAAGGATCTCGTGATGAAGGATGGTCGCATCATTTCCAAGGCGGCCTCGAAGGCTGCTAAGAAGTCCCTTAAGAAGAACCCCAAGTTCCAGGCGTTCATCGATCTCGCGAAGGAGAAGTCTGAGAAGAAGGAGAGCTTTTGCCTCGTCCCCAAGAAGGGGAGCAAGACTTACAAAAAAATAATCAAAGCTAATAAGTAAGTATGACACTCACTCAATGGTCAGAATCTGTGAGATTGGCGAAAATTAAACTAGGTTTAGACCCAAAGAAATTTACCAGGGTTCAGGGTAAATTGCTTAAGGAGGCTCAAGCTATCTATAGTATTTTAATGTTGCACAAATCTAAATCTTAAATTGAAATCCCTTCAAATTTTGTGGCTCATATACAATGAGTTGATGAAGTTTCCATGTACACCCAAACTTCCTGTTCAAGAAATACACACTGTTGAGTTCAACAATCGCATGTCCCGAATTTCTTGCATAGAGACCATTGGTCGCTTCATCCCGCATTGGGTTCTTGTCCACATCAAAAACATTAGGTTTGATCTGGTCATCCATAGTAGTATCAACCTTGACCCTGAATTTCGGCTCACGATCGGGTGATTCCTTCACGTTCGAATTAAACATTGGAAGAAGCTCCTCCTTTGTCATTGGACAGCCGAAAATCGCATCACTCTGTTCAACGACTGAATCGATAATCATGTCCTCCAACTTACGAATAGATTCATAAAACTTTTTCATATAACTGTCCTCCTCGTCATACCCCTTGATTGCAAAGTCGATATTGTATTTAGTTGGACCAACTTCTGGTGTAAACCCAGACACACCAAATGGCATGTACATCCGGGGAAACTGGACTCTCAGAGGTGTTCCCTGTTTTGTAGTGATGACAATTTTTCTATTGTTAAATGCATTAATTTGGATATTGTCAATGGCTTTGTCCATTTCTGATTTGGTATAGATGTAAAACTTTAAGCTGAGCACGCCACACAATCTGGCTCTAGACTGAACTGGATTGGTCGAGCCTTAGCCTTCGAGCGGAGGTAATACATCCCAGTTTTGAGACCAGCCTTCCACGCGTACATGTGCATCGAGGAGAGTTTGGACATGGTAGGACTCTCCATGAAAAGATTCATCGATTGAGACTGGTCAATGAAGCGACCACGGTCCGCCGCCATGTCGATGATACACTTCTGACTGATTTCCCACACCGTCTTGTAGAGCTTCTTGATGTCTTCAGGGATGTCTACGATATTCTGGATCGACCCACCCGCCTTGACCATGAGGTCTTTCATTTCCTTGGACCAGAGACCAACCTTCTTGAGATCTTCCACGAGGTGCTTGTTCACTACAACAAATTCACCTGCGAGTGTACGTCTCAGATAAATGTTAGTGGTATAGGGTTCGAAACATTCGTTATTACCCAGGATTTGAGCCGTAGAAGCTGTAGGCATGGGAGCCATGAGCAGACTGTTCCTGAGTCCCTTCGCCTTGATACGTTCACGCATTGCGTCCCAGTCGTATCGACCACTGAATTTTGTCTCCCCTACCCACATGTCGGGCTGAAGGATACCCTGGGATGCAGGGGAACCCTTGAAACTCTCATAGGAACCCTCAACTTCAGCGAGTTCGGAGGAAGCCTCGAGTGATGCATGGTACATCGTTTCAAATATGTGTGCATTCATGAGGCGAGACTCTTCACAGTCAAAGGGAAGGCCACATAGGATGAATACATCCGCGAGGCCCTGGACACCCAAACCAATGGGTCGGTGCTTCATATTAGAGCGTCTCGCCGTCTCCACAGGGTAAAAATTTCGGTCGATGACCCGGTTCAGGTTCTTGGTCACAGTCTTCACAACTTCGTGGAGCTTGTCATAGTCAAATGTCTTCGTCTCCTTGTTGACGTACTTGGGGAGCGCGATAGAAGCCAGGTTGCATACAGATGTTTCATCTTTGTCGGTAAACTCTAAAATTTCGGTGCATAAGTTGGAACTCTTAATCACACCCAGATTCTTCTGGTTGCTCTTAGCATTGCATGCATCCTTGTAAAGCATGTAGGGTGTACCAGTCTCCGTTTGAGACTTGAGAATCGCCTTCCACACATCTGCAGCAGGGACGGTCGAAGTCGCAAGACCCTCCTCTTCGTACTTTGTGTAGAGAGCCTCAAACTCTTCACCGTAGCAGTCTGAGAGACCCTTCGCTGTATCGGGGCAGAAGAGGGACCAGTTTCCACCTTCCTCAACCCTCTTCATGAAGAGGTCGGGAATCCACATAGCCGAGAAAAGGTCGCGGCAACGCGCTTCCTCATCACCCTGGTTGAGGCGAAGTTCGAGGAAATCCATGATATCCGCATGCCATGGTTCGATGTATACAGCGATTGAACCCTTACGACGACCCGCTTGGTTCACGTACCGTGCAGTGGCGTTGAAGACCCGCAACATGGGAATAATACCATCAGACTGACCATTGGTTCCCCGAATACGAGACTTGTTGGCACGAATATCGTGAATATGCATACCGATACCACCAGCCCATTTGGAGATTTGTGCACATTCAGTTAGGGTACCGTAGATGCCATCAATCGAATCTCCCTTGTTTGCGATTAGGAAACAAGAGGACATCTGGGGTCGAGGAGTTCCCGCATTGAAAAGAGTGGGTGTCGCATGAATGAAGAAACCCTGAGACATTTTATCATATGTTTCAAGGACAGATGGGATATCCTTACCATGAATACCGATAGCTACACGCATGAAGAGATACTGAGGGGTTTCAATCAACTTTCCATCAACCCTCTGGAGATAGCTCTTTTCGAGGGTTTTCAAACCAAAGTAGCCAAAATCAAAGTCGCGGTCGGTTTTGATATGGTCTTTTACCTGCTGGGCCACTTCAACTACTTCATCCGTAATAATTTTAGCTTTTTGGAGTTTTCGCATTGCGAGATGGAAGTTGTTGGGGCATACTTTATGAATATTGCTCGCAATAATACGGGTCGCGAGGATTTCATAATCGGGGTCAGATGTGATCATCCCAACACAGATTTCAGCTGAGAGTATATCGATTTCCTGCGTGGTTATGTTATCATACATCGATGAAAATACCTGCTGTGCAATCTTGGATGAATCACAATTTTCAGAGAGTCCAGACGTTAAATTCTTGATCCTATTGGTGACGTTGTCAAATTTCATTTCCTCAATACGACCTGAGCGTTTAATGACCCTCATATACATTCTCTTCAATTTTTATTTTTAACTTATTTCTTACACTCGAGATCCTTGCTTCGGACCGCAACCGTTCCGACTGTCTCCATTTTACGGTTAGGCTGGAGAAGGTAGGTGTTCACGAAGAATGGACCCTCTTGACCCGCCTTGGCCACAGGAGGGTAAGAACCCACGAAGCACTCTGGGGCCTTGCATGGGATTGGCTCGACATTTACGGGTTTGTTGGCATACGCCTCATCAAAGTTAGACATGGACAACATTTAATATCTACACACAATTTTTTTCGGGGTCTATATTATATGTGTGATAACCTCCACCTCGATTCGATTCAGCAGTGTGAAACTCCATTGAACACCCTGTTCTTTTCGGATTTCAACAAAAATCTTCTCCAGCGTGGAATTCGTCAGGCGTTCAAAAATAAAACTGGTATTTCGATTGATTACCAAAACCCCGATGACCTCTTCAGTCTCATGCGTGTTGTCTTCATCAACAATGCTGGTGATCAATATGCCAAGGTAAACGAACAGGTCAAGTACATGAACACCAAGGTTATCGATACCTGCCTGTCCCAGATTCAGACTGGTGTTTCTCAGTATATTGCGTATGCTGAGGATATCGATACCATCAGCACCCCCATGGACCGACCTGTAAATACAAGTACTACCGGAAACAAAATTGATTTCAACAACAAAATCGGAATCAATTAAAGTTTTGAGTCTCCTGTAGAATAAGTATGAGTTTAAATCGATACAAATGTGAAACAGAGAAAGTGTGTAAATCGAAGGGGTGGGATCGCGCTCCTATCGATACCGTGTGGCTTCTCCTGACAGAAGAGGTTGGCGAACTCGCATCGGCGATTCGACAATATAAGAAGACGTACAAGAAGACAAATCTAAAAAAGGAGAGAGGGACTGATGTGATGATGGAAATGGGGGATGTATTCAGCTATCTTTTTCAATTGGCCCACATGCTGAATGTAGATCTTGATAAGATGTGGGATGAACATAAAGTCAAAATGTTGGACAAGAAATATAATCTGAAGTAATATCAATAATGAGTGAGTTTATGCTCAATGATGAAGCTGCCATTGATGACATCAACCCATTTGTCCAACACGAATTCTCCCTTCCAGGAGGTGTGAGACAGACAGGTAATTTTGAGGATTTCCAGGAAGTTCCCAAAAATGGGGGTATTCCCTCCGCTGGTAAAAGTGTTTTTTGTACGGTTGGATTGTGCAAACCCGAGAAACAGCCTTGCCGTATAAACAGGAATGTGCAACCTCGACGTAATATCGATTATGGTCTTATGTGTGGTAAAGAGAAGAAGCCGGTCGTCGTTGGTGTTTCAAACAAAAACACCATGACACAGATTATTGTTGTTTCCACACTCATTGCTCTAGTTCTATTAATTTTAGTACGTTGAAGAAGTACTTGAGTCGAGATTTCTTATCACAACCCTCGATAGCGTCTATCACGAATTTAGTACAAAACTTCTTGATAAACTCCACTTGCCAAGCACTCTCCATATTAATGCGGGGTGGTTGAAATGTTGGATCTAAAATTCGCACAGCGTGGGCTACACGCACGTATTTGCGAATATCTTGGTCATACGTCAGGAAGCTCTCGAGCATCAGCTCAGCCATACGCTGGCGCACCTCGAGGGTCTTCTTAACCATGGTATCCAGGAACTTCTCATAAAGAATCGAGTGGGTACCCGTTTCGAGAGATACCCAGTCAGCGAGTGGCTCGGTATTGAGGTAGTCTGTAAAGGTTGAGTATCCCTTACCCCTCGTGTACCGGTCATAGACAATCTCGACATAGGAGAGGTCAGACTCTACATCAAAAACATGCTTTGCAGATTTAAGGAAAGAGGTCATGTACTCAAACAGAGAGTCTCATCTTTAACCAAAAAAATCTCAGGGTATAATAAAACGATGGCTGCCATTGCTGTAGCCGGTGTAGGAATGATGGTCGTATGTTCTTCTTCCCTCGCTGCTGTCATGATGATGGGTGGTGAAGAGGAAACCCCAGCCCCAGCCGCGACCACCCCAACCACCCCAACAGAGTATGTATATGAATTCATTGTCAAGGAAGAAACTGAACGACAAAGAACACATAATGACTGGAACATCCACATCACTGATATCGAAGCTGATGGTGTTCGAGTCACATCAGAACAGCTTGAAATGAACCAGGAACCCAAACACGCTAAGTGCAACAGTAAAAAGGGTAAATATGAATGTGAGGGAGACAATTATGGGATTAATGACCCCGAACCAGCAGACGACCCACACTATAAAGACCTTACTTGGTCTGCCTGGAAAAAGGGTCAAGGTGAAGTTGGAGACAAGGTGTTCACTATCACGATGCCTTCGAAAGTTAAGAAGTTCAAAATCGATTATTTTAGACCCAAGTACGTACCGGGTTGGACTATCAAGGAAAATGGTACCGAAGTTTTGTCCACATCGAAGGGTGCTAACAAAAATACACCCGAGGGAATAGCTGTAAAATACACAATTCCCTAAACGAACACCTAAGTGAGCCACCCACAATGTAGAAAGTATGTCCAAAAATGTATTCAGCTATTGCAAATAATAGCTTTTCGTATCTTCTCACGCTCGATGAGATACGAAAAGATTTACCAGATGAAACCAGACCTTCATGGATAAAGATTACGACAATCACCATGGTGTCGAGCTTTATGCAGAAGATAGATGTAAAGAGACTTCGACGTCTTTTTGAAGAAATTGGTTCCTACAAGATGCGGCGTGTGGGTACCAAGACGGATGGGTTTGAGTGGAAATTGAAACCTACAACCTTCTACAACCAGGTCACTCTAACCTACCATGACACCTACAGTACCAAGTCTGTCAAGGTGTTCCCCAATGGCTCGATTCAGGTTGCAGGGTGTTGCGACCTCTTTGATTGCAAACGTATCATCACCCAGCTTGTTCACATTTTCAAAACTTTTTTGGATTTGAAAATTGAAGTTCCATTGGATTCCTTTCGTGTTGTCATGATCAACTCCAACTTCAGCCTCAACTACAACATCAATCTCATGAAGGTTGCGGATTGGTTTGAGTCGTATGATGACATCTTCAAAGTTTCGTTTGAACCTGACAGGTACTCTGCCGTGAAGATTAAGTTCAAACCTTCTGAGGATATGAAGGAGATTACATGCAGTATTTTCAGTACTGGTAAGATTATCATCACAGGAGCAGAGACCCTCAAGGAGATTGCATTTGCCTACAATATCATCAATCAACACATCAACGAAAATCCACAAATCCGTGTATCACGCACAGAAGAGACTGATGTCTTTGATATTTATTTGGGGTACAGATGTGATCCGTTTGTCAAAGTTCTTAAGGAGAAGGGGTTCTCATCTTGGATGAGAACAATTACCAACAGGCAAATAAAATTCTAAATGTATATTAACAATATGTCGCAACGACTTGGTATGGCCGATGGACGGTGCTTCACCGTAAACTCGTCAGCCCAGCTCTTCAACAACTATGTCATGAAGCAAAACAATATTTCTTTCGAGGACAACTACTCCTACCGTAAGCTCCTCCAGTCCCAGGGTCCCCAGCTCCTCACCAAGGTGCAAGATGACGTACAAGGTAAGGGACCATGCATCAAGTGTGATAAACCTCTTCTCAAAATGCCCGACATTTACTAACTGAGAAAAATCCCCGAAAAAACTTTAAAACCATCCTATAGAATGTCAACATGTTCCATATGTCTAAATGAACTCCGGTGTACGAGGACCAACCCTCCAGCCCGGTGTGGACATATGTTTCATTCCCACTGTCTACAGGAATGGAAGAATCAAGGTAAGAATACATGCCCGATTTGTCGAAAAATTATAGACGGTACGCAATTTAAAATTACGGTCACTATACAGAACAATTACACAGCAACGGCAAATTCTGTGTCCTTGAATGAAGAGTCTATATTTAATGTCTTGGACCTATTTGACATTAATTTTGATGTAGATCAAATACCTGACCTAGATAGTATTTTAGCGGACCTTGGGGTGAGTCTTGCCGACTTTGATTCCGCTGTCCTTGACGCAGAATGAACTACAGTACTTTTCGTAGTTTAGACCTGGATAGTCCCTAGAAGCCTTACGTGGATCAGTTATGGCTTTACCTTTAGCATCAGTCAGAAGTGGACCAGTAGCCCAACCACGCTTGTGACTGAATACATTAGCCTTGAACACGATACGTTTACCCACTTTAAACTGACCACCCTTCTTTATCCGTGATTCAGGAACTTTGAAGAATTTGGCTGTAGTTTTGATGGTGTCCCCAGGTTTGACCTTGTACTCAATGACACCATGTTGTTTGTAAAAGTGGAAATCTCCTTGTCGAATATAGTTCATGGGTCTCCCAGGAGAAACAAACATCATGACTTTGAAATACCCTTTTTTGCATTTTTCATCGGCACCCGCCCTGTATACCCTTTTGGGGTTGTCCGAAATAACGCGACGAGGGAGACCAGTACAATGGGTATAGTTGTGATGTCCATTCGAAAGACCAGAACGATCACC
>UEXM01001186.1_pt2 | contig 21755 bp, 33 predicted proteins | sample 1796661 | NCBI WGS metagenome assembly UEXM01 (sample SAMEA4772469, study PRJEB27181) | metagenome | reverse complement strand
TTAAAAACTGAATCTTGCCAAAAATGACCGCATTCTTTACACTTCCACAGTTGGATTCTCTTAGCCTCTTCGTTATGAAAACGAGCAGATAAGCGGTGAGGGATATGCTTGTGTTTACAGTTACGACACTCTACAATTAGCCTATCCATCAATCGTCCCATTAAACACCCTTCTTTGCTATCATATCGTCAATCTTTAGGATTGCAGTGGTAACTTCGGTTGCGCTCAATACTGCTTGTCTGACTAAACTCATAGGTTCACACACTCCTAATTCAAACATAGAGGTGATTCCGCCATTTTCTAAATCGGGACCGTAATCAAACGCACCGTCTTGGTTTTTGTGTCGTAACGCAAGTATACAATCAAGAGGGTCATGTCCTCCATTTTCTGCAATAGTGGCTGGTATTATCTCTAAAGAGTCTGCAAACGCTTCGATTGCCATTTGACTTCTACCCTGAGCAGACGCTGCTTCTGAACGTAAATACGATGCCATACTAGCGAAAGCGCTACCACCACCATGCACTATATCATCTCCATTTAAGACAAGAGAGACAACACCTAGCGCATCGTCAAATCCTCTTTCTATCTCATCTAAAGTAGTTGTAGTAGCGCCTCTAAGAACTAACGTAGATTGGTCTGAATTAATCATCCCCTCTACGAACAAATAGTTCACATCGTAATGTCTTTGCCTACTCACTTTACCCATAGCACCACACTCAATATCAGAAGGTGATTGGACTATCGGTATGCCTAGTGCTGATGAGAGCGCTCTCATAGTGCTCTCAGGTAATCTTCTGACTACCGTAACGTTATGTTTGTGTAGATAAGTACACACGTGGTCGAGAGCGCCATCTCTGACAAAAACCATTCCACCCTCTTCGGGCATTTGCTCTAAAATTAATTTTGCTTGCTCAAGTAAATCATCGTTTGCTGACGATTTGAACTGGGTATATCCCTGCATGTCTAACTGCACTTGTATATTCTCATCTGTTTTCTGTGGCTCTAAGCCGCTATTCAACAGAATTATATTATGTTCACCATCTATCTCTCTTTCAATAGTCAAGTCTTTATTTACTATTGCGCCATTGAATAAATATGAGTCTCTTAGCCCACCACCGGGTAAACTCAACACACGTACTTTTTCTGCATTACCCGCTTTTTTCACCGCTTGTACACATAGCGACGCTACATCATCAATCGCAGCATCTAGTGTTTTACCAGTCATAGCAGTTTTTGCGACTTGGATAAAATACTCATCATTATCGGGCTGCGAGGCGCTTAAATAAGTTAGGCGGTCTATCGCCATATTCGCTGCCTCAGTATAACCTTTACAGACTATATTAGGGTGCAGTCCTTTATTCATCAAACTTTCACTGTTAGACAATAGTTCACCAGCAAGTACGACAGCAGTTGTTGTCCCATCGTAACATAGACTCTCTTGTGTTTGAGCGCACTCGATTACCATTTTACCAGCAGGGTGAGCAACGTCTAGTTCTCTCAGTATAGTAGCCCCATCATTGGTTACTATGGTGTTTCCACCACCATCAACCATTAACTTATCACGGCCTAGTGGTCCTAGTGTGGTCTTCACCGTTCTTACTATCGTCTTTACTGCGTCTATGTTATTCCTCAATGTTGTCTCACTATCTCTTTCACTCATTCCTCTTCCTCCTTCTCTCTAAGATGTTCACGTAGTAGCATTTCATTATATCTAGCCATGCCACTTTCAAACTCTCTCACTACATCTCTCATTCTTCTTCCTCCGTCACCTTAGATACGAAAGGGTATTGTACCTGCTTCGATAATTTATTTGCTACTCTTTGTATATCTGCTAAGTTGTTACCTCTTTGCAACATACTAAAGAGTATATCTAACGCTTTTTTCAATTTCCATATCTCTTCTTCTGTCGTATCGTCCACTTTCAATTCACCTTCTCTTGGGTCATATTCTACCATTCTACTTCTACCTCCATTATGTCACCAGTCTCAAAAGACCTCGACTTTAACATACCATTCTTTTTACCGTATTGGTATATGTCATACGTTAACTGCGCATCTTTTACGCAATAATCACACACTTCTGTGTATTTACCTGCTCTCCATCCTTTAGGAGCATCTTCGCTTTTCATGCTCTTACTCTTACCTAGCGTATGAGAAACTAAAGACTGTAAGTTTGTTTCTAATTTACCATAAGGTAATGACGCTTTTTGAAAAAGAAGTTTAGTATCAATTACATTATCGGCCTTTTTCATTACATCTCCGATTGCGTAACAATCCAAAGATTGCTTTAGTACAGGAAAATCAAAACCTATTATGTTGTGACCTAATATCTTACCACCTTTCTGCACATGTGCTGTAATATGGTCTCCAAGTTCACGTGGGTGTAACTTGTGCGTGGTCGCTCCATCTAGCAACACATCTTCTTTAGTGAATATATGTGCATCCTTGCCATCCCATGTAGCGACTACCGATACATCGAACAATGCCTTATTATCCCAACCGCCTATTTCCCATGAGTAATTACTCGTTTCTATATCTAGTGCCATTATGTCGCTCATTTTACACCACACGTCCCGAAATCACCACATGAACATTTCCATGTGCCTCTATTTAGATTGGCTGATGCATAGCCCTTACATGAAGGGCATGGTATCTTTACATTCGATTTCAGCATTATTCATCACCTTCCACGCCTACCGTACCCGCTTCTACATCACAGTCTATGTGCCCGTCATCTATCGCTTCCCATTCAGATTCTTTTTCGTGGAACTTCATCAGTACATCCCATGCCTTGTCGGTCTTATCATGTTCCCAGTTGATTCGCTCTAGTTTCCAGTATGGTGCATGATACTTTGACATACCCTGTACGTGATTTACCGTTACAGAGTCCTCTGTATCTACATACGTTGCACCTTCAAGCGTCATTCTCAGATGGGCGATTAGTTCCATCAATTGTAATTCACTCAAACCTGAGTGTTTCAACGGTATACCTGATGACCCGCTTCCTTCTCTTTCACATTTCCATTCTTCTTTATTTATCAATATACATCAACTCCTTCATCTTTTACTTCAATATCATATTCGTATTCCTTTTGCATATCCTCTACCTCTTGCTCAAGACAACTCATACAATGTTCGCAATCATATTCACCACTAGCGTTCTGAAAGAAAACTGAGCCAACCCCTCTACACTCTTTACATACTTTTATTTCATTTGGCATCTTTTACTTCCTCCTTTAGCCTTAGATACGCAATAGTACCATCTTTCGTATTCTCATACATCTTAGCCGCCCATTTACCATAATGAGCATAAGCAGTACCTCTAGTTACACCTGTTTGATTCATGTAGACTTTCACCAATTCTTGTTTCTTAATCCACTTGTCGCCCTTGTTACCCAATTCAAATGTCTCACAAGCCTGTGTAGATACAATCCATCTGTTTCTTTGTGTCACTCTTTCAGCAATCTTAGGTCCAATCTCAACCTCTCCTTCTAACCATGAGATTAAGTTACGGAATAAATCGAATAATATCTCTGTCGCCATAGATACGTGTTCCCCGTTTATCTCCCATTTCTCATCAAGCATAGCGAGATGTGCTGAGAATATCAGAGTGTAATTTTCCATAGCGGGTATGAATGAGGCTACCACGTCACCGATGCCCGGTCCTAGCCCGTTCATAAGTTCGTAATACTCATCAATAGATTGAGCAAAGGCAGAATAGAATGTATTATCGTCTGCTGTAAATATAGATGTCATGCTATCCTGTAATAGTGTTTCTTGCTCTTCTCTATCCATAGCATCCCATTCTACGAAAGAAGTCTCAGTAACTTCCAATACCTTATTTCTCATTCTCTTTTCCAAGTCCTTGAAATAATTGACTATATCCTCGTATGTAATTTTCATTTTAGGTTTCACTTTCAATGCTGATTCTGAACGCACTAAACTCACGTTCTTCCTTCTATTCATGTCCCAGTGTGACCAATACAGAAGCACTCTCTGAAAGATACCTTTTGTCAACACATACTCTTTCACACCAGCAGGTGGATAAGTTGTAATCCATAGAGAAACAAGCGATTCAATTTCCGCTCTTCCACCTCTCTGTTGTAGAACTAATTTGTTGTTATTGCTTCCCACTGGATTACACGCCGATTGCAGATACAATACGGTTTGCTGACTGTGGGTGCTTGGATTCAGTATGATAGAGCCTTCGTCAAAATTAAGCGCCTTACGCCCTGATAGTAGCCCTTCCTTGTGTATGTAGTTCTCTTGTCCGTTATCGTCCTTCTCTACGTGAAAAGAACCTAGTAGACCAGCATCCGTACCTGATGTGTACATATCAGATGGAACTCCTATGTCTTCCAGTATATCTCCTACAAACTCCCATGCTATGCTCTTCCCTGTTCTACTCGACTGTATCCAAAAAGAATGCACTCTAGGGTCTAGGTGGCTTGCACCCCACGGTAATCTCACATAAGGGACTGCTAACTGTCCCTGTATGAAGAAAAACGACAACATCGCTGGGATGTCGTTATCTATCGATACGTTACCGAAATGTTTGATATACCCATCAAAAATCTTGTATTTCTTTACTGCTTCATATTCAATTGCTTGCTTCATTTTCTTCTTCTCTCCTTTTCATACCCTTCCGAATATTCCTATTGTCCGTCTATACTAGAGTACATAATTGTAACTATGTATAGATAATACATCGGAATATCTGACTATTCAATCTCGGTTTATATAGTCAATCAGCGAAACACCGTCCTTTCCACATGAACAGGTTCTTCGCTAGTGAGTACTTCTGCAATCTTTCTTGCAGTTTTTGTACCCAAACCTTTCACTTTCTTTAGGGAATCTTCATACATCATCTCTTCTATACAGCCGCAAGTTTTCAATAACCTATCAGCCATTATACTACCCACACCGGGTATTGTAAGTAGCACATCTTTACGCACATCATTAGTGCTTACTCTACGGATTGCTTGAGCGCCATGTGCTGACGCTGGTTTGTGTAGTTTATTGTGTAGTTTAACGACAAATAGAGCCGCTTCACTTACGTTAGGGGTGAATATCACCTGACAGTCGAAATCGGCCATTATACGGGCTAATAGACCTAAGAACTTATTCTGCGTTTTGCTGTATGATGTCTTTGCCATTTTCACATATTGAGATATACTACCGTGTACTAGCAAAAAGAAACGCTCATAGTTCGCATCCATATTGTCTAATTGTTTCCATAGATGGCCGCTATCGCACGATTGTAAGAAATCGCTGACAGACTTGGCTTCTACACACGCTGCACCTAGTAAATAATCACCGACTATTAACGGCTTTCTTTCAATCCTCAAGCCTATTTTCTCAGCCTTGCGAATAATAGATTCGCAGAGTTTTCCTCTTTCATTACTATCTATAATTAAATCAACCATCTATTATACCCCTCTTTTTATGAACTTTACAATAATCACTACCGTTCAATTTTCTAGCCCTACACCTTTCTTTCTTTACCGTTGTACCGTGACATCTATGTTCATCGGTGGGTTTACTAAAACAACGTTGACAGAAATGTGTTATGCTTTTTCCTCTTGAAGTGTAGTTTCTAGTACCTAACTTAGCACCACATTGCAAGCAATTGAATATATGTTTCATGCTAGTCCTTCTCCTGTTCCATCGTAGAATCTACACTTACCTGTGCAGAAGCCCTCTTCCATCAAAGTGCTACATTTGGCGTGGGGGTATCCTTTGTAAACTATACTCTCTGTTTGCATTCTAGTAGTATCTTCGTTGTAATCAGCCCAACCTTGTTCAGAACAAATCTCAATTATCTGTTCCACATGGCTATCTAGTTCTTTTTCCTCCACTCTATCGATTGGAAAGAACCACCTTAGTCTATGGGCTAGATATGAGGCTAGATGATACCTAGCCCTATGGATAGGATTACCTTCACCTAAAGCCGCTTGTGCTAGACAGGGTAGTACCTGTATCTTACCTAGTGAGATAGTAGGTAAGTCGCCCACTTTCTTTTTATTTACAGCGAATACGCCTGTCTTTTTCTCAGGTAATGTAAGTTTGATGGGGTTTTTACCCAACTCTATGTACCCGCCTCTAGAATCTTGTGCTAAATCTAACAAATCTTCATGTTCAAGAGTCAATACTTCTTCTGAGGTAAGGGGTGTAGACCAGCATCCACGTTTCATATTGTATGAGTTGGGTATCCTTATCATACCCGCTAAATCAAATGCTACTGTCGGGTCATTACAAGAGAGGTCTAACGCATCGTGCCAATTCATCATAAGCATCTTACCTGCACTTTTCAATCTAGTAACTTCTAATCCATCAGTAGGGAGGAATGCCTCTTCAAAAGGAATCCAAATATGGAATCCTCCGCCTGAGAAATAAATAAAATGATGATAGTCGTTATCTAATAAATGCTGATGTAATCTCTTTACTTGCCCATGCATAAAAGAAAACTCTACGTTCTTACCTTTTTGTTTGAAGTCTTTACAATCAAAGTCCATGACAAAGTGTCTGACTATGGCTGTGTTGTATTCGGCTCTGTGATGTCTAGGCGCTTGAGTGCGTCTATATCCATAAGCGGTAAAGTAAGCGTTTCCACTTCCATTTTTACCTTTCCAGTATCTTTCTAATTCTTCCCAGTTCCTTACAAGGTAACGCCCGCCATGACCACCATGAGCGCTTAATTCCAAGACTTCCCTCGGAAAGTCAAGTGGTATGAATGGCACACAATCACCAGTATTTGTTTAGACCTTGACTTTTGATTTTATTGTTTATCGTTCCATATATCAAAGTAGCAAGCATTTCTATATTCTCTTGGTCACGACAAAATGAAGACCTGTATATTCGCTTATCTAACGTCACTATTATTACGGGAAAAGAGGCTACTCCATCCTCTTCTGTAAATGCTCGTAACGTCATCTGTTCACCTATATCAACTCTGTATAAATCATCTTTTATCATACCGTCTACTACGGTTAGTTCCGTTTCAGGTCTATCAATCAATTTGGTTAATTCTGTTTTGATTGCTCTTCTTATTGTTGTTATTTCATCACTCTCTCTGTATACTTTCATTCTATGTCCTCCATGTCTATTTCTGTTTGACTGTCTAAGTTGTTGCCCCACGCAGGGCATAATTCCATGAAACTACAAAATTGGCAACTAGAAACTACGTTTCCTTTCCAATCTGTATAATTAAATGGTTCAGGCTCAAATGAGTCTGTTATGTGCGCTTTTACTAATTTCTTTAGTTTGTTTTGTACTGTTCTAGGCGCATACCTAGTTATCTTTGAGCCAACCTCTTCTATTTCCCAGTTGGCTTTATCTCCACCGTTAGCCCATCCTCTAGGGAACTCCCAAGCCCAATGCGTTACTGGCAACCAATCTGAGAACTCCCCTTCATCCAGCATCAGCCTGTAAAATTGCATTTCTTCTCGCATCTTCTTTGCGGTCTTTTTCTGCTTCCATTTACCAGTTTTTAATTCCATTAATACAAAGCCTCCTTCTCCATCAGAGAAGATAGTATCAATGAATCCGCGTAGATGTACTGGGTATTCTTCACCGTCTACTTCTACATGGATTAGAGCATGTGCAGACACCTCGTTGCCTTTGGCTGCCCAGTTTACGCCTCTAGTTACAAGAAACCTATCCCATTGCCAATCGAACCATTGCTGTATAATTTCTTCTTCTCCTAACAAATATGGTTTAGGAGGTTTAGGGATTACACTATACATCAAGTCTTTGGCTAACAATTCTTTACCATCGTCGATAAGACTCAAGGTTTCATCTATCTTATCAGGCGCATAGTCCCAAAAGTATTCTACAATATTGTGTACGTTAGTACCCCTTACCATGTCGTCTGTTTCTGCCTCAGATAAACGATAGATGTATTTCATCTTGTAAGAATAGCCACACCAACCGTGTGCATTGAGAGATGATTTACTAACTCTCAAATGTTTATCCATACCCGGTTGCCAAGCATACGCACTATTGTTGTAAGATTCTAACAACTCAAGAGTATGAGCCTCAGCACCTCTGTCGCCTAGACTCTCCTTGTTAGGATTGAACTTCATAAACTCACTCATATTTTATCCTCCTTATCCAGTTGCAACTTCTTTGACTCTTTTTTGTAATTTTGATATCCCATCAGTGGAAACTCGTTCCTTAACTCAATCGCTCGTATTTGTTTCTTTTTGAACTCTCGTTGTTGCCTCGCGTTTAACCTAGTTAAGTGGTAGCCATCACACGGCTCGCAGTAATAATAGTGTAATTTGTTTCCTTCTCTCCCGCAATCTGAACAAGGACTCCTTTTCGACATCATAGCGCCATGAGCCTGAGTAGCAGTAACATAAATCACTTTTCCACATCTAGGAATTACAGTCAATCAGAACACCCCTCACATTTTAACACTGAAAGACTTCTTTGGCAGTTAGGGCAGGTAGGTACACCTTTTACCATGTAGATACCCTTCTCCCCCTGCCATCCGCAGAAGCATTGCACTATCTGCATCATTTACACTTCCTTCAACTTTAGTCGCAATGCACGTGTTTCTTTGATGTATGTTTTCGCTCTCTCGGCTATGGCTCGGCGGGTAATGTTATTCCACAAAGCACCACACGCATTACAACTAATAACTGTTGATTTGTGTTCTTCTATATCTGAATTTTCAACAAGATATTCTTCAACTGTTTCAAAAGCACAATTGAAACAATTATCCATGCCCTCATCAATGTTATTCTCTACATACAGATATTTCATATCATCACTCTCATCTTTATTCTCATCTTTATTCATTTTCATTTGTTCATCATCTCCTCTAATTTAGCCACTCTTTTTTCAAGTCTTGAATAAGAGTTTTTATTCTTTAGTTTCTTAATGTCTGTTATTGACCATGACGATAAGATATTATTAATCCATGCACTTCTTTCAGTGAGAGTCTCCCACTTTTTTAGATTTTCGTCTCGTATGTATACACTACGTTTTGGCATTTACTCTTCCTCCAACATTATCAACTTCTGCAAATAAATTGCTAAATCGAGAGCCTCTTCTTGAGCATGGATTAACCATGCCTTTCTTGTCAAATCGCTTCTTTCCATAGTTGTGTTATACTTGCGTTCACCTGTTTCTGCTCTCGCTTCTATCTTTTTAATTACTATATCTTCTATCTTACTCATACAATCACCAATGTTTCTTCGGCCTTTTAGCCCCAACAGCCGCATCTAAATCCCAATCTAGTACACTGTAAATATTCTTAATTTTCCTTGTGATGAACTTTTCAACACAGGTATTGTAGTCGATAACAAAATTATCAATCTCATCCACTGACCTAAAGCCCACTACGTTAGTGTGTATCATACCATCAGGAGATGCTTTTGTGTAAACCCATTGTAGGCTATCTCCCACTTTGAAAGGCTCTCTAGGGTTGATATGCTCATTATAGTAGTAAGCGCCTCTTACTGGCATAGGGGGCACACGTGCATATTTTTCTTTACCTATACGACCATACGGTGCAAGTTCTTCCGCGCCTTTCTCGCCCTTAATTACAGATAGAGCAATTGGTCTGATGAAGTTTGTAACCTCATCTTCCTCAGCCCCAGTGCCTATCATATTGAAGATTCGCCCTTGTATCTGTTTGGTGATAGGAGATACGCTAGATGCTTTGTATGAGAATCCGGTAACTTTCAACTGACCCTTCTTTTCCTCAGGCCATACAAAGATACCGAAGTTCTGATTCTTCACATCGGCAGTTAACCAGTAATCGAAATACGCTTCTAGTTCAATTTCCATAGAAGGTAAATCAAACCTTTCTCGTATTATCTTATTCAAATCATTTACATGAGTGTCTATTTCATCGAATGGTATCTGTATGTAACCTGAGTCTGTGTGCCCAGCAAGCGCTCTGTATCCCGCTTTCTCACTTTCTAAGAGTAAAGTATTGATACATTGCCTACCGTAATATGTAATCGTAGCGCCGATGTCAGGGTCTATCCACCCACCACCAACGGCCTTCTGAGATACATACCCATACACTGCATTTGTAGCCACTTTAACAGCCGTCTGCATCATGTTGTATTGTAGTCGCTCTTCGTCAGTTTTTGCTGCTTTCAACAGAGCCTTATATTCTGCACGCAGTTCTAACATGCTAGAGATAATAGTAGGTATCACTCCCCTCTCATTAGACCAGTAAGTACCATTAGGAACACTACGTATACCGTCTCCACCATGCCTCCTCTTAGTAGTGACGCAGAGATTTGCGTCTACTATCAGTATAGGATACATAGCCTTGAAATCAATACACGCAACACCTCTATGTCTACCCCCAACAGTGTCAGGTACGTTAGCAGCAGCATACTCTTCTCTTTGCCTGTTGTATGTCGTTAAAGCCTTCAAATCAGTTTCACGTGAAATTAATCCTCTGATATAATTGGATACATTACACGTGCTTCTGAAAGATACGCCGCAGTGTTTCTGCATAGCAAGATGATAGGGTATAGCCTTTACCTTCTCAGTACATTTCCTAAGAAGTGTAGTGTCACGCACACAGTAATCGACAAACTCATCAAAGTTATCTATCCACCATGTGAATACATCTGCATCCATCTTAGCACCCTCTTCACCAAACTCTTTGTCTAATTCCAAATCTTCTGCAATAGTAGCCAACTTCTTATTTCTAAATTGACCGTTGCCACTCTTCTGCCACATAGCCTCTAAGCCGCTACCTTTCTCCCAAGACAGTGCGGTATCGTAACATAGTCTACCAAGTATAGGTTGACTGTTCTCTCTGTATCCATTTTTCTTGTGAGGTCTTATCACTTGTCTAACAGGACTAAGCCTCTCAGATTCATTACCCAATCTTCTAACTAACTGTGGTAAATCAGCCCATAGTATTGAGTGAGCCACAAGCATGTCAGGGTCACAAGCGTCCAAGTGCTCTAGGAATCCAGTGTGCATGTCCTCCTCATTGCCGTAGACATAGAGCATGTATCCGCCTTCTCTATCTATGTGGTTGACGAAGGGATGCAAGTCTGTGTATTCTACACCATCCCGTTGGAGCACTTTACAAACATCGTGGTTATTTTTAGACCAAGCGAATACAACTGGCTCGCTTGCATGAGTGTCATCAATGGCAATCATTGTAGTAGCGCCCTCATGAGGACATCCTTCCGGCTGCCATTCCATATCGAAGTACCATATTCTAGGTTGAAAGTCAGGTATGTCCTTTGCCTTAGGATACATATGTTTGATTAACATATCATTGTAATTGATATCGGCTTCATAAGTTCGTATTTCATTCCTAATATCATATAGATGCGCTGGATTAGGAACATCGAATCTCATTAGAGGAACACCGTCTAAACCAGTAGCAGTGATATCGTACCTAACTCTAGTGCCCGGATACCTAGCCACTACTCTACTTATTCTCCTAGCGTGTGTATTAGCAGCAATCCAACAGTGACATGGCACATATGTGCTGAAATCAATATCCGTATCGTTAGGGTCTATGGTTAACTCGACTAACTCTCCGTCAGCCCCTCTATGCCTCATGTAAACGTGAGGGTAACCCACACCTTCCCATTCATCTTCGGGATAGTAATAATCAATTATCATTCATCTCATTCCTGTTGGTCTATAATTATCAATAAGCGCTTTACCATATTATCAGATTGTCTTACCACTAAACCCACAGAATCACCAAAGTGTATCCTTGACACCATCTTAGGATTAACTAAACCTAAACATGGAAGAAGCCAAGGACCGAAACTAGAGGACACTGAATGCTTTGGTCCTTCTGCCTCTCTCAGTTCACTTGTAGCAAATAATTTGACATCGTGGGCTTTACCCACAGATATTGTAAGTTCAGACGAATCCGCATCGGCAGTCAATTTGTAGTCAGAATCCTTGTTAACTATCGATTTCAATGTCGCTAATTTGAGTATGTCGGTCATCTGAGTTTTACCTTTCAAAGTGTAAGTGTCCTGACCGAAGGATGCCCATTCAGCCTTCTCCGCCTTCGCTACTAACTTCTCAAACGTAGGTACTAACTGACTACTCTTCATATCGGTTACGGGTATATTCATTTTCATCTTACCGCTTGTAATGTAGAGAGTCTTACCGCCTTTAATTTGTTTAATCGTAACAGGTCCAGCGCACTTGCTAATAAAAGCACAAGTTTTACCCAAGTCTGATATATTCAGCGTACCTTCTTTAGCAGGTGCATCGGGGTAGTGGTAGTACACTTTCAAGAAATGCGTTTGATAAGCGGCACTATATCCTAAACAAGTAGGATTGACCATGACGTTTACATTCAAATCATTCATGTTGCTATCAAATTGACCTAAATGGCTTAACCATTCTTTCTTGTCAAGTGTCATCTGAGCCATTGATTCACAGCCTTTGTAATTCAGGTAAACCTAACCATGAGGGCTGTTTGCCCTGCTCAGTTATCAGTATAGTACTACGCTGTCCTTGTAGTGTCGCATCGGTCTTAGATTTCTCAAAGGTGGCAGTAAACTCAGAACGTGTAACCTCGCCATCATCATCGTAGGAATCTCTACGTCTGCAATGTATAATTTGGTACATGTAACCTGCTGTTGTTTTCTCCCATGCAGGTTGTCCTTCTTTAGCAGTAATCTCGCCTTGCTTGTTGTAGACATCTTTCAAGTGTGTTTCCCAAAAGACATTCACCCCTCTCTTTACAAGTGCACGTGATAAAGCAGTAAGTTGATGGAATCTTGTAGTACGAATACTCCAGTCCCATTGTGACTGCACTCTCTTGTTCTCTCCTTGACCTCTGTTATCAGCCGCTTCGATACCGTCTTTGGATAATCCCAAATCCTGTATCCTCATACAGTTGGTCGCCACCGAATCCCACAAATCTATACCAGTGACTAAGACACCCCACAAATCTTCATGTGAATCTAATGCGAACTGCATTATCTTAACTGTCCTATCGTGTGTTGCTGGATAGTCATAGGCTGTCCTATCGTTCTTGTTCATCACCCACGGTTCCCAGCACTTGATGTTGTCATTGTTGGCATAGAACGCAGACTTAGTAGCAGAGCCACCGTTGTCAAAGTCAATTACCCAAAATTGCTTAGGTTTATCGCTCATTTATTCACCTCTGTAAACTCTACTAAGTTAGTCTGTCTGCCTGTATCAAACGAATCGCAATACCTCTGAAAGAAGTCAAATATTATAGCACTTTTACCTGTATTTTCTTGACCAACTAAAGCCATGAAAATGTGTGTCTTAGGTCTGTTAGCATTTACATCTGCTAATTCCGTTCTCAAGTCTGCAAAAGGGTCAGCAGGTTCTTCGCTTGCCTTTTGTTGCACTTTCTTACTCTCTCCAAAACCTGCCATCTTAATTCTGCTCCTCTTCTGCTGCCTGTGTTTCTGCTTGGTTAGTTCTATTCACTTCTGCCACGTCATTGCGTAGTTTGTTTAACGCTGCATTCACTTCATTAGCAAACGCTTCTAGCAACCTAATGCTAACCAGTCTGTCACCTGCAACTTTCTGTACCTGCATAGCCTCTGTGTAAAGCGTGTTGTATTGCTCTACTAGGCTCGCATTGTTTGATACGGCTGTCTCCAATTCTTCTTCCAATTCTTTTTTCGTTCTTTTCTTATCTGTCACTTTCTCACCTCACTCAAATTGTGAAGAATCGGTGTCCCCACCACCGATTCTTCTAATTGCTCTTGATGGATTCGTATATACACCAAACACTGCTAGTTGCGGCATACTTTGCCCGTCTTGTACTTTCATCTTTAGTCTACCATAGACTAGTACAGAACTCTTCTCTCCATAGCCCCATAGTTCATCGTCTATGTCTCTAAAGTGGAACGGGCTTGCTATGTCATTACATGAGCCGCTAACCCAGCAAGGGATTTCGCTCATTCTACCTTTACCGTGTTGATTTTGTAGATTCAAGGAAGATATAGAGAGGCTAAAGTTACGCCCTGTCTCATCCCAATCACTAGGTTTACCTTCGGTAGACATTCTCATTACGCTACCTCTTACGATTATATCAGGTCCAACCGTACCATCGTTACCATCTCTACCAGTAAAGTGTCTTTTACCAGCGTTGTATGCATCTTCTAGTTCTGTTAGGTTTACGTATGCATCTCCCATGTAGTCATCGTTAGTCCACATCTTGAAAGGTTGTAGATGATGTCTGATATGCTCAGGACACCATTCATCAGTGTATTGCATAGTTTCGCTAAAGTTGTAATTGGTGCTTAGAACGTCTTGGAATGCTTCACTTTTAGTATTAGGTAGTCTAACTTGGATAGATACAGGAGAACCTACGTCTATCTTCATGTTTCTGTTTTCGTTAGTCAAGTCTACTCTCCAAAATTGTAAGTCGCCGTCTAAGAACTTCTTTGGCTCATTACCGAAGAATCTGTAATACCTACCCATTCTTTCGTATGGGTATGGTCTACCTGCTTTGCTAAGTAAGCAAATCCAATCATCACCTTGTTTGAATCCCATGGAAGGGTCTGCGTTTGCTGAGTCTGTGGTCACTAGAGCGCCGTTAACGGTGTTAATAGCCCACACACCATCTTCTGCATAGTAGTGTCCTACAACACCGTCTGACATAGCCGCATTAGGGTCTTCTTGCCATTTCTGTCTAGCATTTCTTACAGACCAACCGTTTCTATCTGCTGATTTCTCTTCTACACCCATCCAGTGTCCTACGAAAGTAACTGTGTCTCCACCGCCACCGCTTATGTTGCTGCTTCTATCTTCGATGTACATTCCTTCTGCCCAATCTACCAATAAGTCTGCATCTTCGGCAGTCCAATCGGTGCAGTTCCATGTGTCAGCGATATGTTTGATGTATGCTTCGATAACTTTCTCCACACTTTCACCAGTTCTTTCCGCTTGCATCTTGAAACGCAGCATCACCTCCTCAGGCCATTCGTCTTTCTTTTCTTCCCGTTGTTTGAACGGGTTATTCTCACTTGCATTATTCATTTCTGTTACCTCTGTTTACTTGTTTTCTCATTTTTGATACCATCCAATCAAGGAAGGAATAGTCGTCGCCCGGCCATGTGTATCTATGTGTCATAGTATCACCATATACCGCCATTATGTCCCATATCATATCCAATGTATCCTCATCTTCAAAGTGGGAATATATGTCTCCGTAGAAACCATTGAGTACGGCTGGGAGTGTTCTGCCGGATTTGATTTGTGCATGAAGGTTTCGCCTTAGGTTATACCATTCATTGTTAATTGCGTATGCTACCGAATCTTCTGCGCTGGATGATACAAGTTGGTCTATACGTATACCGATTCTTTCAGAACTGAAATCTTCTTGTATGTTCATGGATTTCATAAACATGATAGTCGCTCTCATATCTCCGTTCATATGTTTTACAAGTTTTTTTAACTCTTCCATCATATCCGTATAATCTTCGGTTGTAGTTATCAATTGGTGCGCGACGCATCTATCATAAATCCAAGATGCGGCTACTCTTTCATCTACTGGTGAGAAAGCGTATGCTTTACACCTTGAACGTATAGCAGGTCGTATCTTCTCAATCTCATTACACGTGAGTATAACCATTGCATTGTGGGCATACTTCTCTATCAACTGGCGCATAGCATCTTGTGCTGCTGGGGTAAGCCCGTCTGCTTCATCTAGTAGGATTATCTTTCTTTGTACACCTATACCTTTTGTTCTCATAGCAGTTTTGAATGAGCCTCTAATGAAATCAATACCTCTATCATCACTTGCATTAGATTCAATGAAGTTCATGCTGTTGAAGTTGTCGCCTAGAAACTGTCTTGCTATACAGTGAGCAGCACTAGTCTTACCTGTACCCGGAGGACCGTAAAACAACAATGCCTGTGGTAATACTCCATATTCAGTAGGAGAGAATGCCGAACCAGTTTCATACTCTTGCCTGTACCAAGATTGTACATCTTGCTTGAGAGCATCTAAACCTGCCATTTCACTGATTACTGAATAATCGAAAATACTTGGAGTTTTCATCACCCTGTTTATTCAATCTCGGTTTATATAGTCAACCAATTTCATCGTATGAGAGCATATCTAATTCTGTATCGTGTGCTTCTACCCAAACAAGAAAATCATCCCATGTCTTTGGGACAGGATTATCAACAACCCAAGATAACATGTGCCAGCCAGCGCTATCGGATAAAGCAGAGCGTATCCCATACATATTCTCTAACTTATCTAATAAGACCAACCACTTGAAAATGTCACTCTTGCTATGGTATTTTTCTTTTAACTCCATACCGAAGGGACTCAGGAACTTGCTTACACAGGTCTGCTGAATGTAAGTACCACTAGTAAACAGAGAGCGCCAACTTATTTGTTTCTTTACTCTCATACCTAATTTGGAATCACTTCTATTCTCTACCCAAGTTTTCATACGTAGTTCGGTTAATATGATACCTAAACCCATCCACTCTTCTCTTCTATCTATTTCACTATTCATTTTCTACACCCACTAAATCGACGTACTGAGCCACATCGGATATTCCCATTTCATTATCTATTTCTACAAACGAAGGTTTACTCAAAGCGCCTGACCTTCTATCAACAAAGGGCGACGACACACGTATCACTATACAAACATCATCAGGTATTACCTTCCACCTGTTTACTTCTTCCGTATTAGCACCAAGTATTCTTTCAATATCGAATGCGATAGAACTTTTTTCCGACTCTATATAAACTCCGCAAAATCCTACATCCAAAAACTCGTCTATCCCATCGATTGCCTGTAATTTTATTTCCATTACATCGCCATGTTTGTATGCCGCTAATCTTAAATTATGAATGTGAGATTGCTTCACCAAGACATAGCCTCCATATTCAGTAGGAGAGAATGCCCCAGTGTTAGGAAACCGTACCGTGTTCTCATGTTTAATTATTGAATCCCAAGAAGGTGTGGGAGTAGGCCAAGCAATTTCCTCATCGTGTGATTCAGAATACTTAAGCAACCTTTCTTTTAATGATAATTTAGGATGTTTAGGGTATGCAACATCGGTGATTACATCACCTGCTTTCTCTATGATAACATCTTCTTTCTCGTTGTATTCAACGCTCACTATACCATTATTAGGTATAGATTGGTATACTTCTATATCCACAGATTTGTATTTACTCCACGGAATCCATCTACGCTTTCTTAGAGCAGCAGTGGGTTTCTGATACCATAACTTAGGGTCGTATAAATAATTTACATCATTGTATACCGCATGAATTATTTCTTTATCGGTAAGAAAATCCCTACTAGACGATATGATGTCAGGGGATACAGCAGTGTTCAATCTTCTTAAAAATCTGAGAGCGGAAATAGGCTGTTGCTCGCCTATTACGGACGACCAAAATAATCTAGCGTCTATCTCATTCATCTGTTTACTTAATTCTAAAAACGAATACTCGCCTTCAATAACAGCATTTCTTATTTTCAGCATATCTTCTATGCTCCAATCGCAAGGATTCGATGCACTGCTCTCTGATGCGAGTAAGGTCGATACTCTTTTGTCAAGTAATTCTAAAACAATTTCATACGGTACTTCTAATTCGTTAGCCACTTTAGAAAGGACTTTTCTTTCAGTCAAGGTTTCATTAGAAAACAGAATCTCGTAAGCATAAAGCGCAGTCGATTCTTCATTGAAGTCTAAAGAAGATAGACTCCTATCTCCTAAGCGACTTCTTTCCCAAGCATTCGCCAAATCTGTAAATAACATTAAACCAGTAGATGCTTGTGAGTAGCGAGCCACTTATTTGGCTTTGGTTTCGTACCCGTTCCTAACATATCCAATGTTATACTTTCCACTTTCTTTACAGTGATACCGCTTTTGTATCCCTTAGCATACAAGTAAAGACAGTCGATTATTAGATTCTTATTACTTCTTTGATTAGACCAATTTGAATCTAATCTTATTTTCGTATACGATAGAATCGCTTTGTTAATCTGTAACGGTTTCATACCGAATGCTATACCTAAAGCATAGATGTCTTTTTCTCTCATGTTTATCTCTCATCGTGATAGAAGAAGTAAATCTCACTCCATATATTAGAGTAAGCAGTGCCCAGTTTATCGTCTTTTACCGATGCTTTGAAATTAGGATAATTAATTTTCATTAACCTATCGGATACTACATTAGCCACATGTTCTCTATCTATGTAAGCCCGATAAGGATAGTCTGCTGTCTCATCCTTAAACAGTTCACACTTAGGAAATATGTTTAGTAAGTGCTGCTTTGACCTAGCCCTCACTAACAGCGTTTCCTCATCATTTCTATTCTCTACTATGCTCAACCATGCGTCGTTAAATGCTATCCACATCTTCAATCCCTTTCCATTCTTTTCATTCAATCTCGGTTTATATAGTCAAAGTTACTTCATGCAACTTGTCTTGCTATATCGCCTATTCTTTGTTGTAGTACGTTTCTTGTCTGACTGTTTCTAAGCGAGGATAGAGCAGCCTCCATCGCATCGCTACCACCGTATCTATCATAGGATTGTCCTAGTTCTTGAGGGGTCATTCCCCCATATACTTCTTCTGTATGTGGTGGCTTATATTGCATTGATTGTAATTCAGATACCCTAGAACCCCAAGCATTTCCTTTAGGCGCACCTTGCGCTCTATACGGTCCAGCCCCTCCTACGTCTACGTAGGTAAGGTTGCCATCGGGCCTCATCAGAACATTATCCATATCCATACCTAGAACATCCCAATTGGCTATGAGCGCCTGTGGAACGAAGTCTTGTCTTAATTTTTGCTTGTCTCCATAATTCACAGGTCTACCCCCTTCTTCATAATCAGTAAGCATAGTAGGTCTACTTCTTTCTTCTACCATTCGAGCATTAGGAACGCCAACACCTAATTCGTTCAGATAACGATTCATGTCATACTCGTTGTTAATGTGAGCCTGAGGGTTACCTCCAGCGTGACCGCCTCTTTTTACTACCACTTTTTTACCACTAGGTAAAATGCGCAATGCAGCACCAGTAGAGCCTCTCAATCTGACTTCCTCCTTGAGTAACGCCCATGCGTCATGTATTGTCATATCCCATCCCTCTTTTCAACTTCATCCCTCTTTTTACCAGTAATAGTCCGATTCTTTTGTACTCTACCGCCTTTACGGTTCTTATGTAAACTTAGTTTAGTGGTGTAATAATGTAAATGTTCCGCCATCTTTGTATCTAAATCTGTAAAACTTTCATCTAACTTTTTCATTCGCGTATTCAATATGGCTAATTGATTCTGAAACTTTGTGTTTTGTTTTTTGAACTCATCTGATACTACGCTCTCGACAAGAAGTTTATGATTATTGAAATCTTCTTCTAGGTTTTTTGAGGCTATTTTCATTGTTTCTTGAATGGCTACCCCTACTTCTTTCGCAATCTGTCTTTTTGTGCTATCGCTAATAGTTTCAAAAACAGATTTTAATTCTTTTATTTCTTCTTCTAGTAAACGTATCCTGTACTCTTCTTTGGTCTCTTTTTCAATGGAAGATTTACTTCTATTGTAGACGTTTCTTTTGTTTAGCGTTTTAGTATAATTTGTACTACACTCATCGCAATAACTGCGCACTGTTCTATTGTTCTTCTTTCTAAAGTTTTTACCGCATGTTTTACAGACTGCTATATTGCTCATGCTTTCACTTCCTCATAGATTCCCATAGTTTAATCGCTTCTTGTTGTTCTTCATTCAGTGTATCGAATAGTTCTTCTGCTGCACTTTTCTTCTCTACTTTAGCGGGTACGGTCTTACAATCAGGACAAGTTTTTCTTAACTTACCTCTACCTATTTGCTCAAAGTTCTTATTGCAACCAGCACAAAAGTAAGTTCTTACCACTGTCTTGTAGTTTTTCTTAGCAGATTCTCTAGCAATCTTAGCGTGATTCTTTTTCTGACATTCAGCACAACGTAGTTTCATCTTACCTCTACCAGTCATAGTTTCTAGTTGACAACCGCAGTCTATACAAACACCTACTCTCTGTAACGGTATGAAAGTTTTAGCCCTGTATGCGGCATTTTGTTCTGCTCTTAGTTCAGTCTTACAACTGTCACAATGAGTAATCGTTCTACCCTTACCAGTTTGTATGATGACTGTCTCACAGCCTTCTACGACACATACATTCTTACGAACGACTTTAGGTTTAGGCTTTCTTATGTTACGTCTATGTATCCTTCTACATTCTTCTGATTGGCAGAGAGTTGGCGCTTTTCCTTTCTTTACTTTGTAAGTAAACTCTTCCTCACATATTCTACAAGTAGATTTCTTATGTGTAACCTTTTCTTTCTTTACTTCAATTTTCAATCCTAGCATTTTTGCTAATTCTATTGCTGCATCGTCACTCATTATATCACCAAATACTTTTTCATTTCAAGTAGTATTACTAGTCCACAGAATGCTATAAATGTAGTTATTACTCCGCATGTGCCACATAATAACTCATACAAGTTCATTCTTCCCACCGCAAGTCTAAATCCCATATTATCTGCTCTAAGTCTAAAATATGGTCTTGTCTATCTCCACATTTTTCACATTGTATACTAACACGAACATCTTCACCTTCATTAATAATATCAAAGTATCTTATACTTACATCATCATGTGTGCAAACGTTTTCATCAAGGTATTCTTGACCTCTTCCATCACTCATGCTGTCACCTCTACATCTTGCCACCAGTCAGGTGCAGATACATGTCTGTAATGTACTCCACCCGCACTACTTGCTTTGCTCTTGTAGTACGCTCTGTATGCTTTAACTGCATCTTCATCTTTGTATTCGTCAGGCATGGCTTGAGCAAACGGAGTTTTGCTATCATAATCCCAGTTAGGCGCAAATTGTTTACCATAGTGTTTGCCTTCAATAACATCTTTCATGTGTCTAATTGGATTTTCACAAGCATGTGTTTTGTTGAATCTCATACTGTATTCATAACATAATGCGATAGCATGTTCTGCTAACCACATGAAATCTTCAAGTGAATTACCGCATTGAATAGTACATGGGTGATGATGATAGCCCCCTTTGTACGGAGTACCTTTTTGCGTCAATGGCATAATATCATCAGTAGCCCCGTACCTGCGTAATGCCGATGCCATCATTTGTGCTGATTCCACACACATTTTTGGCACTCTTACGCAATCCATATATTGTGCTGCTTTTACTGGGTCATTGTCTAATACAAATATATTCATTGTAATCACTCCAACATTTCTTTCAACGTTTCTGTCTCATGTGAATCCCAAGTAATTTGACTATTAGGGTCTACTTGAACATTCACCACACCGTTGCATCTAGTACAAACAAGACCAATGTTCCAAACGTTCCATAGGTCAGAACCTACGGTAGTTAAAGTCCACACGTGTCCATCTTTCTCACACGATTTCAATGTCTTTTCCATATCCTTCATCTTTACTAATTCATTCATTCTTGCTGCTAAGGCTGCCCTTTGTGCAGTTATCTCTTCTATCTCAGTCTCATATTTTGTTGTCATCTTTCTCACTCCTTCTTTCAATCTCGGTTTATATAGTCAAGTAATCTTTCAAGTAGACTCGCATTACTTGTGTTTTCTCTCTCTTTACTGGCGTTTTATTATTCGCCTTTAATTGGTTTATAATCTCCATACAATCGTTACAACGAGGTATCTCCCTCGCTACTTTATCATCCATGTAATACTCAGGCCATGTGTGGTTCTTAGCGCCACAAACAGTTCCATCAGTACCAAAACTATGGTGCAT